>Ga0265297_10002812_pt1 | contig 33705 bp, 35 predicted proteins | sample Munlanlwell13791_FD_192502 | JGI IMG/M metagenome (GOLD analysis project Ga0265297, IMG submission 192502) | Leachate microbial communities from a municipal landfill in Southern Ontario, Canada - Leachate well 137-91 | ecosystem: Engineered > Solid waste > Landfill > Unclassified | place...
AAGATCAAAACACGCAATTCCTATTGGAATTTTTCTATGATCATCGGGATTATCAAGCACTCCCGGTTCAAAGAGTCGAACTTTTCTATTAAAGAATTTAGAATATTCTTTTGAGAAGTATTCTTTCCAAAGAGTTATTCCACTCGCCAAATAAAGGGAGTACTTGTTTTTCATGCTTAAATTATAAAGAGTTTTCAGTAAATTTAAACCGATGGTTCGAGTCCTAAGAAGGGTGCTCAATTTTTGGTTTCTGAAAGTGGCATAAAATCTACGCTTTTCGTGCGGGATAACCTCGCACGACATGGCTGGGGGACAGGGATTCGGACCCCGATAGCCGCCTTCAAAGGGCGGAGTCCTACCATTAGACGATCCCCCAAACAAAGATAAGAATACCAATAATCTAAAATCATTTCAAATCTATTTCTTAGAATTTTGATGATACAATGAATCTGTGAATCACTTTGTTTATATTCTTGAATGCAAAGATAAGACACTCTATGTGGGTTGTACCAACAATCTTGAGAAAAGAATGAAGGAACATAATAGTTTAAAATCGGGCGCTCATTACACAAAAATCCGCAGACCAGTGACATTGGTATATGTTGAAACACTCCCCACTCTCGCAGAGGGTCGCAAACGCGAGACCGAGATTAAAAAGTGGAAGAAAGAGAAAAAGTTAGCACTAATAAGTTCGGTCGCTTCATAAAAAAATGAGGGCATAGGTACTGAGGTCAGCAGACCGAATGTGCTGAGATAAAAAAATTAACAAGAAAAAGAAAGTTAATATTGATAAAAGGAAACTAAATATATATTGACAAAACAGCAAATTGGGTGTATAATTCTGCTCGTAACGTGGTATTTATAACCACATTTAACAATTAGCTAATAGGAGAAATCACGTGAAAAAAGTCATCGCACTTTTATTCGTATTCACTTTTGTTGCGAGCACATTCGCACAAGATAACATCCGCATCAAAGATATCACAGTATCCTCAGGGCGCGGCGCTCTGAGTTCCGGTCTTTATGTTGGTATTAACATTGATCCCGGCGACACAACCGCAAACCTCACGTTCGAAGCTACTGCTGATTATGTCCAGGCGATCTATGTCAAAAAATTCGGCATACTCTCAATCGGACCAAGTGCGGGATACTTTCAGAACGCTCCATGGATTGGACCGTTTATAAAGATTCAACCTGCAGATTTCATTTCGCTGGTAAGCTGGGAGGGTGTTTCTGCTGGTCAAGCAAATGATCCTGCGTTTAACGTGCAGTATTCGTTTGCATATAACTCATTGCGAATTGATGTTGCTCCGGTGTATGTCTGCTTCACAACACTCAGTTTTCAGAAAGACCGCCTAAACTGCCTCGTCGGATCAGGATTTACTATTCCACTCGGCAAGAAAATCAGTTTCGGAGTCTCCTGCGATTATTCACTTAGAGATTCAGAGCCGTTATTTGCAAGTTCTATATCATATCAGTTTTAGTTTCACCCCACGCCAATCGGCGTGGATTTTTTTAGAAAACGATAAAATCTTATATGATATGCTTATTATATGAAGCAAAATATATTAATTATTCTTGCTGTGGTGATTATTGTCGCGATTGGACTTCTTGCAAAATTCTATCCAACACAGACACCAACATCGCCAGCGGCACAAAAAGAACAGAACGTGGCTCAAATAGCACCAAAAGAGCGACCGGCCCAAATTTTGTTTGAATGTAAGGATAAGAAAACGATAAATGCAACGTTTCATAACACCACAAGCAGTAGCGCAGTGGATATTATATTAAGTGATAATCGAACATTTTCACTTCCAAAAATTGTCTCACCAGAAGGAACATATTATACAAATCCGGACAAAGTAATTGTATTTTGGAATAAAGAAGCTACCGCATTCATTACTGAAAACAACAAAGAAACCTTTAGCAATTGTATTGCGTCTCCAACTCAAAACTCTGAAACGATAATTAAGTAACCGCTCAAAAGAGCGGTTTTTTACTGCTTTTGTAAGCACAAAAACCAACACTTGTTTTTTAATTATTTTTGTAGTATACTATAGTCCATGAGTGAATTTAGAAAGTCAGGCGGAAATGGTGGTAATAGAGGAAATCGAGATTTCAAAAAAAGAGATTTTGGACGTCCAAGTTTTGGTAGACCAGGAGGAAGAGACAGAGACGGTGGATCAACTCAAATGTTCTCAGCAGTTTGTGCAGAGTGTCACGAGAAGTGCGAAGTCCCCTTCCGACCAAACAACAGCAAGCCAGTATATTGCAATAATTGTTTTAGCTCAAAAAGAGAAGGATCATCACACGATTATCCAAAAAGAGATTTTTCTCCAGCACCTCGGAACAACCAGTTTGAGGAACAACAACCACGCGACTTCAAAAAACAGTTTGATATATTAAATACAAAATTAGACAAACTTATTGGAATAATGGAAAAGAACTTTGCTCCAGCAACTCCGATGCAGCAAATTGAACACATTGAAGAAAAGATAAAAAAAGTTCTTGCAAACCCAAAAAAGGATGAAGTAAAAGAAGAGAAAAAAGCAAAGAAAACCGAGAAAAAGAAGGCTAAAAAGAAATAAAAACAGGAAAACAGAACCGCTTGCCAATTTAGGCAGGCGGTTTAGCATTATAGATATGAACGCGACAAAAAAAATTATATATGCGCTTGTGTTGGTCGCAGTTATATTTGTAGTGTGGTTGTTTTACCCATCGCCACTGAAACAGAATGAGGAAAAAGAAAACACAAAACAAGAAAAACAAGTTTCATATCTCTGCAAAGATTCAAAAACAATTGATGCAGATTATCACTTTGGCACTCCAATAAAAACAAACCCTGGAGAACCTCCGAAACCAAATGGAAGCGTTAATATAACCCTAAGCGACAAGCGAATGCTCTCACTCCCCCAAACAATTTCCGCAAGTGGTATTCGATATGCAAATACTGATGAATCAATTATTTTCTGGAGCAAGGGAAATGGATCATTTCTTCTTGAAAACAACAAAGAAACATTTATGGATTGCATCGAGATAGCACCAAATCCCGGAAACCTTCCACAAACATATTCAGATAGTGCAAATGGTTTTTCCATTCGTTATCCGGCTGGATATAGAATAGATAATGAATATCGATATCAGGCACTTGGACCAGAAAAGGAAATTGGAGGAATAAAATTCATCATTCCACAAGAAATGGGCACAGGAACCAACCTCTCAAGTAATGATACAGGTGTTTCTATAGAAGAAATTTCCAATATTCAAAACTGCGATGCGAGCCTATTTGTATATCCAAACACAAAAATTACATCCATCGACGATAATGGAATAACATATTCCATTGCTTCAACGAGTGACGCGGGCGCAGGAAATTTTTATGAAGAAACCGTTTGGGCTTTTCCTGGAACAAACCCATGCAAAGCGATACGATATTTGATACATTCAACAAATATTGGAAATTACACCCCAGGAACCACAAAAGAATTTGATCGCAAAACGTTGATAGAACAGTTTGATGCTATTCGAAAATCATTAACACTTCTTTGATAAAAAGACCCTTAAGGGGTTTTTTTATAAATTATTACCTATCAAAAATAGTAATTAAATAGTTGTTAATTTCGCGTTGAGTAAGATCATAGAAATATCCCTTTTCGGTGTGAAGTCGCGTTGCAAGTTGCACCCCAACAAATCGCCAGTGCCATGGCTCATATTGATAGTATGTATTTCCTTTTGGGTAAGAAAGAATAAATCCAAATCGATATGCATTTTCCAAAAGCCAATTATATGCATCAGTTTTATCAAATTGCGTTGTTAAAATTTTTAATTTTGCAGTCGTAAAATCAAGTGTCGTTCCTAACTGATGCTCTGAATATCCTTGATCAGCGGAAAATTGGTTTGCTCCACTTCCATACAACACCTTGTATCCTGTTTTTACTGAAGCCTGATCTTCAAATGACCGATATGCAGAAACAATTTTTATATCAATTCCCGCCTTCATGGCCTCATCCATCATTGATGAGATAAATGGATCAACTCCTACATGAATCTGTTTTTGAACGGTTTTATCAAGAAGATATTGTACATTAATACTCGTGAGTCGCGACGGGGTATAATTTTCATTTAAAAAATAGACTTTTGAATACTTGCTCAGAAGTTCTTTATCTGTCTGACTCAATTTCTGCAACATTCCCACCGTACCAGAAATATCTCGAATCTGAGACTCAAACATTGCATTCTTTTGTTGTTCTGCTTGTAGATTTCCTGAGAGATCACTCGTAACCCCCTGTTCATGTTCCACGGCGACAGTAAGTCCTTTGTTTTCTCGCACAAAAAAATCTACTTTCTCCCTCATCGTCTTTAGTGAATCCTGGAGTACAGAAATTTCTTTTTCCTGATTTGTCTGTTGTTGATCAAATGTAGAAAATAAAAACCATCCGTATGCTGTGCCAGAGATGATAATAAGAACAAGAAAAACAATAACGATACGAATCCAATAAATTCCTCCTTTCATTACCTTGATTTTACCACAATTTTACATAAAGAATGCTACACTAAAGACAGATAGACGCTTTTAAAAATAACATACAAAGGAGGTACACCATGAAACGAGATCTTTGTTTCATCGTCATATTTTTTTCTTCTTTGTTTCTCTTGAGTGGATGTTTTACACAGCTCCAGATGCCAAACAGAGAACGCTCTTATGAATCAGTAACTACTGATTCTGCTGAAACAACTAATTATCAATCAACATTTTTTCAAACCGAATTTTACCCATTTCCATATTACCGTTCATACTTTAATCCATGGTATCAAAATTGGTACTATGACAGCTATTGGAGCTATCCATGGAGAAATAATGGATTATTCTTTGGTTTTTACTGGAACACGCATCAATTGGGAATTTGGAATCACTGGTACAACAAACCATACATTCGGTATCCGAACTACTGGTTATGGCCAGAAAAACCGCGATTTCCAGGAATTATGAGAACTCCAGGAATAAGAACCCGCGACAATAGCGGAGAGCGTGGATTCAGGGATATAGAACGAAAAAAACCTGAAGAAATAATAAGACCCAAAAATCCTCAACAAGAAAATAAAAACGACCGCATACAAAACGAACGAAAGCGGGATACTCAAATTTCCCCACCAACTCGCAATAATACTAATACAGAAAGACAGCGCGAAAACACAAATTCTCAGCAAAAAAGTAATTCAGAAAAAAGAACAAACACAACTCGCGGTCGCGGTTAATAAAAACCCCCATTATTATGGGGGATTTCTTTAAACTATTTTTATCTTTGATTGTTTCGGATCTGAATTGATTGAGCATTTATACTTCCATCTGGATTCACCGTCCCCTGCCCAAAAACTTGTGTTCCTACCAAGATATCATTCATAGTCCCTTCTGCGGTTTTTAATACTTTTGTCGAAGAAGCAAAAAAGATATTTTTTGAACCTCCATCGCTTAATTTTACTGTAATACTTGTCGCATCTTTTGAAAGTATTTCTCCAGAAATCATTCCAGCACTACCACGTCCCACACCACCACGAAATGATCCGTTAGTGGTTCCTCCTCCCATCATTCCCTCACCGCGTAAAAATTGTGATTTTGGTTGAGTTTGAATACCGACTTTCCCATATTGCATTCCTCCATAAAACAAAAAGGCGCCAACCACCACGACCGCAATTATTGCAAAAATTATTTTTTTCTTCATATATATTATTAATACGTATGTATATTTGTTTTTATTACTCCAGTTATGTTATTCAAATCTTAGTGCTTCAATTGGATTTAAGCGGGCTGCGCGCCGAGCAGGATAATATCCAAAAATAATTCCTATGAGTGCGGAAACACCAAACGCAAGTGCAATTGAACCAAAAGAAACTTTTGTTTGCATAACCCCAAAATATGAGATGCCAAATGCAACAGACCACCCCAATAAAACTCCAATAATACCACCAACAAAAGTAAGCGTTACTGACTCCACAAGGAACTGAATACTTATATCAGATCGTTTTGCGCCAATTGCTTTTCTAAGACCAATTTCACGTGTACGTTCAGTTACTGTGGTAAGCATCATATTCATAATGCCAATTCCTCCAACTAAAAGAGAGATGCCGGCAATGGCTCCCAAAAGAATGGTGAGCGTGTCAGTAATACTTGATGCAGTTGCAACTATATCGCTTTGATTCATTGTGCTAAAGTCAGCAAGTGCTGGATCAGCAATATGATGTCGTGTCAGTAACAATGTGGTAATTTGTGTCTGTACGTCACTCATCACATCGGGCGACTCCGCTTTTACACTAATAGTGGAAACATAATCATCTCCTGCAAGAAATTTTTGTGCAGATGACAACGGAATAAAGATCATATCATCCTGACTTCCGAATCCACCTCCTCCTTTTACCTTAGTCATTCCAATAATTTTAAATTCCATCTGTTTTATGCGAATCGTTTGTCCGACTGGATCAGTTCCTTCACCAAACAAATCATCTCGCACAGTTGGACCAATAACAGCAACTTTATTTAAACTTCTAACATTTTGATCGGTGATAAATGAACCCGTATCAATTTCTAAATTTCTTACTTCTGGATATGTTGCAACCGTTCCCACAACCTGTGTATTGGTGTTAGTCCCCTTTCCTGTTATTTGATATCGCCCCGAAAGTTCTGGAGCAACCGCACTAACTCCAGAAACCCCAGTTTTAATAGCATCAGCATCTCCTTGAATAAGCGTGCGAGCCGACCCACGTCCTTGGCTCACTTGAATCCCAGGACCCCGCTGTGCTCCTGGTGTTATCAATATAAGGTTTGATCCAATGGATTGGATACTCGCCTCAATTGTTCCCTGTGCACCTTGTCCAATAGAAACCATAGCAATTACTGATGCAATTCCAATAACAATGCCAAGCATCGTAAGTCCAGAGCGCGCCTTATTTCCTGATATTGCTTCATATGTTTCCTGCAGTGTATCTATTAATCTCATGAGTGTGAATGATGAATTACTCGACGATTATGGTGACGCGAATCCTGCACAATGAGTCCATCACGAATATGAATGATACGCTCAGCATGTTCCGCAACATCCGTTTCATGTGTAATTAATATGATTGTTCTTCCTTCTTCCTTGTTTAATCGTTGAAATGTACCAAGAACTATTTCTCCTGTTTTTGTATCAAGATTTCCCGTTGGTTCGTCTGCTAAAATAAGCGACGGATTGTTTACTAACGCACGCGCAATGGCAACGCGTTGAATTTGTCCTCCCGAAAGTTGATTTGAACGATGTAAAAAATGTGATTCCTCAAGTCCTGCACTTTTTAGTGCTTCTCTCGCGCGCCTCTCACGTTTTTCATGATTAACTCCTGCATACACTAATGGAAGCATACAGTTACGAAGTACTGTTGCGCGTGGCAAAAGATTGAACGCTTGAAAAACAAATCCAATTTTGTTTTTTCTAATATCAGCTAGCTCATCATCAGAAAATCGAGATACATCATGATTATCTAATAAATATGTTCCGCTTGTGGGAGTGTCTAATGCTCCTAAAATATGCATAAGTGTGGACTTTCCTGATCCCGAGGGTCCCATAATAGCAACAAATTCGCCGTCATTAATAGTAAAACTTACCCCACGAAGTGCGTGTGTTTCAACATCTGCTGTTTTATAGATTTTGGTTACATCGCGAATCTCAATCATAATTAAATTAGCGTCCAATACGAGCTCCGCTTCCGCCCAACAAACTCGGAGTGGTTGTTTTTGTGGTAGCAGCCGATGAATTAGAAATAGTTCGTGAAATAATATGTTCTCCTTCTGTTAATCCAGAAAGAACTTCTGTATATGTATCACTCGCAATTCCGACTTCAATCGTTTTCTCTTGCGGAATCTCTTTTGTCTCAAATCCTTGAGCCGCGTTAGCTCCGCTTGGAATGGTTCCCAATACCTGAACATAACTTATATTTCCTTGTGTTTTTATTGCACTATTTGGAACAGCAAGCACATCCTGTTTCATATCAACTATGATGGAGGCACTCACACTCATTCCTGGTTTAATTCTTTCATCCTGTGTGTCAAAAACCATTTGAACGGTATAGGTCACAACTCCTTGAGAAACTGCTCCCACAGAATCAATTGCTGATACTTTTCCAGAAATAGAAAGATCAGGAATTGCATCAAACGTAAAAGAAACTTTTTGTCCGATTTTTATCTTTGCAGCATCGATTTCATTTAACGATATTTCCGCGATTCTTTGCTTTGTAATAAGTGAACCAAAAACAGTTCCTGAATTTATCGAATCTCCTTTCTCTGCACTAATGCTTGAAATAATACCATCAAATGGAGCACGTATCGTATAATCAGAAAGTGAGTCCTTTAAATCGGCAAGCGTATCTCGCTTTTTTTGAACAGAATTCCTCTCTGACTGAAGTGCAAGAGGATCACTGCCGCTTTCATTATTTATCTTATAAATAGAAATCGCTTGTTCTGTTTCTAAAATAGTATCTTTTAAATTTTTTACAGACCGCTCTTGTGTAGAAAGGGCTGAAACCTGTGTATTTGCAATTCCGATTTTGGTCGTTAATGTTGTTTGTGCTCCAGAAATATACGAATTTAATTTGACTTGTCGCTGTTCCGCAAGATCAATAACAGTATCGACAAGATTTTTTTCACTCTTCAACGCTTGAGCAACTGCCGTTGCTGTATTTGATGTTTCTTCGAGAATATCTCCAATTTCCTCATTACTTGAATATAAAGTAAGTGCTTTAAATTTTGTAAGATTGGAATTATATAAATCCCGTGCAACTTTATAGTCACGCTTCGCTATTTCCCCAAATAATGCGATTCTATCTTTATCATCTTGAGCAGTAAAAACATCACGATATGCGTCAAGATTCCATTGTCCGCTCTGAGGACTTAAATCGGTCCCATACAAAATATCTTCTGCAGTAGTCATTACAGACGGTAAATTTAAAAATGCATTAGAAACCGTTACAAACGAATCATCATATGCATTTTTTAAATCCTCTTTTGAATCCGCTAATGTTTTTAATTTTTTATTGTAATCAATAGGAGCTTGTGCTGTATTTTGTTCTAAAGAATATTCCGCTTCGCGAAGCGCAGATTCTGCATCGCGAATATTTTTTTGTACATCTGTAGAATCAATTGAAAAAAGTGCCTCCCCCTTTTTTACTTCAGATCCATCTTTTACTCCAATCCATATAATGTCTCCAGAAACTTTTGGTTTTATATCAACGCTATTTGTAGCTGAAACCTGCCCACTTCCACTTACAGTTACCATAATAGTTTGTTTGGAAACATCTGTGGTTATATATTTTGTCGCTTGTGCCGCAGAAGAAAAGCCACCAAACGCCCAATAGAGGATGATGGAAAGAACAATCACCCCAACAAGTGATAGTATCTTATGTCTTTTTATATACGAGAATATGCGACTAAAAAAATTATTTGAGAGTTCCTTCTTCATATAAGATAACGCTTTATTTATAATACACTACAACACTCAAAGATATTACATTCTCTTTGTCTCTGGGTCGTAATACCCTATACTATTACTATGAAATGGCCAACGACACTTATATTTATTCGTCACGGAGAATCAGCATTCAACGCTCTAAGAGAAAAAAAGAAACACATAGAAAATTACGATGAATTTAGAGACTTGTTCACCAAGGAGTTTTCTATTGCGACAACTCCAAATTGGCCCAGTGAAAAACTAACTCAAATGGCAAATGAAATTTGGGAAGAGTGTCGACTGGATGAAAACGATTATAATACTCCCCTTACCGAAATGGGACGCGAACAGGCTCGCATCACTGGAGAACAGCTTGCGAAACAATCATATATTCCTGATGTTGTTTTTGTTTCTCCATATGTAAGAACACGCCAAACACTTGAAGAATTACAAAAAGGCTGGCCAGCACTCCGCAACGTGCGAATTGTTTCTGAAGAACGAATACGAGAACAAGAACATGGTCTTTCAACACTCTACAATGATCGAAGTGTTTATTTTACACTCAACCCGCTTCAGGGACTTTTGTATAAACTTGAAGGTGATTATGGTTATAGATATCCAAACGGAGAAAATAAAGCCGATGTGCGGGATCGCGTACGAAGTTTTTTAAGCACCACCATCCGAGAATACTCAGAAAAAACGGTACTCTCAGTTTCACATCATTTAACCCTTCTTTCCCTTCGATCAAACCTTGAACGCTGGGATCGAGAACAATTCATGAAAGTAGATTATGAAGATTTTCCCATAAACTGTGGCGTTACTGTATATAAAGGTGACCCAAGAAAGGGGCAAGATGGAAAACTAATGTTAGATTCTTACAACCAAAAATTATATTAATATGCGCATTATGTTTGTTTTTGTTATACTAGTCATCCAAGTTATTATCTTTGGAGGACATTATATCGCCTACCGCGGAATTGTTGATATATTCCAAATTAAAAATCTCCAAATTTTACTTTCTTTGAAAATTATATTTTCGATTCTTTCAGTAAGTTTTGTTATTGCATCACTTATTTCTTCAAGATTTTTTTCACTGTTTACTCAAATATTCTATTCCATCTCAGCAATATGGCTTGGTTTTCTTTTTTACATCGTACTCGCTTGTGCGGTTTTCCTTGCAGTGAAATTTGGAATTTCCAGTTTTGTTTCCCCATATATTTTGAAAGCATTTGGGAGCACACTGTTGGGAATTGGAGTTCTCACGGGAATATATGGCATTTGGAATGCACAAAATATTCAGGTAACTAAAACAGAAATTGCCATACAAGGAATTCCTAATGAATGGAGGGGGAAAACTGCCCTCTGGGTAAGTGATATACATTTTGGACAAATATATTCAACGCATTTCAGTGAGCGCATCTCAAAAATAATTCAAAACGAGCATCCAGATATTTTGTTCCTTGGAGGAGATGTTTTCGATGGAACGGCGAGCGATATTAAAAACGTCCTAAAGCCACTTACACAAATACAAACAACATTGGGAACATATTTTATAACGGGAAATCATGAAGAATTTTCAACTGATGATACTTTTGTAAAAGCAGTGCAAGAAACAAATATAACCGTCCTACAAAACAAGACAATCGAGATTAATGGAATAAACATTATTGGTGTCGATTATAACGACTCAGAAAACAAAGAAATATTTAATTCAAAGTTAAAAACATTGGTTAAGAGTGGAGAACCAAATATTCTCTTAAAACACGCACCGACAAATCTAGATATTGGATCGAATGCAGGAATTACACTTCAAATTTCTGGACATACTCACGTTGCACAAATGTTTCCATTTATGTATATCACCAATATGGTATATGGTGCATTTGACTATGGGGTTCATAGATATAAATCAATGCAAGTAATAACATCGAGCGGCGTAGGAACGTGGGGTCCCCCACTTCGCGTAGGAACAAGGTCAGAAATAGTAAAAATTACTTTTAAATAAAAAATCCCCGTTTTTCGGGGATTTGGTTACTTGCTAATAAATATTTTTGCTCGAACACCATTTAGACTCTTAATGATACCTTGAACGTCCCACCGTTCCATATAGAAGGTATTCTGCGCCCTCGGTATGTGCCTGATTGATTGAACACTTCTTATATAAAGAAAAGTGAAATCTTTTTGACTCCTAAACATCTTCATTGTTACTTCGCCGCGCGCAAGACCATTTGATGCGTGAACCAAGGTAGTTTGCTCAACAACACCAAGAACAGGAAGAAATTTTATAGACCGAGGAAAAACAACATCATATGTACCCAGCTCACGACGTTTATTATCTTTATCAAATGAAACTAACGTACACTCCTTCTTTTCTCTATGAAACTCCAAAATCATTTCTTGGGGAAACACGTTGGTAACCACAAAAAACACTAAAAATAATACTATTATCGTCCTCATTACCCACCTCCATAGATTGTTTAAGTACTCATTGGTTTTACATTAAAATCGACCATAATTCAACTTTGACACTATAAATTCAACAAAATACAATATTTGCAGAACATAAATAAAAGGGAGGCGTTATGAAACGCAACACCACTACTACCGAGCAAATTAAAAAACTTACTGAATTAAAAGAAAAAATTCAGAAAGAAGTTGATGATGCAATCGACACATTGGCAAGCGCCAGCGAAAGCTTCAACTGCGGATATCCAGAAATCGATGCAAAAAAAGAAAAAATACAAAACATCGATCGCGCAATAAATATTTTGAAAGAAGTTGAAACTGGAACACTAATAATTTCAGAGACACACAAAAAAGAAGTCGACAAAACAATAAAAAAACTAAAAGAAGATCTAAAAAAAATCGAAGCCGACCTCTCAGACGCATTAGCTATGGAAAACACCATACACTTCGGAAAAGAACTGATTACAAAAGGATTTATTCACGACTGCACATACGATTTAACTATTTGCAGATGCGAGTGTCATCGAAACAAAGATGTAAATCATTTTGTCGCGTGTTGCAATGATGTCTGTTCAAAGTGTAATAAGCATATCCTTCCCGGTATGCTTAAAGCACATATGAAAACGCATAACTAAACCCCCACAATGGGGGTTAATTTTTTGAGACATTTATGAGTGCGTTGTATAATGATTTTATCAATGAAACGTGACGTTTTCCTTTTAATAATTTCCATCTTGCTCCTTTTTGCTACCGCAATGATTCAATGGGATCTTTATTTTTGGCTCGTCTGGGTAGCATTATTCATTATCATTGCATATTGGTTTCGGTCGAAAAAAATATAATCTTTATGAAAATTTTTGGAAAAATCTTTATAGGTATTTGTGCGCTCGTTTGTATCGCAGTTATCGGGATAATGCTTTTTTCTTAATGGTGGTGGTGTTCTAAAGATTTAAAATTCTTTGTATCCTTAAAGGGAAAAAGCGAATTTGAAATCACAAACATTGCATTATCATTCCAACTTGGGTCTATCTTTTTTGTCCTTTCAGCTAATTGTTTTTTTGCCCATTTTTTTATTTCCTCGTATTTTTTTGCAATATCAATTTGCCCATTTCGCTCTGCAAATCCACCAATTTCTTTTGCTTGCTCAATGATTTGTTCAAATATTTGAATTTGCAAAGGATGTGCTCTCATTCCCTCTTTATTGTTTTCCATCCACATTTCGTTTATTTCCTGAATAGTTTTTGTGTCCGCTCCAACAACTATCCGGGGAAGTCTTTCTAATCCCAAAGCTCCTGTTTCTGGATCAAAAAAGTATTTTACCGAAGGGAGTTCATTCTTAAGAATTTCTTCATGAATCCTTTGCATCTTTTTTTCCACTGTAACATTTAATGGGCCCCCACCAGTAATCATTGCATCAATAGCAAAAGCGCCTAATTCTTTTTTTGTTTCTGGATCTAAAATACGAACAGCCTCATCAACTCCTTTTGCAATATCATCAAATTCATTTGTTTTGATTGCTTGAACACCGTTAACCCAGTCTTCTTTTTTAAGGCGCATATGAAGAATTGCTTCAAATATTTTTGCGCAATTCGTCCCATAATCATCTATTTTCTCTCCACGAGCAAACCGTTCGTTTCTATTCGCAACATATGCCTTGTCGCTGCGAACAGTATCGTGTCCATATTTATCTTCGAACAAATCAAAAGGAACTGCTTCTTGTGCAATAACTTTTTTTGCACGAACGACGCTCTGTTCAAAAGAGACATTCTGAAGAGAACGACTTTCAAAACCACTTTTATAACCATCTCCAGAAAAACATCCTCTCATATATTTATTATATTATTTGCTCTTAATTATCATCGCGACTTCCTTTTCATTTAAAACTCGTCCCATTCCAGGTTCTAATCCACGAGTGGTAAAGGGACCAATGCGAACTCGTTTTAATTTAGTTACGGTCCACTGAACCACATCAGTCATACGTCGTATCTGATGTTTTCTTCCCTCTCTTAAAATAATAATAAACCTATGTGGTCCTAAAAATTTTGTCTTCGCGGGAAGCGTTTTAATGTCATCAATCATCACTCCAATATCAAATAATCTCAATTTATCTTTAGTAACTTCTTCGCGTACATCAACCTCATATTCCTTTTCAATCTTGTGATCAATTCCTGTAACAACTTTAGTTATCCGACCATCATTTGAAAGTAATAATAATCCCTCACTCGCCTTATCAAGACGACCAACAGTATTCAAATGTGCCCACTCTGGAAAAAGTGAAAAAACACTAGGTCCCTCGGTTCTTGATTTTGAACATGTGTATCCTCGTGGTTTATAACACAAAACGGTCATTTTCTGACTATTTGAAGCATTCGTTCGCGCTGCAATAAGCTGAATTTTATCTTTCAATGGATCAATCTGGGTCCCAAGTTCTCTCACAACTTTTCCGTTTACCTTAATAAGCCCACGTTTTATGTAGTCCTCTGCCTCTCTTCGTGAACAAATTCCATTCTCAGAACAATATTTTTGAATCCGCATATGTATTTATAATACCCTTTATTTAAAGACAAAAAAACCCCGCAAAAGCGGGGGTAATTTATTTTCCTTCTTTTTTAGGAGTATTACACATTTCTTCAAATGTACGCAGGTGAAGCGGGGTCGTTTTAGGGGTGTATCTTTTAAAATATGCTCCACTTACTATTTTTTCTTTGCCACCAACATTTAAAACTATCTTTTGGTGATGGCCTTTATTATTCTTAATTTCTTCTTCGAGAACTTCAATCACTCTTACTACCATGTGAGTATTTTCGTCTCCCTCACCATATCGATTTATGATCCTTTTTTTCAGACCTGAATCTGATTTAAAAACAGAAGATTCAGTGTCAACTTGTACAATTGCTTGGATTGCAAATGATTCGAAACTCATCTTAACTCCTTTGCTATTAAGTTAGTAAATTGCAACAACTACCTAGATTTTGATTATTACACAAAAATCAATTTGCGTCAACAAGTCGCGCTCTTACGAGTTGGCGTGCCTCATCAATTGATTTTGTTTCCATAAGTTCCGCGCGTAGGTTCTTTGCACTATCAAATCCAGCAATATAAATCTTGTAAAACTTCTTCATATGATCATATTTTCTTTTGATAAGTTCTTTATCGTGATAATACATTTCCTCAAATCGATCGAGATGTTCTAACAGTATTGAAATGCGATTATAAATCGTAAGTTCTTTTTCTTGTTTGCGAAATGCAAAAATATTGAAAAATATTCCCCTCCCAATCATAATGCCATCCACATGATATTTTTTAGCAACCCCTATCGCTTCCTTATAATTCATAACATCGCCATTTCCAATAATTATTGGACAATCTTTTTTTGAGTGAAACATACGAATGATTTCTGAAGAGCGAGCAATTGCATCCCAGTGCGCATCAACCTTCGACATTTCTTTCATTGTTCTTCCGTGAATAGTAATTGCATCAAGACCCGCTTCCGCAAGTACCGGAATCCATGTTTCAACCTCATTCTTTAAATACCCGATACGTGTTTTTACTGAAATGGGAACTTTTCCTGCTCCCTCCTTCGCCGCCACAATAATTTCGCGTGCAAGTTTTGGTGATTTAATGAGTGCCGCACCCGCTCCTTGCCGCACCACTGCCTTATCTGGGCAACCCATATTAATATCGATTCCATCATATCCAAGACTTGAAACAAGTTTTGTTGCTTCAAAAATTGCATCGGGATGTGCTGAAAACAATTGTGCAACAATCGGATGTTCTTTTTTATCGAATCGCAAAAGCGGTAAAAGCTTTTCTTTACCACGCTTATCACACAAACCGTCTGCTGACACAAATTCATTCCATATTACATCTGGTTTGCCATATTTCACCAAAATAGAACGGAACGCAACATCAGTTACGTTCGCCATTGGAGCAATAGCCACAAATGGTTTTTCAAGCGATTTCCAAAAACCTTTTGGCATATTTATCCTTTAATGATTCGTTCTACACAATCATCAAGTGTTCCTTTTTCTTGTTCGCGCGTTGCAAGATTTTTAGTCACCACTGTATTTTCTTTCAGTTCTTCTTCTCCCACGATCACTACGAACGGAATTTCTTCTTTTACCGCATAGGAAAGTTGTCCCTTTAATGTGCTTTCTGATCCAAGATACAACACAGAGTTAATGCCTTTATTTCTCAAAAAAGAGAGAATCTGAAGAACACGTTCCTTTGCCTTATCTTCGAAATTTAAAACAAGTGCCTGTACCGAACTTTTCTTTTTTTCAACAAGTCCAAGTGTTTCCATTGCAGAAAATAATCGATCAATTCCCAATGACGCTCCAACCGCAGGAACATTTTGTTTGCTAAATCGAGATACAAGTCCATCATATCGCCCACCAGAAAAAACACTTCCAATTTCTTTTAAATCGAGTAATTGAGTTTCAAAAACTGGACCAGTGTAATATCCAAGTCCTCGCGCAACTGATGGATCAATTTTCCAAGCATTCTGTGGAACGCCCATCGCATCCAAATATTTTTCTATCTCTGATAATTCTTGAATCCCTTCTTCTGCAATTTGTATTCCTTTAAAAATTTCTGAAAATGCCGCGAGTGTTTCTTTTTGATTATCTTTTGCAGAAAATACAAAGTTTTTTATTTTTTGTATTGAATTATCGCTTAGTTTTATCTTTTCCTTAAGTTCTGTTTCAATTTCTTCCCAAGATTGTTTGTCTAGTTTATCAACGGTTCGAATTACTGAATTTGTTTCTTCTTTTTCAAATGATGCATATTCAGAAAGTCCATTTAAAATTTTTCTATTATTTACTCGAATCAAAAAATTCTTAAATCCCAGTTCATTCATTAATGCATTCATTAATGCAATAATTTCAGCGTCAGCTCTCATATCTGAAACACCGACAATATCTGCATCACATTGTGCAAATTCTCTGTATCGTCCTGCTTGTTGTCGTTCGCCGCGCCACAATCTTCCGATTTGATATCTACGAAATGGTCGTTGAATCTTATCTCCATATGCAGCAACCACGCGCGCTAATGGCACCGTAAGATCAAATCGAAGCGCAGTTGCTTCTTCTTTTCCCCCAGGTTGCGAAACATAAAAAATCTGTTTCTGAAACTCTGGATCTCCACCCGTAAGAATATCAGCCCGTTCAACACAAGGAGTATCCAATGGAACAAAACCAAACCGCTCAAATACAGTTCGAATACCATCAAACAACCTCTGACGAGGAATCATATCCTCTGGCAAATAGTCCTTGAATCCCCCTGGTAATGTTGGTTCTATAATCCCCATACCCCTATTGTGCAACAATTTAATAAAAAAATAAACCCTGAAAAATCAGGGTTTTGAAAGGGTATAAACTTTTGCAACAATACTCGCAATAGCAAATGGGATTGCTACAGCAAAGATTATATTTGCAAGGTAAATACTATTAATGGCGAGAAAACAAATTCCAAATGCTTGCAACATAAATTTTGTTTTCCCAAAAATATTTGCGCGGAAGTTTGTGTGCTCTTTCTTTTTTGTCCCTTGTAAAACCAGTCCCACAATCGCTATAAGTAACAAAATTAGTTCAATGGTTATCATTGGAAACACAATCCAGTTTGATAGTTGATTCAAGAATGGAAGCGTAATAATTATCAAAGATAATTTATCACACAACGGATCCAAGAATTCTCCAAATGCGGTGTGGCCATCAATTTCTGCCCACGCCCCATCAAACTTGTCGGTCAGTAATGCGATTACTATAACCGGAGAAACAAACTGCCAAGGAACATTGTATGATTGCATAATTGCCGCTATCGAAACAAGAAACGGACGCAGTATTGAAAGAAGATTCGGAACAGTAACAATAGCTTCTCCTTGAATACTCCAGTTGAGAATCTTTGTTATTAATTCTTCTCGCTTGTCTTCCCTTCTTTCTCTGTGTCTTTTTGTCCATTCCTTGGTTTTTAGAGCATATGGGCGAATTCCATTTATTATAAAGCGATTTAACGCATTATAAGCACGTTCCATATAAAGTTTCATTCTCGCTCCTTTTTAATGTTCGTATATTAATTATTCAACATTTTTGATGTTATGTCAATAACCCCGCCAATCCATGGACTGGCGGGGTTATTTGAACTATATGCTATTTTTCTATTTGCTTGGTGGACGCACAATCATTTTATCCATTGCATCCTTCAAAATATTATCTCCTACAAGTCCTGTTGGCGTCTTATACTCAAACATATCTGGAGACGTTTGTTTCACAAGTCCAACAATTGGATCTGCACCATTCACAGAAATAAGTCGTGGCTCCCAAAGTGATGCAGTTGATCCATCTGGAATTTTTGGAAGATCCGTCATCGTTTCAAGAGAATGAAAATGTTGAATTGCCTCTTGAAATCTATCGGAAAGAAATGCGCCAGTGTCTGGATCGGTGAACGCAGTAAATGTCTCCTCGTTCATCTCATTTCCTTGAGAAAGGAAATCAGAGAAAGACTGTGCTCGATATGTATCCAATCCATAGGTTTTTGCCAACCCAGTTGTTTCCTTTAATAAATCTGCATGATCAGCACTATTTAAAAACTTAAATGCGCCCCCCTCATGAAGTTCATCAATAAGATTATTGGTATGAATTTCACGAAGTGCTTCACGGACTGCTCCTACTTTTAAGTATTCTGGATGTTGATCAGTAAGTTTCACCAACTCCTCTGCCCCACTTGCTTTAGCCCAATCCTGTGGTTGACTTCCTTCGACAAAATTGGGATTACCTTTGTAGTTTAAATATGCTTGTGCAAGTTCTTTATTACCCTTAAGTTCAATAGGAAGTTCTTTTACTGTTTCAACTCCATATGCGTCAACTCCTTTTGTCACAAATTTTTCTACATGCTCTTCTGGAGTTACCACAACTTCATTCAGCACAATCGGTTTTTCACCTAATACTTCTTGAGAAACTTTTGGTTTCATTGATTCTAAAAGCGCTGCTCGTTGTGAAGCATTGGATTGCATAATGCTGTCCATTTGTCCCTTGGTAAGATTTTTTGCCGATTCAAGTGTTCCCTGAATATCTTGATTGTTCTCAAATAGAGAACTTAACTCCTTCCCATAACCAAGTTTTATTTGGTCTGCATTCTCAAGCCCAAATTTATGTGGATCAGCAGCAACCTGATCCTTCAAATGATCAATAAAGTAAGTTCGCTGTGCTTCATTCAAACTAGAAAATCCTTTTACATTTTTTGTTGCATCTTCCTCAATCAATCTCCACACTGAGTCTCCTTTATGTGCGGTTGCAAAGTCTTCTATGTGAGTTCCTGGGATATTTGAAGGAGCATGATCAGGAATCATATTTTTTCCCGCCCCACCAACTCCAGAAACTGGACCACCCGCAAGAAGCGTGTGCCAATCGATTGAAGCGGCCAAGACTGAAGTACCACCAACCAAACCACTTATTATAGTTGCCTTACGTTTTGCTTTATTTTCTTTACTTGCAACTTCATCAAGTTTCTTATTTGTGTCCTTTGCAGAACCATCAACAATTCCCATTAACTTCAATTTTTTCTCTTCACTCTCCATCCATTCTTGGTTCTCTTTCTCCCAAGTAGAAACTTGTGTTTCTAATCTTCGATAAGTTTCTTGCTCTCCAGCTTTCATTTCTGCTTCTCTTTTCTTATCATATTTCTTCCCTATGACTTTTTCAGAAATATAACGAAGTCCCGCGGAAACAGAGCCACCAGCAAATGTTCTTCCTGCCCTTACAACTCCTACCGTTGCAGCTGCTGCGATTGCCCCAGTACCCGCAAAAACAATACCCGCACCAATACCCGCTGAAAGCGCAACAGAAATACCCATACGCTTCCATTGCGGAAGATCTCCATATGCTTTTCTAAGTTTCTGCCATCGAGAAATATCTTTCTCTGAAAGCTCTGACTCAACTTTCATTTTCGTTATTTCTCCCTCAAGAGGAACAGCCATTCTGAAAATAACGCCAGCGTCATATTGAAGTAACTCCTGTTTCAGCATTGCTTTTATTTCCTCATCAGAAAAGTTGCCAGTATTTTTTAGCATCTCTCCTTTTTCTTTTACGAATTTGTCATGTAAAGAAAGCTTCAATCTATCAATTGATTTTCCTAGAGCTAACTCATAATTATCTCTCCATATCCTTGCTTCATTTTTTTCCATTTCTGTTCTCACCCCCTTCATTTCCTTACATTTTTCTTCAAATTTTTTCTTGTCTGCAAGAAAAAGTGTCGCCATGTCATTAACCTCCTGATAATTATCGGGAAGTACAAAATCTGGCGGAACTTCTTTTGCTCCCATATCCTTGCTTATAATCTTAAAAATAAGTTCTCGAACTTCACCCTGAGGAACGGTTTGCTTAGCTTCTTCAAGATTTCTCCTTCGCCTTTCTCGCATTTCTCCTTCACTCGAAGTTTCAGGACTTGCTGTTCGATTTATAGGAATATTAATTTCTTGAGCATTCATTCCACTGTTTGCCCGTGGTTGTTCAATTACTTGGTTTGTTTGTTGCTCTTGAATATCCATTTGTGGCTCGGTATGAATAATAATAGGCGGTCCAACTTTGAGTTTTGCCTCTTTTTCAATAAGGTCTACCATCTCATTAGTCAACTTCTCACGTTCGTCTTTATTAATACCATCAAGAACTCCGTTCACCAGCTTGCTTCGTGTTTCAGTTATTTTTTCTTCAATTTCATTAAGTTCTGTTTTTGGTTTTTCAACATTTTTATTTCCCTCCCCAATAGAATTTGTCGAAATATTTTTTTCTGCGTCCTTCTCCTCACCTTCCTTTTCTGGATCAGTTTGTTTTTCCTTATTTTTCTTTTTTCCTTCTTTAATTTCTTTCAACTCCTCAAGTTTTCTGCGCATATCCCCCCACTTTTTTGACAACGCATCAGCCTCACTCTGCTTTATTTTTGTTATATCGCGATCAAGCATTTCTTTATCAAATTCTTTTATTTGTTTTTCCAAATTAGCAATTTCTAAATCCACAGAACTATTTTTTTCTGGAATATCTTTTTTTTCACCAACAACTTCAGGTGGTTTATTTTCTAAATTTTCTTTATCAGCAACATCTTTTTGAGTCATTCCACTTTGATCCTTGTCCTCTTTTTTCTCAAAAAACCGATCCTCCAATCCTCCTAAATTTGTCTTGTCTTTTTCTAACTCTTTTTTTAATTCTTCTATTTCTTCAGGATCAACATCTTCTCCAAAAGAACCTTCCTTTAACATTTTTTCAGTATCTTCAATCCGTTTTTTGGTGTTCTTATATTCTGTGAAATCAAATCCCATATTTTCAAAATAATCCTTATCATAAACACCTTTTTCTATAAGTTTTTTCCTTAATTCCTCTGAGTACGAAAATTCGCGCGCGATTTCTGGCTTGAGTCGTGCGCTATCTATTTCTTGTGGCTTTTTTTTGGGAGGTTGTTCTTTATTATTTTGCATAATTATTTTTGGTTATATCGCTCTATAACTTCTTTCTTATAGTTAGCAACTTCTTCATTAATAATCTGCTCGTAATTTGGAAGTAATTCAGAAATAACTCGTAACACTGAATCAAAGTTTCCAGATTCAGAAGAAAGAGCTTCGTCAATTTTTTCCTTCTTTTCTTCTGGGAGTTCTCTTAGGACGCGGAGAATAATTCTTCCTTGGATTGCCTCTCCCATCTTTTCAACAAAAACCATTTGCTCTTCAGGAGTTAGATGCTCAATTCCGAGCTCTTCGAAAAGGTTGATCGACAAAAGGTTTTGAATAGTTGCGTTATCCATATAGATATTGTTTTTGTATTATACAACGACTTGCGCGAAAAGTCAATATTCTGACTCCCCGCTTTTTTATTAGTATATCACGCATAACGCAATAAAAAAACGCATAATCTACGCACTCCCCAAATATAAAAACCACCGTATGGTGGTTTTTATATTTGTGCGGGATACGAGAATCGAACTCGTGTCTCAACCTTGGGAAGGTCGCATTCTGCCACTGAACCAATCCCGCTTCTTTATTGCGAACTTGATGCGTTCGTCTGAGGAACAATAATCATCATCTGTTCTCCTTCGTTCTTAAAGTTAAACTGTTCTCGAGAAGCTTTCAAGAGGTTTTCAGGATTTCTATAATATTCTATCTCTTTTTTAGTTTTTTCGTTTTCTAATTCTAATTTGTCGGTCACTTCTTTTAGTTTTGCATATTCTCCCATCATTTCCTGTTTTTCTTTTTCCAAATTAAAAACGCCCCACCCAAGAAAGGTCATTAACGCAACAAGAATGGCAATTTTCCAAATGTTCATTGTTTTTCTAATTTTTCTTTCTTTCTAAGGCAGTAGGAATCGCTACAATTCCCCGCAAACCACAATAAAACGACTGTGATAATTGTATGAATAACAACAAAAATCGTTTTCTGAGTATACAGGAACGTGCCAATACTTGGCATAACGTTAACAAGAAAGGACACAACAATAAGTTCCACAATAAACTGGGCAACAACAAACACAAGTGAAACAAACAGTATAACCATGTGCCTATTGGGAACCATACCATTTTATTATACGCTACGACCTCTTCAAAAGCTCCTTAAATACTTCTGGAGCAATATCTACCCGTGCACGTTCCGCAATTCGTTTCTTCCCCTTTTGCTGTTTTTTCCAAAGTTTCATTTTTCGCGTTCTGTCCCCTCCATTTTTTCCAAAATTTCCTAATTCTTTCCTCATTGCTGGAATATCTTCACGAGCAATAATCTTTCCGTCTGCTTGAATTTGTATCGGCTGGTTCCATTGTTCGCGTGGAAGCAAGTCCTTTAATCGTGTTGCCATTTGTCTTGCCTCATACTCCGCCCTATCTTTAGTAAAGAACCGAGAAAGCCCGGGAATTAATTCATGAGTCACTAATACATCAACACGAATCACGTCTGTTTTCTCATAATTTTCAAACTCATAACTGAACGATGCCATACCTTTTGTTGCTGATTTTATCTGATCATCAAAATCACTAATGAGTTCAGAAAGTGGCATCCGCGCAGAAATTTTTACCCTATCAACAAGTGTTTCAGTATGCACCTCAGTCATTCGAAATATTCTCTGAAGTCCAAGAACGTTGGATAAGTATTCCCCAGGCACAATGACATCAAGTCGAATCATCGGCTCCCAAATTTCGTCATACTCTTGTGGAAGTTCTTCTGGTTTTACAATAGAAATCCATTCGTTCTTTTGTTTCACTTTATAAAGCACAGATGGAAATGTGTTAATAGTAGGAACATTGAATTCTCGCTTTAATCGTTCTGCAATAATTTCAAAATGTAATCTCCCTAAAAAACCAACCTTGTATCCTCTTCCCAAAACTTCGTTTTGATCTGGTTCAATTGAAAGAGAAGAATCATTTAATTTTAATTTCTGAAGCCCCTTGGTAAGCATCTCATAATCATCGCTTTCATCTGGATAAAACGAAACAAACACTACAGGCATTGCTTCTTTATATCCATGAAGCATATATTGTTCTCTGTTTCGTATATCACCAACAAGCACTGTGTCTCCTATGGTAACTTTCTCGGGATCGCGAATTCCTGTGGCTATATATCCAATTTCTCCTGCTAAAATTTTTTGAGGAGGGGGTAAAACTTTTAACTGGGGTGTAAAATACCCAACTTCTTTTATTTTTGAAGTGACTCCAGTCGCGAGTAAATGAATCTCATCAGTTCCACAAATTCCACCGTCAATCATTCGAATCGATGCAACAACCCCCTTGTGGTCGTCATAGAATGAATCAAAAATAAGTCCACGATTTACTGGGGCACCTCCCAATTTTGGAGAAGGAACCCTTTCAATAAGTGCGTGCAGAAGTTCAGCAACACCATCTCCTGTTTTTCCCGAAACATAGTGAATCTCACTCTCAGAACATCCAATGAGTTCCGAAAGTTCAAGTCGAAGCATTTTTATGCGTTCGTTGTTGTAATCAATTGCCCCATTATTGTCTTTAAAAAAATCAATTTTATTAAGTGCACCAATAATGGTAAGTCCAGCAGCTTTTGCGTGTCTGAAATTCGCAAGCGTTTGTGCTTGAATTCCTTGGCTTGCATCAACTAATAAAATTGCCCCCTCAACTGCCTCAAGTGCACGAGAAACTTCATAGGAGAAATCTGAATGCCCCGGAGTATCTATGAGATTTAAAATATATTGTTTCCCCTTCCACTCATAATCCATTCGGACTGGGGCCATTTTTATTGTTATTCCTCGCTCGCGTTCAAGTTCTAATTGGTCAAGATACTGTTCCTTCATCTTCCGTTTTTCAACAGTCCCCGTAACCTCAAGAAGCCGGTCAGCAAGTGTGCTTTTTCCGTGATCAACGTGCGCAATAATTACGAAATTTCGTATCTCGTCCATTTCTGTTCTACCTTACACGAAGTACACACTAATTACTAGTATTTTGCATCATAAGTTCCCCAGAAAACTTCTCAATTCCTTGCACATTAGAACTTGTATAGGTAAGTGCTGGAGTTTTTGTTTCTTTCCAAATAAATCCTATTGGAGCATTTACAACAACCGAAAGTGATGTTGGAACCCCAGATTGACGATCATATATGAATGTATATTTTGTCCCCTCTCTAAGGTCCGTCCCCACATCATTATCAGTATGATATCTAAATGAAATTGTCTTTGCTTTTTTTGCAGGAACAATCATCCAAGTCCCAAACCCTGTTTTTCCAAACGCATTAAACATCCAAGTATTCCACTCAGATAAAAATACCTTACTTGATTCTATTGTCTGAAGCGTATCGCGGAATGAAAAATTGTTTGTATTATAATCAAAACTTGATTTTGCACTTTTAATTGAATTTCCAGAAAGAGAAACGAGAGAAGAACCAGAATTTGCAAGTACTTGAATATAATTTTTATTGTCTACATTCCACCATGGATCTCGCTCATCCCCTCCTTCGTGCGATCGAGTTATAGAAAGATCAGTTAGTAGCGAACCACTGGTATCTATGTGGATTGTTGTATCAATAGATTGGTGAATAAATGCATCAGTTTTTCCTCCTGCAACATTTGTATTCACCACCGCAAGATATGATCCCCAAAAATTACTCGAAAGAGAACTTACTGCGCCATCAAGAGAATAGGTATGAAAGAATGATTGAATAGAAGGATCTTTTGCATATATCATAATATCCTTATTTTTGGCATGTTTTCCAAGAGCATTTAAAAATGTTTCTTTTTGTGTTTCAGAAAGTGCTTTCATTCGCTCTATGAGTATAGGAGCAAGTTTTTTTAAAATTGTTTTTGGCTGTCCGTTTGTTTTTTTGTCTTTTCCAGCCTCTACCTCTCTCTGAACCTCTCTCAAGAAATTCTCTTTAGAAATTACCAGTCCATACTCTGGGAGTGCAATTGGTCCAGTAACCTCAACCATTGTCTCAACAACAGGAATATTTATTGCAATTGCCGCATCAAAAGTTACATTTTTTTCTGAATACATTTTTGAATGTTCTAAAAACCAAATGACATTCTCTGCTGATGCTGGAAAATCAAAAAACCAGTTTGCATCTCGGGCACCCCATTTTTCAGTCACTGTCTGTAATTCTTTTGGAGGAACAATTTTTTCAAACATTTGACCATCGGGATCATAAATATCACGAACATCGAGCGTCGTCATTTGTCCCTTGGTAATTCCAATATCAGCATAACTACCCAAAAAACCTCCCGCGGGACGTATTTCTGATGGATTCTGGAACAAGAGAAGAATGTGTTTTTCTTCATTTGAATTTAATAAGGTAATAAGTGAATCAAGAAATGATTCGGCACGATAAAGTTCAGCACTATGTGAAAAATACATATCACCAATATCCTTGTCCATATTTTCTGCGGACGCAGAAAATGATTTCAAACGATTTGTAGTATTTTTTATAGACTCTGCATTTGCAACAATATTTTTAACTGCATCTCGTGTTGATTCCAATGTTTTTATAAGGGAGGATCCATCTGATTGAAAATACAAAAATCCATTTTTTTGTAACACATCAAGTGAGTCGGCAAGCACAAAGAAATTTGAATTGAGTGACGCAGTATTTTGAAGTAGAATTCCAGCATCTTTAAATGCAGGGATCACGCTCCCAAAAGCTTTAACAATTTTAGTAATTCCATTTCCATCAAAAGACGACTCAAGTTTTTGAATTTCAAAAATATTCTTCTTAAATCCTGACTTTGCAGAACTTGTATCAAGAGATTGTAAGGAAGAAACTGATGAGCGAATGTTTTCTGCAACTCGATCTCCAGTTTTTCCTGCTTCATTTTTTGCTTCATAAAGAACATAAGAGGTTCGCGCAACAACAACAAAAAATGCAAATGCTGCAAAAAAAACAAGTCCACGAAGAAGAAAACGCATTCTTTTTCCTCGTTCCATTCTTGAAAGCGTCGCTCTCCGAAGATTTATAACTCCATGTTTTATTGACCACTCATAATTAACTTGTGGATTTTTAACATCTACAAGTACTGGATCAATATTATTGATTGGATTTTTATCGGACATGCTTTATGTATTATATTGATTCAAGTGTTTTGATAAGCGCGTCCCCCGTCTTCTTCCAGTTAAATCGAGAGCAATTTTCATAGCCCTTTTTTATCAGTAACTCTCTCATATCATTTTGCAATATTAACGACTCCATAGCAACCGAAAGTTCTTCTATGTTATGCGGAGAAACTAAAATCGCGGAATCTTGAAGTACCTCCGGCAACGAAGATCTATTTGATGCAATTACAGGAACCCCACATACTTGGGCTTCAAGCGGAGGATGTCCAAATCCTTCAAATAAAGATGGCCACACAAATGCAAACGCACTATTATAAAGATAAAGAAGTTCGTCATAAGTTGCCTCACCCCAAAATCGTATATCAGAAGAAAACGGCGATTTTTTCGCCTCAGAAAATATAGACTCGAAAAGCCATCCCTTTTTTCCAACAATAATTAATTCAAAATCTTCACACCCATTTTTTTCTTTTACAATGTTAAAAGCGCGAATAATGCCTCCAATATTTTTTCTTGGTTCAAGCGTACCAACAAATAAGAAAAATGGTTTTGAAAGTGAATGTGCTGATTTAAACAGCTCCAATCCTCCATTATCATTTTGTATTTTTTTAAAGAATGGATTTATTCCAGAATGTATTGCGGTAATACGATCAGGATTTATACCGAAAGTTTCCACAAGATCATTCTTGGTAAATTCGGAAACTGCGATTAGGTGGTCTGCTTTTTTTGCTTGTGCTTTATAATTTTGTTGCCAATGCCACAGACGTTTTCTCCACGGATACAGCTCTGGAAAATGTTCTGGCGACAAATCATGAAAGGTTATAACACGTTTAGTCTTTTTTGTTTGAGGAAGAAGAAAAAAATGAGGACTCCAAATCACATCTGCAGGCCAGATCCTATCAATCCTTGGCCAACCAAAAACACGAATTAATATGTCGAGTCCCTTATTGGGAACCGACCAATCAATACAAGAAACATTCTTTTTTTTCCATTGATTGGGAAATGGAATTTTTTTTATACCACTCCAAAAAAATCCATACGAATGCTCGGTGTGATTCTGAAGCATTTCATTAATAACACCTTTTGCATAATCCTCAATTCCAGAGATGTGTCCACGGGTGAGCAATCGTGCATCGATAAGTATATTCATAGTTAAAACACTTGTTTAAATCCCGAAGATCGAACTGAGTGCTTAAAATCTCGTATAAATCGTTCTTTAGTAAAACGCTCTGCTGATTTTGCAATTTCTTTTCTATTGAATGTGAGTGTTTCAAATTCTCGTACTGCGCGCTCAATTGCTTCTGGTGTCTGTTCATTAAAGTGGAGTCCATTTTTTTTATGAATAACTATCTCTGCACCACCACCTTGGTTGAAAGCGATTACAGGAGTTCCACACAATTGTGCTTCTGCAGCAACAAGCCCAAAATCTTCGATCTGGGGAAAAATAAATGCTTTTGCATTTGAATATAATCTCCGAAGCTCTGCATCGGAAATTGAATTACGAAATTCAATAAGCGGCGATCGAACAAGTGATCGCAATTTTTGATATTCTGGACCATTCCCAACAATGATTAATGGTTTTCTTAAACGATTAAACGCCTTAATTGCAATATCAAAACCCTTGTAATACAAAAGGCGCCCCGTCATCAAATAAAATTCTTTCTCATTCTTTGATGGATCTGGATAGAATATCGCCGTATTAACAGGAGGATAAATAACAATCGCCTCTCTCTTATAATATGCTCTGACTTTTTCTTTTATATATTCTGAATTTGTAACAAATAGGTTTACATGAGTTGCAGCGTGAATATCCCAATTTCGCAACATTTTTGCCATTGGCCGAACAACAATTTCTTTTAGCGGCCATGGAGCAAATGGTAAATTTTTTAAATAATCAATTTCCCACGCATATCGAAGTGGGCTGTGACAATATGAGATGTGATACTTTCCCTTTACATGGAATCCCTTTGCATATCCGGCAGTTGAAGAAATGACAAGATCATAGATTTCTTTTGATGTGAGAAAATTGGACGCCATCGGCATAAACGGAATAAAAAGTCGATGTTTCTTCTTAATAATAGAAAAAGAATTCAATATACTTGTTTTCTTTATATTTCGCTCAAAAACACCAAAAGTTTTTTCACGGTCATATAAAAGCGTATATAAATCTGCCTCAGGAAACATTTCAAGAAGCACCTCAAGCACGCGTTCAGCGCCACCAAATTGGTTCAGATAATCATGCAAAATCGCTACCCTCATTAAATCCATTGTAAGTCAAAATGTAGTAATAGAAAAGAAAAACCCGCTATTAAGCGGGTTCATAATCTAAAAGTTCCTGTATAAAATGATGTTCAATAACTTGCGAAGTGCCTCCAATATATGCCATTGCGCCTACAATGAGGATAAAAAATTCAGGAATATATCCATCTTTTAGTAAATCAATTTTATCCTGAATTTGTTTAATTGAGTGCGCAAGTGTTGTCTGCATGTTTTTTTCGCCACATTTATTAAAAATGTGCTCCATCTTTTTCAACAAATTTTGTGCAACACCCACGGTTTGAACACACAACTCTGTTGCTTCTTTTTTCTTTTTCCCCAAAAGAGTTTTGCCAAGATCAGTAATAAGCATTGAACCAAATAAATTGACTGCATCGAGATATTCTATCGAATTCATTGTTCCCTCTATTTTTTAATGTTGAAAGTACTATATAATTTTTTAGAAAAAACGTCAATATTTTACTTTTTCTTGCTAAGCATACAATAAGAGTATGAATTTTCGTATTGAGGGTGGAAAACCACTTTCGGGAACTATATCAATCAACTCGTCTAAAAACTCTGCAGTGGGCATATTATGTGCCTCACTTTTGAATAAAAACACTACAACTATCACAAATGTTCCCAAGATCGAAGAAGTATATCGAATCCTTGAAGTACTTGAAAGTATTGGAATGAAAGCAGAATGGAATGGTTCTTCGCTTACGCTTACTCCCCCAAAAAAATACTTGATCGAAAATTTAAATGAAGAGTCCGCAAAAAAAACACGAAGCATCGTAATGTTTATGGGACCACTCATTCATCTCTTTACTTCATTTAAAATTCCACAAACTGGTGGATGTAAGCTTGGATCGCGTACTGTGGAACCGCACCTCTTAGCACTTAAAAAACTTGGAGTAACTATTGTGACACGAAATGACCACTTTGAGGTGAAAAGAAAAAAACTCCATGCAAACGAAATTGTGATGTATGAGTCGGGTGATACCACCACAGAAAATATTTTGATGGCAGCAGCAAAGATTCAAGGTACGACAGAGATTCGTCTTGCTTCTGCAAACTATATGGTGCAAGATGTTTGTCATTTTCTTGAACTTTTCGGTGTAGTGATTGAGGGAATTGGAACAACAACATTAAAAATAACTGGAGTAAAAGAAATGAATATGCCAGTTTCTTACACTTTGAGCGAAGACCCAATTGAAGCAATGCTTTTCATTTCAATCGCCGCTACCACCAATTCAAGAATCGTAATAAAAAAATGTCCAATAGAATTTCTTGAGCTCGAACTTTTGAAACTTGAACAGATGGGATTTAAATATAAAATTTTGAAATCTTATATTTCTGCAAATGGTTTTACTAAATTAGTTGATATTGAAACATACCCGAGTTCATTAAAAGCGCTTCACGAAAAAATCTATGCTCGTCCATTTCCTGGGCTCAACATCGACAATCTCCCCTTCTTTGTTCCAATCGCTGCTCGAGCAAAAGGAAAAACACTCATTCATGATTGGGTATATGAAAATCGTGCACTCTATTATTTAGAACTCTCAAAACTTGGGGTTGATATTCTTCTTGCTGATCCACATCGTGTTTTCATTACTGGTCCAACAAAATTTAAGTCAGCTGAAGTCATCTGCCCACCGGCACTCCGCCCCGCCGCAATCATTCTTATATCAATGCTCGCAGCTCCAGGAAGTTCACTACTCCGTAATGTATATTCAATTAATCGTGGGTATGAGGATCTTGCCTCACGCCTCCGAAAACTTGGTGCAAACATCAAAATAGCAAAATAAAAAATCCCCTCTAAGGGGATTTTTATCGATAATCACCGTCTCCGTGAAGTTTGTTCCTCTCCATTCTTGAGGCAAGTTTCTTTATGTTCGCTTGTGCCACGTCCTCGATCGAGAAACCTAGTTCTGCTGCGAGACGCGCAATGTACCACAACGTGTCCCCTAATTCTTCTTTCACTGCATCTCTTCGTTCTTCAGAAATTACATTTGCATTATCACGCTCAATTTTTTTAATTTTATTTGCAACCTCTCCCGCTTCTCCCGCAAGTCCAAGTGCGGGATAAACAAAATTATGTCCAACATTTGCATACGCTGCCGTCATATCTGCTTTATCTTGATATTCTTTAAATGTCATATTAGTTTTCATTATTCTGCTTCATCTTCATCAGTGTAGAGCTCGCAAGCACAACAATGAACGTGATGAATACCGCATAAATTACCTTCGCAATTACCCCACTTCCTGTTGGTGGAAAAAAGAGATCAATAAATGCTCTTACCGCTTCATTCCACGCAAGACCAGCGACGAGACCAAAACTGGTAATAATAAGAGTTAATGTCTGGTTTCGAACCTCGCGTTTCAATCGTTTTTTTTCTTCCTGAATCTTTTCAATTTTTTCTTTGGTATTTTCTTTTATTGAATCAATCATAAATTATTTTTTATACAGTGTTTCAACCGCACTCCAATTTACTACATTCCACCAATTCTCAATATACTCCGCACGCTTGTTTTGATATTTTAAATAATATGCATGCTCCCAGACATCAATGCAAAGAATTGGGGTAAGATCTTTTGAAAGTGGTGAATCTTGGTTCGGTAAATTCAATATAGAAAGTTTTTTACTATTATCTTTTACAAGCCACGCCCAACCAGATCCAAATTGTCCAAGTGCGCTTTTGTTAAATGTTTCTTTAAATACATCAAATGATCCAAAATCACGATTTATTATTTCGAGAAGCATTCCGCTCGGAATTTTACCGGTGTGTGGACCCAAGATATTCCAAAACAAATTGTGATTAATAAATCCACCTCCAAAGTTTCTTACTCCTGCTTTTATATCTTCAGGAAGTGTATCTAATTTTTGTATAAGATCCTCTGCAGTTTGGCTGAAAAGTTCTGGATGTTTTCCTAAAACTTCATTGAACTTATCACAATATGTTTTGTGATGTTTCGAATGATGTATCTCCATGGTCTTTGCATCAATCCATGGTTCAAGCGCATCATACGAATATGGCAATGGTTGTAGTTCGTACATAATGTTTCTTTTTATTCATTCTAGCAAAATATACATAATATGTTTGAGACTAAGACTTGACCAAGCGGCCCCAGGAGCGGGCTCAAGCATATTATGTATATTTTGTTTATACCCTCTTTTTTGGTGTATTAAATCCAACATCAATTATAATTGCATTTGATCTATCAAAATTTCCAACGCGAGTGCGAATGAGTCCACTCAAATACCCCTTTGTTTTTAAAATCTCCCCAATATCTCGTGCAAGTGAACGAATATACACACCAGGTCCTGTCGCTACGCGAAGAACAAGATTTGGGTACTCATAGTGAATTATTTCTATTTCATCTATGCGAACTGGTCGAGATGATAATGAAACAACTTCTCCTTTTTCTGCACGTTTATATGCCTCCTTCCCCGCAACCTTAACCGCACTCCAAATAGGTGGGGTCTGCATAACTGTCCCAATAAAATTTTGTAATTTTGCTTCTATATCTTCTCTACTGGGAATTTTTTTTACCTCAAATTCTTTTTTATCCCCCTCTTCATCATCAGTTGTACTCTCCACTCCCAAACGTACGTTCGCAATATATTCTTTTTCCTTTTTTACTTCGCTATCAATTTTTTTTGTAAATTCCCTTCCAATTGCGACAACTAAAATTCCTTCTGCAAGAGGATCCAATGTTCCCGCGTGTCCAATACATATATCTTCTGCATTTTTCTTTATCTCGCGTATAACATCAAATGAACTTGGTCCTTTTGGTTTCCAAAACCCATAAATACCTTTTTTATACTTTTTTTCACTCATATGTGTTCAAATTCATTAAATAGTTTCTGTGCATCCTCATCACTAACAATATATTTATTTTCATCTTCCATTCGCTCTTGTATTACCTTGTACATCACAAGTGCCGCAGTAACAGAAAGATTTAAACTTTGAACCATGCCGCGCATAGGAATAATGATTGTTCTATCAGACAATTCAATTGCAAGCGGAGTAAGCCCAGCGTGCTCATTGCCAAATAAGAGCGCTACTTTTTCTTTCTTTATGTTTGCTGAAAATATTGATTCAGCATTTTGTGTTAACGCTGTTGCAATAATTTCGTATCCAGCATTATGCAGCTCGGTAAGACATTCCTTTGTACTTTTAAACTTTCGAAAACGGATCCATTGATTTGCGTATGATGCTGTCTTTGAACCAATTTTTCGTGGATTAAATGCTTTTCCTTCATTAAAAACAAACCAGACATCGCTTATTCCAAATGCTTCTGCTGTCCGTATAACGGCAGCAGCATTGTGCGGATCATAAATATCTTCAAGGACCACCACCAATCCCTTTTGTCGATTGTTCATTATTCCGCGTATTTTCTCTTTTCGTTCTTCTGTTCCCACAATAGAAAAATACATCATTTTTATGCTTTGAGGAATATCCCGCAGACAACGAAGGTTGTCGAGGGAAAAGAAATCCGCCAGTAGGCGGATATTCTGTGTCCGAAAAGTATAAAAATGATGTATTTCAAACACCCTATTGGCACGCCAAATAACTCGCTATAATCGCGGCGGTCTCTCCCCGCAATGTTCGAGGGCCTAAAGAAATAAAAACACATCCTGCATCACTTGCAATAATTCGTTCCTCATCCCCCCAACCACCTTCAGGACCAATAAATAACGAAATCTTTTTTTTACTTTCATTTTTTTGAATTGGATTTCCCGCAGTGTCAAAAAAATAAACGAGATCAGATGACGTACTTGCACATTCAATTGCTTCACCAAATGGCATACTATTTTTTATTGTTGGGACCCTTCCTCGTCCAGAAAGTTCTGCTGCCTCTGTTGCAATTTTTAAAAGTCGTTCAATATTCACACCTTGTTTCACCGTGTGTTCGGTAAGTATAGGAACGATATGCGAAATTCCAATTTCAGAGGCCTTCTGCACAACCAAGTCAAAATTAT
>Ga0265297_10002813_pt1 | contig 33699 bp, 36 predicted proteins | sample Munlanlwell13791_FD_192502 | JGI IMG/M metagenome (GOLD analysis project Ga0265297, IMG submission 192502) | Leachate microbial communities from a municipal landfill in Southern Ontario, Canada - Leachate well 137-91 | ecosystem: Engineered > Solid waste > Landfill > Unclassified | place...
CATTGGAGGGGAATTCAATGCTTATCAATAAGCAAGTATTAACTTAAATTAAATGTGCCATGGCAAAGTTGAGCAGAAATTTTTATGATCGTCAGGTTCCCTCCCGGAACTTGGTGACCACCATTGCAGGGATCATAACATTGGTTCTTACAATCTTGGTAGGATTTGGAGTGATTACACCCGAACAGCAGGGTGAGCTGCAGACCCACGCAACGACAGTTGTAAACGCCGTTGTGGCCGTATGGGGTGCTATTACTTCCATTATACTGATGTTTAAATCGGTAGATGGATAAGGAGGTGTGTGGATGATTACCTGGGCTTGAAATACAGCCCAGGTTATTATTACTCATAAAAAGATCAGAGGATGAAAAGGAAGAAGTTATCAGAGGATCAAATAAGGACATTAGCCAGTGCTCTTGTCTCTCGAGCAAAACTTGCATCAAGGCTTGGAATTCAGTTTGGAGGACTTCGGGACATATATAAAAGTTTTGGATATGAGAAGGAGATAAAATATGAAGACTTCTTACTAAAGTATGCCAGACATGACATGGCTAAGGCTATTATAGATCGTCCTGTCAAAGCCACATGGCAAGGTCCTCTTGATCTTATGGAATCTGGTGTTGCAAAAGATACCGAGTTTGAAAGAGCATGGGATGAGTTAAATACAGATATAGGATTAAAGTCGATATTTTCAAGAGTTGACAAATTAACAGGATTAGGAAGATATGGTATTTTATTACTTGGACTGGACGATGTCAAGAGCAGGGACGGATTTGCTCAACCAGTAAAGGCAGGCAAGAGGATCCTGAAATATTTAAGACCATATGGGGAAAGCACAGCCACAATATTTAAACTTGATGAAGAGGCAACCAGTGAAAGATATGGAAAACCTTTGATTTATAAGTTAGAGGTGCAAGATGTCAAATTAAAGACAAGCATTCCTATTGCTGTACATTATACCAGAGTGGTTCATATTACTGATGATCTTTTGGAATCTGAGGTGTATGGTACTCCAAGACTCGAAGCTCCTTTCAATAGGTTAATAGATTTGGAAAAGTTGGTAGGAGGGGACGCTGAAATGTTTTGGAGAGGGGCAAGACCTGGATATGAAGCAAAGATTAGTCCAGATTATCAAATGACTCCTCAAATGCGTGAGGACTTGAATGAGGAGTTGGATGAGTATGAAGCTGATTTACGGAGGTTCTTGGTTAATGAGGGAGTAGATATTCAAGCATTAGCCCAACAGATAGCGGATCCTGCCAATCATGTTGATGTACAATTAACAATGATATCCGCGGTGACAGGTATTCCCAAACGTATATTAAGTGGAAGTGAAAGAGGGGAGTTGTCAAGTGCTCAGGATAGTACGGAATGGAAGGAATATGTTCAAGCTAGACGAGAAGAATTTGCTGAATTAAATATTATACGTCCTTTCGTTCGAAGATTAATAGAACTTCAGGTATTACCAAAACCTCAGTCAACTAAGTACTCAGTTAAATGGAATGATCTATACTCATTAAGTGAGAAGGCAAGAGTAGAGGTAGGTAAGTCAAGAGCCAATGCCTTACGTGAATATACGTATTCACCAATGGCTCAGGCTATTGTTCCTCCTAATGCGTTTAATGAAATGTTCTTGGGCTTTAGTAAGGATCAAATTACATTGATTAATGCAATGCGTGATGAAGTTATTTCAGAGGAAGAATTAAATGCCAAGGTTATTAAGGCTATTGAGAATGAAGTTAACCCTCCAAAGCCTGTAATGGCACCTGGAGCAGGTACAGCAAAATCAAAACCTAAGCCAAAACCAGTGAAGTAATGGAAGTGGTAGAAACATATACTGAAACATTCCGTATGAATTATGACCCTACGCATACGACAGTCTTAAGGAATGTGTTTGCAAGGGAAATGAAACGTAGGTTTCAAGAGCTTATAAGAGCCATTAGGATAGGTGTTGGAAAGAATGATTGTTTTGAGTTGAAGGAAAAGATACATACATTACAAATTACCCCACCAGTAAAGGGATCCTTTGCTTTTCCAAGGAGCCAAGAGAAGTTGGCAGCTTTTATGAAATGGTTGGAAAGACAAGTGCAACGGGGTATTTTAACTATTCAAGACATTGAACAAGTAGGAACAGGAGTGGAGGCAGTTTGGACTAATTTATTCATTGCGGATTCATATAAAAGAGGAGTCATAAGAGCTCGTTACGAAATGCTATTGGCAGGGCATATAATTCCTTCCATTGAGGACTCAGGAGGTATCATGGCTATTGTAAACCAACCTTTCCATGTTGATCGGTTGGGATTACTTTATACCAGAGTCTTTAAGGACTTGAAAGGGATTACCGATGCAATGGATAGTACCATAAGCAGAATACTGGCACAAGGGTTGGCAGACGGGGATGGCCCTGCCCTTCTAGCAAGAAAGCTGGTAGCGGCTATTAACGGCGAGCATTTAGGAGATCTTGGCCTACAGGATACAATGGGTCGGACACTTCCTGCCTTACGCAGAGCCGAGCTTTTAGCCCGCACGGAGGTAATACGAGCACATCATGTTGCCACAATACAGGAATACCGTAATTGGGGCGTTGTTGGAATAAAAGTTAAGGCTGAATGGAAAACGGCAGGGGATAATAGAGTATGCTCAGAGTGTGCTCATATGGAAGGGAAAGTATTTGACTTGGATACGATAGAAGGTATGATCCCATTGCATCCTTTATGTAGGTGTATAGCGTTACCTTGGATTGAAAAATTGTTACCATATGAACAATAGGTTTTTGATATTAGTTACTCAGCGGAATGCAGTTGCTTTCATAAAGAAGTGCTTGGATTCTGTTATGCAGCAGACTTACAAGAACTATATTGTTCCAATAATGGATGATGCTTCGGACGATGGTACCTGGGAAATCGTTTGTCAATATCCTGAACCTTTCTATGGTATTCGTAATTTCGTACCTAATGAGTGGTGGTGTGTAAATTTCATAAGGGGAATAAATTCGTTTTCACAGGATGGAGATATACTTGTATTGCTTAGTGGGGATGATTGGTTGTACAGTAATGATGTTTTGGAATACCTTAACAATGTTTACCAGGACAAAGACATTTGGTTGACTTATGGTAGTTTTGTTAGCAGCAGTGGAGCAATAGGTGCAGACTTTTGTAAACCCCTTACAGATACAAAGACGTACCGCAGAAGTGGAAAATGGTTTACTTCACATCTTATTACTTGTAGAATAGAATTGTGGAGAAAGATCAAGTACGAAGATTTATTGTATCAAGGGCATTTGCCAAATCATTCATTTGACAATGCCTTTATGTATCCAATGGTTGAGATGGCTGGATTAAAGCATACCAAATATATTGAAAAGGTATTGTATGTTTATAATGATCAGAATCCTCTTTGTGCTGAGAACTTCAAGAAAGATCCTGGAGCATTTGGACGTGAAAGAAGATATTGGAGTAAAAGACCACTATATAATGAATTAAAAGAATTATGACAGTACGTGAACAAATAAGTAATTTGGCTGGGAATCATACCCCTCCATATTTGTATGGATCAAATTTCATACCTGGGGAGACATTAATTCCTTATTCAGGAATGTATTGGGATTCACAGGAAATAGAGGTTGCCATTTCAGCTTTATTGAATGGCAGTTGGGTAAGTTCAGGGGAGAATGTTTATGACTTTGAAGGAAAGTTTAGTGAGAAGTTTCATGTCAAACATTCATTAATGGTAAACAGTGGTTCCTCTGCGAATCTTGTCATGATTACTGCGTTAAAGAAATATTATGGTTGGGAAGATAGGGATGAAATAATTGTATCCCCGGTAGGTTTTCCCACCACAATATCTGTATTATGTCAAAATAATCTTAAGCCTGTCTTTGTAGATATTGAATGGGACACGTTGAATTTTTGTATTTGTGGAATTGAGAAGAAAATAACCAAACGTACAAAAGCAATATTCTTATCTCCTGTACTTGGAAATCCTCCAAACATGGATGAGTTACTTATGATTTGTTATAAGTACGATTTGAAATTGATTCTTGATAACTGTGATAGTTTAGGTTCAAAGTGGGATGGAAAATACCTAAACGAATATGCCGTTGCTTCGTCCTATTCATTTTATCCTGCACATCATATAAGTACAGGAGAAGGAGGAATGGTATGTACAGATGATGAAGGATTGAGTAAATTAATGACAAGCATTGCATGGTGGGGAAGGGATTGTCATTGCGTTGGTGTTTGTAATATGTTGAAGGACGGTTCCTGCGGAAAACGTTTTGATAAGTGGTTACCACTGCATGATGGGATAGTGGATCATAAGTATGTATTTTCCAATATGGGATATAATCTTAAACCACTTGATTTACAGGGAGCTATTGGATTGGTACAATTGGAAAAGTTTAATTCAATTGAATATCGTAGGAAGTCTGCTAAAAGAGTAATTCAAATGATTGTGACTTCTCACCTGCCAAAGAAGGTAAAGGGAGTCTTTCGATTTGAGAAGGCAGATACGCATTGGTTTGGTGTTCCTTTCATATGTGAAGAAGAAGGAATAAAGAATAGATTGGTAGCACATTTGGAAAAGAATAAAATACAAACCAGGAATTATTTCTCTGGGGATATATTATTGCATCCAGGGTATAGTCATTTGGATGATTATAAGAAGTATCCCGAAGCCAATAAGGTACTTGATAAAGTTTTCTTTATGGGCTGTGCTCCTCATTATGGTAATAATGTATTCGTATATATAGAGGATGTGATTAGAAGTTTTGAAGAAAGTGTATAATTGAAATTATGAACGATTTTGAAACAAAGGTACATTTAGTTTTTGATTTTTACAAGTGTAGTAGGAATCGTCCTATTCCTATTATTGTAGGAGACGAAACGAAAGGAACATTGGTACCTGTGACATATTATTGTAGGCCGGAATGGGTTTCCCTTATTTGTAAGTGGAGATCAGATAATCAAATAGGGTTTGCTAATTTGTTTGAAAATACTGAAGAGAAGACAAAAAATTGGATTGATAATATTTTGCTACCTAGAAAAGATCGAATACTGTTCATGGTATATACAATGGACAGCATTCCAATTGGGCACTTAGGATTTTCTTCTTTCAATTTTGAAACCCAAAGTTGTGAGATAGATAATGTGGTAAGAGGAGAAAAGGCAATCAAGAAAGGATTAATGAGATTCGCAATGCAAACCATTATGACTTGGGGGAAACAAGAGTTAGGATTGAAAGATATATATTTAAAAGTTTTATCACACAATTGGCATGCAGTTAGGTTTTATAGACATCTTGGATTTAAGACGTTGCATTCAATTCCTCTTTATAGAGTTGAAAAAGAAGACATGATAAGTTGGGAGCCTATGGAAGATCCTGGAGGTAGAATACCAGAACAATATTTTCTATATATGAAATTGGAAGAATAAAATGATGAATACAGATTGGAATAAGTATATGACAAGGCAGAAGATGATATTAACGGCTGGCCCATCAATCACACAAAAAGAAATAGATTATGTGACTGATGCGGTAACCAATTGTTATGATGAACATTGGGCAGATTACATTAAACGTTTTGAAAAGGCGTTTGCTGAATACCTTGAAGTAAAACATGCAATGACTACCTCTTCCTGTACAGGAGCCTTACATTTAGCATTGGTAGCACTTGGGATAGGTAAAGGTGATGAAGTTATCGTCCCAGATATGAGTTGGATTGCTACTGCCAGTGCCGTTTGTTATACTGGGGCAAAACCTGTCTTCGCTGATGTACTTCCATATACTTGGTGTATTGATCAGCAGTCAATACGTGAAAAGATAACATCGCGTACCAAAGCAATAATTCCAGTTCATCTATATGGACACCCTGCCGATATGGGAGATATTGAAGATATTGCGGACGAACATAACCTGTGGATTGTAGAGGATGCAGCACCAGCCCTTGGAGCAAAATATCAAGGTGTGAAAGTAGGGAGTTGGGGGACTTTTGGATGTTTTAGCTTTCAAGGCGCGAAAATGGTGTCTACAGGCGAGGGGGGTATGTTAGTAACAAGTAATACCGAGCTCTATGAGAAAGCTAAGCATTATGCGGAGCACGGCAGAATTTCAAGTGGGTTTGAGATAGGGGATATCGGATTCAAGTACAAGATGTCAAATTTACAAGCAGCCTTGGGTTTGGCTCAGCTTGAACGGATTGATGAATTAATTGCAAAAAAGAAACAAATATTTAATTGGTACTATGAAGAATTGAAAGGTATTGATTACATTTTCCTAAATGACAAACCTCATCATACTCTTTATGCAGATCCTATATATTGGATGACTTCGATGGTGTTACATAGGGAAGTCAAGATGAGTAGAGTTGAATTAATACATGAGTTAAAAAACAGGAATGTTGATACTCGTCCATTCTTCCCTCCAATAAGTTCGTTTAGGATGTTTAAAAATGCAAATAATTCTACGGCAAGGTTCTTAGGGGAAAGGGGATTAAACTTACCAAGTGGGCACAGACTTGAATATGAAGATGTGAAATATGTATGTGATTGTATAAAAGACATTTTAAAGAATGAATGAATTGCATAATAAAATATTAGAGGTATCGAAGAAGTTGGGTTTATCTCATCTTGGAAGTTGTCTAACTGCTGTGGACATCATAGATGAAATATATCAAACAAAGGAAGAGAATGAACCTTTTATTTTATCTTGTGGACATTGTGGCCTTGCATTATATGCAGTAATTGAGAAGCATCGGGGTATTCCCACTGAAAGGATTTTTAATGAGCATGGTACTCATCCAGAGAGATGTAAAGAATGTGGAATAGAGTGCTCCACAGGTAGTTTGGGGCATGGACTTACAATAGCTTTAGGGATGGCACTTGCTGATCGTAATAGAAATGTTTACTGTTTGATTTCGGATGGTGAATGTTTTGAAGGGAGTGTATGGGAAGCATTCAATGTAATTCGTAGGTATGAAGTTACGAATTTAAGAGTATATTTGAATTATAATATGTTCTCTGCGTACTCAAAAGTTGAGGAATGGATGTTGAATAATATTATGCATATCTATCCAAATATAAGAGTACGGCGTACAAATGTTGAAGATTATGGATTGGAAGGTTTATCAGCACATTATATAAAATTATGAGATATTCATTTGGAAATACGTTGCATTATTTAATGAGTGAGGATAAAAACATTATCCTTATTACTGCTGATATGGGGTACGGTTTGTTTGATAAAATACGAGATACCTTGCCAGGACAGTTTTATAATGTAGGGGCTGCTGAACAGGCCATGATGGGAATAGCAGTAGGATTAGCATTGTCAGGGAAGATCCCTGTTACGTATTCAATAACACCTTTCTTACTATATCGTCCTTTTGAAATAATTAGGAACTATATAAACCATGAAAGTATCCCTGTGAAGATGATAGGATCAGGAAGAGGAAGGGATTACCATAAGGAAGGATTTAGTCATGATGCAAGTGATGATTATATTATAAAAAGGTTCTTTCCAAATATTGAATACATTGTGCCTAAGGAAAATGAATCGTTTGATTTAAAGCCTTTGCTTTACTCAAAGAAACCAATTTATTTAAACTTAACAAGATAAGGAGGATTTGCTATGCCATGGACTGTTGCTGATGTTGATAAACACAAAAAAGGACTCGCTCCTGCTCAAAAGGAGAAGTGGGTTCGTATAGCCAATGGAGCTTTGGCTGCGTGTATTAAGAAAGGGGGTTCAGATGCATCTTGTGCACCCCAGGCTATTCGTATTGCTAATGGTTCAGTAGGAGCCAATGAGGAATACTCATACGTTGCAAATATGCAAGAAGGGTACACGGCTATCAAGAAAAGATGGAATGGTAAAGAATACTTGGTAGCTCCTGTAACAATGATGGTCGAAGGAGTTCATCATGGTTCACATGGACCTTTACTTCATCCTATTGCTGAGTTAGGAAAGTTCCCAGCATCTTGGAATGGTATTCCTGTTGTTATTAATCATCCAGAGAGGGATGGAGTAAGTATTTCAGCCAATGCTCCAGAGATACTTGAGAGATTTGCCGTTGGACAGGTATTCAATACTCATGTGGAGGATACAAAGTTAAAGGCAGAAGTTTGGCTTGAAGAAGTAAGATTAATGGATTGTGCTCCAAAACTACATACCAAAGTTAGGGAAGGAAAACCAATCGAAGTCAGTGTAGGTGTATTTACAGTTGATGAGCCTGTCCCTGGAGATTGGAATGGAGAGTACTATGATGCAATAGCCAAGAGTCATCGACCGGATCACTTGGCATTGTTGACAGAGGTTGTTGGGGCTTGCTCTTTGAAAGATGGATGTGGAATAAGAGCAAATGAAGAGGGAAACGAAGATAATAAAGGTATTCAACCTTCCCAGGAGACTGGGAAAGCGGGGGTTGGAGACGTGAATAGTAATATTAATAATTTAAAAACAAAGGAGGTAAAGATGGCTAAAGAGTGCTCTCCTTGTGTCAAGACGAAGGTTGATAACCTGATTGCAAACAGTCAGGGTAAATATACTGAGGATGACCGGGAGATGTTACAGTCCTTAAGTGAAGCCTTACTTGACAAGATTGCCGTACCGACAATCAAGGAAGTGGAAAAGGTTGTTACTAAGGAGGTGCAAGTCAACGTACTTTCGGCGGAGGATGCAGCTGCTTTGGCAGCATACAAACGCCAGCTGAAAGAAAAACGTGACAAAATGATTGCTGATATCCAGGCTAATGCCAAAGAAATTTGGCCGGAGGAAACTCTGAAGGGCATGGATGACAATACCCTTGAGAGGGTATTACTTTCCGTTAGGAAGAAGGAAGAAGAGGTAGTTGATTATTCCCTTGGAGCAGGACCTCGTCCAGCTTCGCCTAGGAAGAATAAAGTGGCTCCTCTCTACCCGGTAGGAATGCGTACTGAAACCAAAAAAGAGTAGGAGGTAAGAAATGGCAACAACTTATAATACAATCAAACTCAAGAAGTATCAGGACATCATAGAGGAGTATGAAGCAGCCTCTACCATTGTCCCTGGTAATTTGATTGAGGTTACCTCGGCTGGAAAGGTACAGAACCATTCCACTTCGGGAGGTGATGCTATTGCGATGTTTGCTCTTGAAGACGAACTTCGTGGGAAAGGAATTGAGGACGATTATGCCGCTGGTGACCGGGTTCAGTGCTGGGTTGCTCAGAGGGGAGAAATCGTGTATGCTCGCTTAGCAGATGGTGAGAGCGTAGCAATAGGCTCAAAGTTGGAATCTGCAGGCAATGGATGTTTGAAGGCTCATTCAGCCTTTGCACATACAGGTAGTGAAGAAGTTACACTCTACACTCATCCTATTATTGGTGAAGCTCTTGAATCACGTGAGTTGGATAGCATCTCCGGTGGAGCAGGTGATTCTTCCCTTGCTGAATATTCTCAGTACATCAAGGTTAGAATATTATAAACACAAAAGAAAAGGAGGATAAAAAAATGCCCGACAAACACGTTGATATTATTGGAAAGACCGGTGGCTCTGGTATTGTAGCCAACAAGTTCATATCCGAAGGTGGAATGAATCTCGGTCGTATGCGTCCTTTCATTGATGATGAGGATGGTGGAGCCTACATGACCATTTACAAAGGTGGAGATCCAAATAAGGATGAGAGCTGGGATACAGTTCCTTCCTATGCGGGTGCTACACTTAGAAGGGAAGAATGGATGATGCTTGATGAAGCCCTTATGCAAGTCAAGAGGTACAGGTTAGGTGGTGTTCAGGATTTAATTAATGAAGGCCTTACCTACACTCTTGGTAATGCAATGGGTACGACAGTCCTTGAATGGCATGATGTAAGTGATGCTATGGAGGCTGATCTGACAATGGATGCTGTGACGAGGAGTATTAATGACCGTCCTGTATTCCAGCATAACTATTTACCAATACCGATCATTCACGTTGATTATGAAATCAATGCGAGGGTATTGGAAGCTTCACGGAAGCTGGGGAATCCTTTGGATACCACTTCAGCTGAACGTGCTGCAAGGAAAGTGCTGGAAAAGATGGAAAATATGCTCTTCACTGATACCACTTACAGCTTTGGTGACAAAGACAGTAGGAACAGGAATACCATTTACAGTTATGTTAATTTCCCAGATCGTAACTTGGTGAACCTGTCAGTTCAGTGGAACGCTTCAGCAGCGACCGGAGCCATGATTTTACAGGATGTCCAGGAAATGAAAGCAGCCAGTATTGCTGCACGTTATCATGGTCCTTGGAAAATCTATATTCCTACAGATTATGAAACTGTTATGGATGAGGATTATTCCGTATCTGGTGGTTCAATTATGACCATAAGGGATAGGATTATGAAACTTGGAGGAATTAAAGAGATCAAGGTTATTGATACTCTTGCTGCCCACAATGTCCTGATGGTTCAGATGACTCCTGATGTCGTCCGCCTTGTAAGGGGAATGGATTTACAGAACGTTCAGTGGAGTACTGAAGGTGGAATGGTTAATAAATACAAGATCATGACCATTCAGGTTCCTCAGATTCGTTCTGATATGGATGGTAGATGCGGAATTGTACATCTCGCATAAATAAAAAAGACTAATCAAGTCTCTATTTTTAATCAATTTAAAAGAATAAAGAATATGGAACGTCGTGAAAGAAAACCAAGTGTTGACAAACCAAAAGTCGACAAGTTACCAGAGGAAGTGAAGGTGGAACCACAACAGGCTCCTCCTCCCGTTCCTGATCCTGATGCAAAGATTTGGTGGAAGAAAGTAGGAAAGGGTTCCTTACGGTTTAATCATAAGATAATTAAACCTGGTGAAAAGTTCCGAGCCAAACCCAGTGACATACCTAAGCAATTCAGGGATTTGGTTATTCCGTTGGAAGAGCTTACTGCAGAAGATACAGTGGCTCCTATGATTGCTGCAGTCAAGACCGAATACGTGATCCGGCCAAGGGGAAAGAGTAAAACCCTGTTTGATGTTTCGTATCAGGTAGGGGAGGATGAGGATGGTGAACCTATTTGGAAGACCATCAATGATAAACCTCTTCCAAAGAATATTGCTGAAAGTATGTTAGCCGCCTTGTCGAAATGAACTGGAAGGTACCCAGAATGTGGGAAGGAGGGGATGTTTGGATCCTAGGAGGAGGACCATCAGTGGCTGAGCAATTCGATATCCCCAAAGGGGTTGTTGAAAAGGTAAAGCTAAGTCAAGCTCCTTTAAGTATATTTTCTCCTTTCATGGCAGCAATACATGATAAGCATGTGATTGGAATTAATGTAGCTTTTATGATAGGGAATTGGATAGATATGGTATTCTTTGGGGATGGAGGATTCTTCTTGAGATTTAAACAGCAGCTATCACAATTCCCTGGATTAAAGGTTTCCTGCAATAGTAATTCAATACGAGAACCTTGGGTTAAGAACTTCCAAAGGGATGGAGCGCATTCAAGAGGGATAAGCATGAGGCCAGGTTATGTTAGTTGGAATTCTAATTCAGGTGCTGCATCAATAAGTGTTGCTGCCCAGGCTGGGGCCAAGAGGATTGTACTTCTTGGATTTGATATGAAATTAGCCGACGATGATAAGTATCAACATTTTCATAATGTATATCAAAGAGGAGCAGTCACGGACGAAAGAAGACTTAGAAAATTACCATTTAATAGACACCTAAGAGGATTTGATCAGATTGCGGCAGACGCAAGTCAGTTTGGTATTGAGATAATTAATTTGTCTCCTAATAGTGCGATTACACAATTTAGAAAAACATCAGTAAAAGAATTTTTGAATGAACGTAATTAAAATGAGAGGAGGAATGGGAAATCAAATGTTCCAATATGCCTTTGGTAAAGTCTTAACATACACAGGTAAGATGGTATGTTACGATACCACATGGTACGTTCCTCATCGTGTGGAGTTTGCCGTGCATCCCCGTCCTTTTCGATTGGACAGATTTCAAGTCACAGGGTTACTTATTTCTCCATTTGAGTCAAAGAATCCTATTGTGTATGAAAAAAGAGTAGGGCATAATCCTGGGGTATTTGAAATGAAGAATGATAATAACTTTGATGGGTATTGGCAGTATTATGATTATTATGAAAAGATTATTCCTACCCTTCGTGAAGAGTTTCAACTTGAAACAAGTTATTATACCGAGGAGTTTATGGAAATGGCTGAGAAGATTTGGAGTACTGAATCTATTTCAGTTCATATAAGGAGAGGAGATTATTTAATGCAGAGAAAAGGCGGGTATTCTAATTTACCTATGAAATATTACTTCTCGGCAATAAAAGAGTTGAAAGGGGATCTGTTTATATTCAGTGACGACATTCCTTGGTGTAAGAATACATTCATAAAACAGTATTTTCCAAATCGTACAATTACATTCGTTGATATGGAAGATTACTTGTGCTTCGAATTGATGAGGTTTTGTAAACACAATATTATTAGCAATAGCACTTACAGTTGGTGGGCTGCATTATTGAACACCTATATTGACAAAAAAGTGATTCGTCCTAAGCATTATCTTAATGATTCGGAACAGTTATCGGATACGTACCGATATCCTAAGGAATGGATTAAAATGGAGGACTTTGTAAGATGAGCAAGTTTTTCAGTGATTTGGTTAATTATAAAGATTCTGATCCCCGTTGGAGTATCCTGGAGGATTTGTATTATCGTAACTTTATCTTTGCATCAAATGCACATCGAGCAGAACCTGGGTTTCCAAAAAAGATTCATCAAATATGGCTTGGTGGAGAGGTTCCTGAGAAGTATAAGAAGTGGATGAGTTCGTGGAGTGAAATGAATCCAAGTTGGGAGTATAAATTATGGACTGATGAGAATACTTGGGAAGTTATTATTCCAAAACGTGAGGAGTTTAATTCTATTGAACATTTAGGACAGAAGTCGGATTATTTGAGGTATCACATATTAAATCAGTTTGGTGGATTATATGTTGATACAGATTTTGAATGCCTTAGACCTTTTGATTCTTTGTTGTATTTGGATTTCTTAACAGGGATTGGTTATTCAGCATTCATAGAGTTATATATTGGATTGATAGCAAGTGTTCCCAATCATCCAGTACTGTTGAAAATAATTGATTCAATGCAGCCAACCTCGAGTAAAGGTTGGAAGGTAATATTTAATTCAACTGGTACTTACTTTTTTACAAAGATGTTTTTTGAAGTTATTACGAAATATACGAAAGGTGTGGTAGCATTACCTACCAGTTATTTATATCCTTTCCCTAATAATATGAGGTTTACATCAAACGATGCTAAAAGTTTTGCAAAGGATTATTCCTATGCAGTACATCATTGGGAAGTTTCATGGAATAATAAAAATAGAAAATATGTCAGCAAGTAAAGGTTTATTCGCAAAATATCCAAATAGGATTTTTATTGAAACAGGAGCCTGTGGAGGAGATGGAATTCAACAGGCATTGGATGAGGGTTTTGAAATTGTATATTCAATTGAGATTGAGACGGAATGGTTTTCCCATTGTGTCAATCGTTATTTAAAAGAACCTAGAGTTCATATGATATTTGGAGATTCTCGTAAGGTGTTAGGAGCCTTGATTTCTATTATTGATGAACCTATTACCTTTTGGTTAGACGCTCATATGGGTAGTGGAGATCCAACGGTGTTGAAAGAACTTGAGATTATTGGGGATCATTCAATTAAGACACACTCAATATTGATTGACGATATGAGACTTTGGAAACAACATAAGCATGGATTTAGTGTTGAGAGTCTTCACAACGAATTATTAAAGGTTAATCCTAATTATATTATCAAACTTGAAGATGGGTTTGTGCCAAACGATGTGATTACAGCAAGAGCATGAAAGTTCAATTTCATTACGGATACCCTATCAATGTAGACATTGATACCAATAAACAGGTGGAGGTTTACATTGATCAAATTCCACAGGAGAAGATCCCTGAGGGAGGTATTCGTATTGTGATATTGGAAGAACCTAGAAAAGGAATATTATACAAGTGGGCTGTCAATAAAGAGAATATGCATTTATATACACACCTATTAACTTTCCACGAAGATATACTTGAGTCCAATTCTAAAGCACAGTTGTTTCATTTTCCAAATACCTGGGTTCATAATTATGTTTCCAAATTGAAGACCTTTTCAGTTTCTACGGTAGTTGGAGGGAAAAAGGATTCTACCATGGACGGGTATGCTGTACGTCATGAGTTATGGAGGAACAGACATTTGATTTATTTAAACAAACGATTCTTCCTAAGTGGGACTGCGAAATATTCCCACAAATTCATACCTTGGAAAGAAGTTGAGTACAAAGGCGAACTTGTTTTGGGAGCCAGTAAGGAGCCTTTATTTGATTCGATGTTTCATATAGCAATAGAAAACTGTTCCGTAAAGAATTATTTCTCTGAGAAATTGTTGGATTGTTTTCAATCAAAGACTGTTCCTATTTATTATGGTTGTACAAATATTGGTGACTTTTTCAATATTAATGGAATATTTCAAGTGCATAGTGTGCGAGGGATTATAAAAGCATGCAATCATATTAACTCAAATACATATGATGAAATGCTGCCAGCCGTTGAAGATAACTTTTTGCGGTCAATAGGATGGATGAATCCTTTTGGAAGATTAAAAAACAAGATAATTGAATTGATAAAATGATAGATTGGTTACAAGGAGAGAAGTTTGAAGATGTTGCAGATTATAAATATGCACCATCAACTCGTTATAGGGATGACTATTGTCACCTTGTAAATACTTTAGATTTTAAAAAGTTGAAGGATGGTGACATTATATATACTCATACCTTTTATGCCAAACAACTTTTTGACATACTTGAATTAATGGGGACAAAGGTTTATATTATAACTCATAATGCAGATGAACCTGCAGACTGGGTTCCACCTGAAAATGTTCTACATTGGTATAGTCAAAATGTAAATATAGATCATCCTAAGGTAGAATCCTTGCCAATAGGACTTGAAAACAATCGTTGGTGGAAGGGATTGAGGAAGAGAGCAAAAATGGAAGAGATGTTGAAACAACCTTTACCTCATAAGAAGTTGGTGTACATGAATCACAATATAAAGAACAATCGTGCACAACGTCAACGTCCTTACGAATTATTTGGAGAAGCAAAATGGATGACTGTATTTCATGGTAAGAATGGATTAAGATTTGATCAATATCTTGAGAATGTTTGCAACCATAAATTTATGATATGCCCTGAGGGTAGTGGCATTGATTGTCATAGATTTTGGGAATGCTTATATTTGGGAACTATTCCAATTGTGAAGAAGTGCATTAATGTGATGTTCTATTCCCATCTTCCTGTTTTGTTGATAGACGATTGGGAAGAGTTGTCAGAAGAAATGTTAGAAGATTTTTATCAAGAACATAAATTTGATTGGGAATCCGTTTGGGAACAGTTAATGTTTGGATGGTGGAAGAATAAAATATTTAAAGACTGTGGAAGAGAATAAAAACATAATGTTGGTTCTTCGTAGTGGAGGAGACTTTTCCATTAAAGACGTTGAGTTAATTGTACGTCATATTAATGGGAATTGGAAGTCTTCTACCTTACCAAAAATATACTGTCTTTGGGATAAGGCTACTGATGTCATGGATTTAGGAGGATTTACACTTCTTCCATTCAAAACAACACTTCCAGGAACTTGGGCTCGTATGCATTTGTATTCACCTGAAATGGAAAAGTACAGACCTTTTTTGTATGTGGACTTGGATACCGCGGTAATTAATTCCTTAGAAAATATTTTTGATTTAATTACAGATAAAAGTAAGTTTATCACACTCGAAGACTTTTGGCAGAAGGGACGATTGGCAACCGGATTGGTTTGGTTTCCAGCAAACTCTGAGAAAATAAGAACAGTTTGGAATGCTAAACCAGAAGCTCCTATTGGTAGAAGAATGGATGGCTTTTTGAGGAATGTTGTAAAGGCTGATATGTATTGGCAAGATCTCACCAAGACAATAATTGACTTTAAACCAAGAAGCAGAAAGTTGTTGGATACACTTCCCAGCAATGCAAATTTAATATGTTTTCATGGTAAACCTCGCATCTTAGGGGTACAAAGTATAGAGTGGGTAAAACAATACGTGGAAAAGGATTTTGCACGGCAATTGCGGGCAGAAGAAAAGGTAACGGTAATAATACCGTATAACAGGGATCGGGGTTGGCTGCAGCAAGCAAAAGACAGCATTCCGAAAGGGGTACAATTATTATTAAGTCAAGGACAAGGGAATTGGCCAGAGAATTTCAATAAAGTATTGGATCAAGCAATTGGTAAATATATTCGTTGGTTACATGAAGATGATATGTTGACGGATAATTGCATTGAGGATTCGGTGTATGCACTTGAAAGTCAAGATGTTGATTTTATTCATGGAAATGCATACGAGATATTTATGAATGCTGGTAGAGCTCCTGGAAAGTACATACCTAGGATAAAGGTTCCCACATTGCAAGATTTGTTGGTAAAGAATGTAATCCATAGTGCAACGTTGATGTACAGGCGTGAGGTATTTGAAAAGGTAGGTAAAATGAATGAGTCACTGTGGGTAATGGAAGAGTTTGAATTTAATCTAAGATGTTTAAAGGCAGGATTGAGGATAGGATATTGTGATGCTTATTTGGCATGGTATCGAAGACATTCACAACAGAAGGTACGTGTCGTTTCAATACCTGAGAAGAATAAAGAACGTGAGCTCGTACGAAATGATTATAAAATATGAAAGACAGTTCACCCATAATAATTACAGGAGCCCCTCGCAGTGGTGCAAGTATTGTTGCAGGAGTAATAAATCTTTGTGGAGCATTTGGAGGAGATATGTCTTTACATAAAGGTTCTTATGAAAATGGAGCTATTCAATCACTTGTAGAATCTGCATATTTGGAATCCAATGGATATGATCCGATGGGACAATTTCCATTACCTAATGGAATTCATACGATCCCATCCAATTGGGAGAAGTTAATCCTAACGCAGTTAATGGTTGAAGGATATGAAAAGGGTACGTGGATGTACAAAAGTTCAAGAGCAGCTCTCTTGTGGCCTATATGGAATTATGCGTTTCCAAGTGCTAGATGGGTTATCGTAAGAAGACGTACAGGAGACATTGTTAAATCTTGTACCAAGACAGGATATATGACAGCCTTTAAGAATGAAACAAATTTATCAAATGTAGGAGTTCAAACTGAAAAGGATGGGTGGCTTTGGATGGTGCATAAATATGAAGAGAAGTTTATTGAAATGGTATCCGAAGGATTAAATTGTAAGGTGATATGGCCAGAACGAATGGTAAATGGGGATTACAGGCAGGTATATGAAACCTTAGATTGGATTGGGCTTCCTTGGAAACCACAGGTATTGACTTTGGCAGATGAGTTACTTAATACAAGTCGTAAAAAAGAAAGGGGGATATAATGGCAGTAAGAGTTACTTCAGCAGAAGTCTTACAGATAATGGACAACTGTAAGATGTCAACGACAGTCATCGACGGATTGATTATATCTGCGAATGCTTTTATTAATAAAGTATTTGAGTATGATACTGACATGACTGAAACGATACTTAAGGAAATTGAAAGATGGCTTACGGCACACATGATAGCTTGCACAGATATACACAGAGTTGCAAGTAAAGAAAGATTAGGTGATGCCGAGGTATCATATACAGGTGAGTGGGGGAAGATGTTAGACTCTACTCCATATGGACAAATGGTAAAGATATTAGACGTGACAGGTCTATTGGCAAGAGCTGGCAAGAGGGCAGCCACAATGTTTGCAGTTCCAAGATCTGAATATTAATAAGATGGGTATTCAAAACTTCATAGGCAGACGCCTAAATCAAACGGCAGTTTATTGGGGAAATCCTCAAGAGGATGGATACGGAGGTAACCTCTATGATGATCCAATTGAGATTGCTTGTCGTTGGGAAGATACACAACAAATAATCCTAATGGCAAATGGAGAAGAACTTTTGTCCAGGGCAATAGTTTTCACGGAACATGAATTGGAAGAGAATGCATTATTGTTTTTAGGAACCTTGGACGACTTGTTTTCAAGCAGTGGTGAAAGCAGTGGTGATGTAGATCTTACCCAGATAGAAGGGGTACATTTAATTAAAAGGTATGAAAAAACTCCTTCACTAAGATCTGACACTGACTTTCTACGTAAGGCATATTTGACACCTTTCTTAACTTAAAGAAGATGGGAATATCAGTACTTCCAAACTCAGGTATAAAAGGATTTGATATTGTTTTGTCAAATCTTGAGAAAGCCCTCTTGAATATTGAAGGAGGTACTGTGCAGGGACTTTTACTTGCTGCTGCATTTATTCGTAGAGAAACAGAAAGGAATTATCCAATTACTCCAGTTGATTTAGGTAATTTGAGAGCCAGTTGGTTTACGGTAGCTTCAACAATGATTGGAGGGAATGGGTTAATGAAGAAAGGTATTGCTGTGAATGTCAAAGATAAGTTTGGACGTACCTTAGGCACTGGTAATTTTAAAGGACCAAGGAAGGCTGAATTGTCTCAGGACCATATCAATACTATTGCTGAGGCTCAAGCGTTGGTAAGTGCTATCAGTCCTGAGTTAATGGTTATGATGGGTTATACGGCTAACTATGCAATGGCTGTACACGAAATGGTTGACAGGGAATTTCATAGACCACAGTCAGGGCCTAAGTGGTTTGAAACTGCTATTAAAAGAAGCACATGGCAGATAGCAAAGATAATTAGGGATAACGCAATGATAAAGAAATGAACGCACCCAGTGAAGATACAAAGGATATGTTAGTCGCCGGAGGATTAGGATTAACATTTGGTGGTAATTTACATATTGGAAAGGAGCCTGCCTCTCCTAGAAATTGTGTTACCATATTTGATCCCCCTGGATATACACATGATTTAAGTTTATCTAATCAGGGATATGAACGTCCCTCCATCCAAATACGAGTTAGAAATAGTTCGTATGTGAATGGATGGACTATGGCAAATGGAATAAAGGACCTGTTACATGGCAAAAAACAAGAGACATGGAATGGGGCTTTATATACCGTTATCTACTGTTCCAACGGTCCCGCTCTGTTGGATTGGGATGATAGCAATAATGCTCGCTTTATTATTAATTTTAACATTCAGCGAAGAGCTGTTTAAAAAAGGAGGTAAAAATGGCAAGTAATGCTGTGGCTGGTGTAGGAACAGTGTTTAATCGGTGGAACGGATCCGCATGGGTAGCTGTTGCCGAAATCAACTCTATTACCGGCCCGAGTATGTCGAGGGATACAATTGATGTAACCTCACTTGATTCTACTGGAGGATACAGGGAATTCATTACAGGTTTCCGTAATGCAGGAACTGTTGTACTCGCAATGAACTTCACTCGTGATACATACGAGTTAATGAAGACTGACTTCGAAAGTAACACTGCACAGAACTATCAGATCGACCTGCCGGATGTGGAAGGTACTTCACTTGACTTTGAAGGTCTTGTGACTGAGTTGCCTCTGACGATCCCCGCAGACGATAAGATCACCGCAGACGTTACGATACAGGTAACTGGTAAAGTTGAAATCAGTTCAGGAGGAACTACAACTCCGTAAGTAATTTGAATTCGTGAATTTGACCTAATCAAGGTTCTTTTATTATTAACAATTAACAATTAAATTTTAACTAATCATGGGAAATTTTCTTGACAGAAAAGCCTTATTGGCTAAGGAGAAACTCGAAATCGTGAAAGTCGATTTAGGTAATGACAATTTTGTTTTCGTTCGTCAAATGACAGGACGTGAACGTGACCGCTTTGAACAGTCTCTAATAAAGGAGAACAAGAACGCAGAAGGTGGGTATGAAAAATCTCTGGAAGACTTCCGTGCGAAGTTAGCCGTTTGTACTGCTTGTGATGAGCAGGGCAATATGATATTCGCAGCGGAGGATTACCCAACCTTAAGCCAGAACATGAGTGCAGCTCGGCTTGAAAGAATTGTAAATGTTGCACAGAAGATAAACAAAATCTCTGAAGAGGATAAGGAGAATCTTGTAAAAAACTCAAGCGGCGACCAAGTCGCCAATTCTACTTCCGCCTCTGCAGAGAATTAGGATATCCCCATCCAGACATCCTATTGGATCAGTTGACATCCGCTCAAGTAACAGAATGGGAAGCACACGATCAACTCGATCCAATAGGAAAATGGAGGGATGAATACAGTTTTGCTGTTCTAGACTCACTGATTGTCAACATTGTGAGTCGTTTGTATGCCAAGAAGGGACACACTCCTAAGGAAGTTTTACCAACGGAGTTTATGCCTAATTGGAGTGGAGAAAAGAAAATAGCAAGGAAACAAAGTGTGGAAGAGATGAAACAAGCTCTAATGGCATTAGCCAAGTCAGTTAGTAAACGTCCCGATCCAAGGAAGAAACCAGTGGCGAAGAACACTACTGATAAGAAAAGAAGGGCTATTCGTCGACCTGCACGGAAACCAGGTGAACCAAAAAAGGAAAAGTAAATTGCTATGGATATAGGAACCCTAACCGCGTCATTGATGGTAAACACCACTGGGTTGGCAAGAGCCCAGGCTTCTATGACGGCTTTTCAACGGAATTTACTTGCTTCATGGGGTAAGACACAAGCTCAATTAAATGCAGTAACTTCTGGTTACGCAGGAGCTGAGAAGTCAGCAAGGAAAGCCGGGGCCGCTTCCAAGGAGGCCGGAGATGTTGCAGCGCAAGGTATGAAGAAAGCAGGAACTGTTGCAGCATCTTCATTTGGTGATACTTCCCAGGCTATTGAAAGGTCTATATTTGCACTTAGAAGTTTTGGTTGGTTAGCTACCACCACATTAACCGTTCCTATAGTTGCTGCTGGTAAATCAGCACTCAATGCCTATAAAGAGTTTGAATATAGCATGACTAAGATTATAGGCTTGGTTGGGATTGCTAAGAATCAAGTTGAAGGGTGGAGTTCAGAAATACGAGCAATGGCTAAGAACATTGGATTTGCTCCAAACGCATTGGCTGATGCTTTGTACTATGTCACTTCGTCAGGGTTCAAAACGAATGAAGCCTTAAATATTGTTAATCAGTCTGCCAAGGCTGCAGCAGCTGGTTTAGGTGAAACAAAGGATGTCGCTGATTTGGTTACGTCAGTTATGAATGCTTATGGGCAGGGGAATATTACTGCAGCCAGAACATTAGACATCCTTGTTGCAGCCGTTCGAGAAGGTAAAGGAGAAGCCTCTGAGTATGCAAAGGTGTTAGGTTCTGTTGTTCCGTTTGCATCACAGTTAGGAGTTAAGTTTGAGGAGGTAGCGGGTTCTGTTGCTGCAATGACGCTTTCAGGGGCATCTGCAGCGAATGCTGCTACCTACCTACGTAACATATTTATGAAGCTCCTAAAGCCTGCAAAACAGAGTGAAGACGCCTTAAGGGCGATGGGCTCTTCTTCGCTTGAGTTGAGGAATATATTACAACAAAGAGGTGTTCTTGCAGCCTTAATGAAAATAAGGGAGTTGACTGACAAGTACGGAGACGAAATGATGGGACGAGTCATTCCCAATATCCGTGCTATGTTAGCCGAGTTGATGTTGACAGGAAAGAACTTTGAATACAATGCTAAGGTGATGGATTTAGTTGCCAACTCAGCAGGATCCTTAGCAAACGCATACCAAGTTGTTTATAACAGTCTACAGAAGAGAATGGATAGACTGTCTGCCCAGGTAAAAGACTCCATGATTATAATAGGGGATTCAATTAAGGAATCAGTCATGCCTATTTTAGAAGCACTTGGGAGGTCACTTGAGAATTTATCCAAATGGTTTAGTCAATTAAGTACCCAATGGAAAACAATTACAACAGTCATGGCAGGGGCCTTGGCTGTAATAGGCCCATTGGCATTGATTATTTCAACGTTGTCATTTGCATTTAAAGGCACATGGAGTGTGCTTAAGGGTGTTGGTAAAGGGTTTATTTGGCTTAAAAATATTTTTGCATTAAATACGAAGGGATTAAGGAATTTGATAGCAGCCTTTGGATCTTTTGCAAAGCCTATTGCAATTGCTTTGAAATATGTTAAGAGTTTTGCAGGAGCATTTGGTCCTATCATTGCTGTCGTAGGCTTAGCATATAAAGTATTGAAAGGGTATGAGAAAGGGGTGATAGAAGCAGCCAAAGCAAATTCTGTGTTTGAAAAGACTTTAGTCAATGTGAATGACGAAGTTAAAAAGATAGGGGATGTCAAAGCACAAGATTGGGCTGCAATGGACTATGAAAGGCTGATGAAATGGAATATGTGGGCTGGAAAGAGTGTAGCCAATACCAAAGAGTGGATTAAATACTTTTATAAATTAGCAGGAGTTTCAGCTGAAAATGCTACGAAATATACTGACGTTCTTGCTCAGGGGAATAAGGCTTCCGAAAAGGATTTGAAAGAAGCCACAAAGAATATGGGTAGGTGGAAAGATCAGATAGGAATATATCAAGAACGTTTAAATGCTGGGTTAGCCATGTTGGCAGGTACTGGTGATGCCTTAGCAGAGAAATTTGACGAATTTAGTAAAATAGGAAAGAAACCTGCTGCTGGACAACCACTTAATATGGCATTCGGTATTAGAGAGGTTGAGCAAACGATGGAGTTTGTGGATGAGCAATTAAATCAGGTTAAGTGGTTGGAAGAAGCTTATCGTAAGTTGGGAGTTCGTGGGTACGAAGCAACTTCCAAAAAGGTAGACGTATTGAATGAGGCTTTATTAAAGCTTATTGAAAACGGTTGGGGAGCAAGCAAAGAAGCAAGGGAATTAGCCAAACAGATTAATGCACTCGGAGGTTTGGCTGGAGAGGCAGAAAAAGAAACATCCAAGTTAAATAATATAATGACAGACTTTGGAGAGAAGTCAAGGTCCTTGGAATACATGGCTGCCAATGCAAATAGGTTTGGTATTGAATTGGATTACATAGCAGAGAAGACAAAGTTAGTTAAAGATACCTTGGAAAAGGTAGCTGAGACAAAAGGACTTAATACAAAGTTTGCTCAAGACTTAATACAAATGTTGGAGAAGATGCCTCCAAATGTATATGGTGTGACTCAAGCCTTAGACAGTTTGAAGAAGTCGTTCAGTGGGGTTGATTTGGAAGTTGAGATATTGGGTCCAAACGTTGAAGGGACTGAAAAGAAGATAAAGATCTTAGAGGATACCATTCAAGATATAGTAAAGGCTACCAAGGAAATGCAAAACCTTGACACGGCTACATTAGGTACTTTAGGATTCAAGGATTTTGGCTTGGCAGATATCAAGATTATCGATTTAATAAAATTAACTCTTGGAGATCTTAATAAGCAACTTGAACAATATAAGAGTGCTTATACTGACGAAGAGTTTAGGAAATCGCAGGCATTGTTAGAAAGTCAAGCTTCTACATATGGTACTTTAAGTAATCAAATAGAAGTTGTAGATAGAGAAATAAGCTATCTTGAAAGGAAGTTATACCAGGCTTCTACGGCTATGTCTGTAAATAAGGATGAGGTTGCAAAATACGCAACCCAACTTACCAATGCAAAGACAAAGATGTTAGAATTGGAAGCCGCTTCTGACATTGTTCATTATGAGGCTCTTCATAAAGCCTTTGGAGGATTGAGTACTGAAATGGATTTATTATCCTCGAAATTGGAGTTAGCAAGACAGCAGTTCTTCCTTATGTCTGAATTGGCTAAGATGGGAATTCCAGGAGCTCAGGCAGGATTAGCAATAGCCACAGATAATCTGGAAGGATTACTCAAAGAGTCTGAACGACTGCAAAGAATGGAGGCTATTTACAAGACATTGGGTAATGCCATTGCGGACTTTTCTTTCCAAATAGGAAAGGCATTTGGAGGAGCGGAAGGGAGTATGACAGCCATAGTGGACTCTGTTTTGCAAACAGGGCAACAAGTAATAAGTATGCTACTTGCCGAAGCAGCCGCTGCAGTCTTGGCTGGAGAGACAATAAAAGGTATGGGATTACCTGGATTAATAGCAGGGGCAGTAGGTATTGGTATTCTTATGACTATCTGGGAAGGTGTTAAATCCAATACGCAAGATGCAACCAAGATGGCTAAGGGAGGAATTGTTCCAGAAGGGTATCCTAACGATACATTTTCTGCCCTGTTGACATCAGGAGAAATAGTTATCCCTAAAGATAAGTATAAAGATATTGAACCATTACATACATTGGCTAAGAGAGGAAGTTTGCATTATAAAGAATTCCTGGATGCTCCTTCCAGTATGATAATGGCTAAGAAGATTGAGTTGCCTAAGTTACAGAAAGGTGGAGTTATCCCTGCAGGATATCCAAATGATACGTATCCGGCATTCCTAAGTTCTGGAGAGATAGTTATGCCGAAAGGACTTCTCGAGTCTATGGCTACAACTTCTTCCTCTGATAGTTGGTTGGAGGCAATATTAAATGAACTGAGGAAAGGAAACGAAGGACAGAAAAAGGTTGATCCAATCTTAGTTGGGATAGAAAAATATCAACAAAAAGCACTTGAAGAGAATCGTGCTGCAACAAAGATATTTGAAGAGAATTCTACTTTATATTCTAAGGGAACAGAAAAGTATTATGAAATATTTAATGCCATTCAAGATGTAAGCGGAACCATAAAGGACGAAGGATTTTTTAAGTTAAAAGATGTTTCGAAAACGGGAGGAGTAGGAGTAAGGCATGGTGCTGAAATAAACAAATCTGTATTAGCCGACTTGGCTAAGGCTGCAGCAAAAGAGAACATCCCATTAATGACTGCCTTGGAAACTGCAATGCGTGAGACTGGGATAGGATCGTATATGAGCGAGGGAGGAGGTAAGAAAATACGAGCCTCATCTGGTTGGTACAATCCTAATGAAATAATGCAAGGTTGGGATATCAATATGTCACGTAAGGCAGGGGTACCTATGAATTACGATCAGTTCGTAATGAATAAAGGTTTGATTCCTAAAGAAGCAACATATAAAAATAAGTATGGGTATCAAATAGACTATGAGAAGTTAGCACAATTGAAAGGACCTGGAGCTGAGTACGAACATGCAGGCAAATATTACGATTATATAAAGAACTTCAAAGTTGATGAATCCATACTGGAACCTTTCCGTAAGGAAATGAGGTACTTGAAAGAACATTCAGGGCAGGCATACAATCCAGGAGAAAAGGAAAGGGAAGCACGTTTGGCATATGAAAGAAATGTAATTCTAAAGAATGAAGATTTCTATCAATTTGCTGACTCAGTTTATAGAGCCAATCAACAACAGACAGATCTTGTAGCAGGGACAAAGGTAGTTCCTGCAATGACAGGGGTTATGACTTTATTAACCAAACTGTTTACAAAGAAACAAACCACGGAGAAGGAACCAGGACCTTCCGTTCCATATACGTACGAAGCTCCAGCAGGATACACAGGAGCCTTGGTAAATTATATGAAGAACTTGGAGAAGCCTAAATACGAAGGTCCTGAGTTTAAGAAGCTGAATGAGAATGTCAAACAGCAGTCTATAACCAATTTAAAAGTACATAATTATATATCAGACATTGCAACTGGTATTGCTACCTGGGGTACGCAGTTGAGGAAACCTACTGTTGAAGAGTATGAAGCAGGTAGAGCTGGAGGAATGGGCAGAGCTGACGTGTTGGCTAAATCTGCTACCTGGGGTGGAGTAGATTTATTGACGGAAGGCTTCATGAGTAAGGCTGTCCCTGTCATTGCAAATAAGTTATCCAATATACCTGGTTTAACTGCTGAGGCTCCTGAATTAGGATTTCACAAATTATTGAGTAAGGAACATTGGGCTTGGCATCCTGGGCAACTCATGGAGTCAGGTGCTAAGCCAAAGGAGATTGCTCTTTTATATGCTGAAGCAACTGCTAATAGAATGATGCCTATTATTAAGAAAACTCCTTTGATTACTCCTGTTCGCAAATCGGCAGAAAAGGTGATGACATATGGTGGAGGATCTTCTCGAGATCTAAATGATATATTGAATGCTTTGTTTAGACAAGGAGAAATTCCTCTTCGTCGTCCTTATACGGGAGCAGCACTAGGAAAAAGAGAGGGAGGAGAAAGAAATTTAATTAAATTATATTTATATGGAGAGGAAAAGGGATTTGAGGAGGCTGGAGAGGATATCATAAGGATTCCATTGGAAAGATATAAGAAATTATATCCTGAGGCAAAATCATATATAATGGAATCAGTAATTCCACATGGGAAACCTCTAACTTCAGCAAATGCAATATTTCCTGCAGAATGGATGGAGAAAAAGGGACCTTTTTCTATTGCGTCAGAGGAGGAAAATATAATTCAGCCTCTTGATGATATTGCTGGACATATGGTACAGCTTGTTAATCAAGGTAAGAATCGTATATGGGTAACTCAAGATTTATGGAAATTTAATCCATTGGATTATTCTAAGAGATGGATTAGTGAGATGGGGGGTACGTTTGGTACCAGTGAATTCTTGCCATTGTCATTGACATTGGAAAAACAGTCGGCAATACTTGATAAGATTGGTAAGCCTTTCTATTTGATACAAAATAATCCCTTGGCAAAGGGTATAAACTCCCCTATAGATTGGGGCTCTTCTTACGAAAGTGTTTCTCCTGCCAAGGCTGCTTGGGAGGAGATGAATAATGTTAAATTTGACTTGGCTCCTAAATTAGCAAAACCTTCATATGATCTTATAGCATGGGGAGAGACAGCTACGAAATTAGATGAGGCAAAGGATGCAGTGATGTCAGCCAATAAGTGGTCCGATGAATGGTGGAACCATCCTGAAACACAGAAGAAAATTAATTTACAAATACAGCATGAATTTGATTTAATCTCCAAAAGATTTCCTGAAGTTCCAGATTTGAGACCAGAGGATACAGATTGGGGACAGATAAAGAGTTTCATTAATCAAGGCAGATACTTTTCTAAGGTAGCGGGTTCTATTGGTGAAATTAAACAATTGGAGGATACTGGAGCAATAGGATTGAGTATCACAGGTAGTATGCAGCCCAAGTGGAAGAACATTGTACATCCATTTTATTCTAATGCACAGGTTAAATCGGCTGCTATTCATGAAGGTGCTCATGGTATAACAGGGGGTAATGAGTACTTACCTACTGGATTAAGCAAGACTTTGAAATCTGTCATGTACAAACCTGGGGAATATCGTAGTCTTGCAAAGGAAGGTATGGAATATGAATTACGATTAGAACAAATGAAATACGATTTTGGTAATATTAATAAGTTGTTCAAGTATATGAGACAACCTACCGAAGTCTACGCAAGAATATCTGAAATAAGGCATGCAGAAAATTTAAAACCTGGACAAAAGATTACCCAAGAAATGATGGGTAATATAATGGAGAAGGGTACCATGGGAGAGTATCCAGTTGAACCATCCTTTTTCTATATGATTAAGAAGCCAAAGACTTTCATGAATCTTATGAACAAACTTCCTGCCATAGGAGGAGTAGGAGTTGGTATAGGAGCAATGACATTAGGAGGGGAAGAGGCTGGAGCACAAGATATAACTAAATACACTGATACCTTATCAGAACTTCCAACATATATTAATGCATCAACTCAAGCAACTTTGGCTGAGATAGAAGCAAAAAGAAATGCTGAAATAGCAGCCAATGCCTTAGCCCTTGCCACTGAAGGGGAAGCGGCTTCAGCTGAAAAGACAGGAGGTATATTCTCAACTTTGTTTGGAGGAGGGCTTCCTAAGTTAGGTGATATTGGAAAAGGAGTGGAGGCAGCTCTTCCAAGCATGTTTTCTGGAGTCTTTTCTACTATGTTAAGCACATTCCTCGGACCCCTCGGAGGTATATTAGGTGGATTGGTGAGCAATATATTCTCAGGGGTAACAAAGATGGCAACCGGAGGTATTATACCTCCTGGGTATCCTAACGACTCTTTCCCGGCGTTGCTCACCTCTGGGGAGATTGTTATTCCAAAGGACAAGGCACGAATAGAGTTTTTGGATTCTCCCATGATGAAAGAGAAGTTAAATCTTCCTACATTTGATATGGGAACGGATTTGCCAAAGTTCGCAAGAGGTGGAAGTATTACAGGAGAACGTCCTGTAAATAAAACCACAGAAGTAGGACAGTGGTATAGAGAAGTACCTAAGAACTATCAATGGCAAGAGTTTGCAGATACATTTCAAATAATAACCTTATTAGGAGGTACAGCATTCAAAGGACTGTGGAATTTATTTCATAAGAAAGAAAAGGATGTTGATTGGTTTCCTAAGTTTGGAACTATAGATTTTCTAAAAAATTATTATAAAGATAAGAAAGTATTTGGATTTGCTAAAGGAGGTATTGTACCAAAAGTTACTGGGATTAAAGTAACGAAGGATAAGACATTGAATTACCTATCTAAGATTTCAAGAACAAAGATTGTTGATGAGAGATCAGTTGGACATTTGCTTAAGTCATACAAGCCAAGGATTGGAAAAGAAAAGACCTTTGATAACATAACAAAAATCAAAACTGGTGTTTTCAAGAATATATATAGAGAATCCAGGCTTAATGAAAAGTCACTTGAAAAGTTATCTAAGACATTGGTTAGTAGCAAGTACCTTTCAAATATAGCAAAGATGTCCAGAGGAGGTGTAATACCTGAGGGATATCCTCGTGATACTTATTTGGCAAGATTGTCCTCAGGGGAAAGAGTTGTTCCTCCTCAGAAGTTGGATCATCTTGAACCTGCAAGAACAAACATTCATATCACCTTGGATGGTACGATAAAGAACAGAGATTTGGCTCTCATGATACGTAGAATGCAAGATATGAACTAATTATGGCTACACCAAAATATCAACTCGCAATCTATGACTACTACGGCATTCCGTGGTACGTAAATTTCTATAAAGGAGAATGGTTTGGGGATCCTATTCGATTGAAAGGCACAGGGGCTCCTATCAATATTGAGTACCTGAATGATTCTGATGATGTATTTGCCCCTATCAAACCTTCCCAAATAAAGTTGGGAATTGTAATCGAATCAAGTCATATCTTAAGGGACATCTGTGCTAAGGAGATTATGGAAACCTATGTGGAGTTGACACAGAACGAAGATTCTTCTGCAGCGGAACCATTTTGGAAAGGGTATGTTGATATTCCTTCATATGAAGAACCTTATGATGTCTTTCCACATGAAATTGCGGTAACCTGTGTAGATGGATTAACCTTATTGAAAGACATTAAATATAATGAGGATGAAACATATACGAATAGAAGAGGTGAATCACTTATCATTCTAGATATACTTGGTGAGTTAGGATTTACGGAGTTCAAAGAATTTATCAACATATATGAAGAAGAGATGAACACAGATACTGACGACTCTCCTTCTGATCAACAAGCACATCATGTTGATGTTTTTAAAGACATGACGTGTGAAGAAGTATTAAGACAAATAATAGGGAAATATAATGCGTGTATTCGTCAGGTGGATGGAGTATTTTGTATTTATCGTCCTGTGGATTTGATAGAAGATATTGTATATGGTCGACATTTCACAAGCAGTACCACCAAAGAACTTGTTAGCATTGATCCTAAACAATTTATTCACAGATCAAGTACCCATCCTACTTCTATCCTTAGACAAATACCAGGAGGTATTATTACCAATCAGGAACCGGCCAAGAAAATAATTTCTAACTTTGATACAGGGGATAGGGAAAGTTGGATTAATAACTGGGAATTGAAAGGAGAGACATGGGACGATGATACTGAGACATTTGAACATTGGACTCCTTCCGAGGAATCAGCAGTTGCTTTTGCTCCTTTGGAAGAATATCTTGGGTTAGGAAAAGATGGTGTATATTTCACAGGAGTAGATACTGTCATTCCAAATGAAAATTATATTCAACAGACATTTGCTCCTCAGGCTATACTTGCATCAGACAGTATGGTATTTGAATTTGAATATGCAATTTATAATAAAAGTAGTGCTACGGTAAATAATGCTGCAGTAGCCATACAATTAAATCAAGGTACGTATTACGCAAGTGGAACCTTTGATGTAGACAGTGGTTATGATCCTACTTTAGTGACTTGGGGGGAACCTGCTCTGCCTACTGCTTATATTGTAGTATATAAAGATGTAACGGAAGGAATTACTGGATGGGCTACCGCTCGATTTGAAATTATAAATTTACCTTCAAATGGAGCATTAACAATCAAACTTTGTGGTCCTACTCAGGTCAATATAGAATATGCAATAAAGGAAGTTAGGTTATATGCACGTTCCATTACACGAATTAAGAAAAGGATAAGTTCTATTCACAGGGAACGACAGTCTACTCTTTCTACCAGATACAATGATGCCATAGCAAGAGCTGGGTGGAGAATATTTTCAGTGGAGAAAGAAAGAACTGAAATTGTATATGAGAAGGAAAATGCAATTAAGGGTGTTGAATTGGAATATAATTATACCCTAGGCGATATAATTGATGAGGATATTAAGAATATATTGGAGCAATACATTGGGGCTATCGCAGTGAGTAGATATAATACCTTGGCTTTGGCTGCTGCCTACTTTGTTACAAAACATGCAGGGGACTATTCAGATGGAGGAGTTGTTGTTACAAGTTCTGGAGTTGATATTATATTTACTGCAGCAGTGGCAGGTGTCAATTTTACAGGTGACACTTCAATAGTAAACAACTCAGGTGATTTAAGCGGTACTGTGGTTAATACTCAAGCAAACGTTGCCTTGGCTGAACAATGGTATAGTGATGTTTATTATAATGTGAATGATATTTGTTCAAATGATGGATCTAATTATATTTGCTTGCAATATCATATTAATGTAGAGCCAGGAACAGAACCTGGGTATTGGTCGACGGGGACCTCTCAGCCTCGAAAAAGAATAGATACAGTCACATTGACAGGAACGAATGGATTGGTAGGTTCTGCCTATATTACTTGTGATGGTGAAACACAACAGGTTGAAATGGGAGTATTGGCTCCTTCTGTATTTTGGTGGAAAGCCAAGGAAGGTTCTTCTGACATATATGATTCCTCCGGAGACTTTAGATTATTACTTGAAATGATGGCAGATGAGATAGCACATCAATATAGCCGACCCAAACAACTTATTGATATGCCTATACAGGAAATGGAAGAAGATATTACCAAATTAAATGTAATTGGAAGTTTCCAAGATACAGAAGATATTATTGAGACAGGAAGTAACTTAATGACAGATCCAGATGGAACGTCTACTTCCTATTCAACTTTTGTGATTAATGGTGTAGCCATATATTCTGCAATTTGTACATCTGCAAGTACCGCACTATCAAATACCTTTTCTGTAACCATAGGGGAAACAATAATAGTCAAGACATATTTAACTTTAAATTCAGGTCAAGCACCTTCCATTGCGATAGGAGCAAATATACTTACCATTGTTTCTAATGTAGAGCCATTGCAAGATGGAATAAATGAGATTAGATTAACCATAACAGAATCTAGGAGTGATACCAAATTGATAATTCTAAATTCTACTGCAGCCAATTGGTCTATGTCAGATATTGAAATCTATCACACATCTGTAAGGAAGTTCGTTATGAATCGTGGAACATTTGATGTGAGGAAACGTCAATGGCGTTTGGATTTAATAGAGATTATAGAATAAGGTGAAAACGTTAGAAATGCAAGACTTTATATATAGTGCTAATAAAGTATATTACTAAGGGAGTATTCGAGGTGCATTTTTGAGAAATTCAATAGATTTTCACAATACATTTTTATTTGTTAAATTAAATTACAAAGTACCATGAAAAAGAGAATTGCGTTTATGATTTTATTCTTGCTTGCAACTGTATTAACTTTTGGACAAAGCAAGTGGAAAGGTTTCTTTAAACCTGTTACTTATGATACCCCTTCTTTGCAAACCAGAGCACTCGGACAACCTACCAACACTTGGTTATTTCGGCCTGTGGTAACTTTAACTGCAATCGAGTTCGTTTGGAATAAGGAATTAAAACAATTTGATTCTGGGAAGTTTAATTCAGCAGGAGCAGGTATCGGTTATGCTCATTATATTGATGTTAATAACGAACCATACAACAACTATGGATTTAATCTATTGGTATTAATGAATCAATATGATGCGAAGAATGGAGCAGGGATATCCTTGGTTGGGACTGTCAGTGCTTTGCAATTTGTGAGTGCAGGAATTGGATATGATTTGGGACGAAAGACATATTTCTTTCTGACAGGGGTTTCGTACAGTTTTTAAAAAAGATAGATATGAAAAAGTTACTTGGATTTATTGTGTTGACATGGATAATGTCAACTTCGTGTACACCTGAGAAGCATTATATGTGCACTACCAAACAAATGATTGAAGGGAATCCTGATATCAAAGAGGTAACATATGAAGTACCGAAGGAAGAATTCGTAGAATATAAGGTGGATGTCTTAGAAATTGAAAATGGACCTGACATTACTTATATTACTGAATGTTGGGTGACATCCGTGCCCGCTCATGTTATATTTTAAAATAATCTTAAGGGGATTTTCTCTTCGTTGTTTCGGGGGACTAATTCATAATCCTTTGATCTTACGAACACCAATCCACCTGCCGTATGTTTTCTGCCATTAAGTACGGCCACTATATTAGTTTCTTCTATACCAAGTTTTAACGCCGTTTCAGTCACACTTTTAAATCTTCCGGCTTCAGTTCCGTCTTTATATAAAGCTACAATTTCTTCCATTGTAACTGAAAAATGTTCAATACCTACCATCAACGCCATTTGAATATAGGTACGTACGGTTTGGTAATGATCAAAGTCTCCAAGAGCCAAACAACATTCACGAGTAAGTTTTGATATTACTTCCCCCTGTGTCATTTCTTTTCAGGTATTGCTAAAACAATAACAAGGACTACCAATATTACAAGAATTGGCCATGTGAGTTGAATAATTTCTTTCATTTCAAGCTATTTTTAATTTGATCTCTATACCATCTTAGAGCATATTCCCATGATAAAGATTGCATATGGTTATCGGCTTCTTGTTCTATTTCATCGTCAGTCATAATAAGCTGTGAGACGAAGACTTTCACGGCTTCGATAATATTATCTTCATCGTAATCCTGATCTGCCCAATGATCAGTTACATTTTTGTAATCGCTTAGTATTTCTTTAAATGTCTTTATTTTCATTTTTTCCAATTATTTCTGTTACTGTTATTATTCCTGTTCCTTTACATACAGGGCATTGTTTTGTTGTATCTGATGATGTCCCTGTTGTTGGTATCCATCCATCACCATTACAGGCATCACAGAGTTTCGGATAAGTTCGGGTTATTTTCATCTTTGTTATTGTTTCGTTGAATTGCTTTAACTATCATTATTGCTAACGACTCACTCCATGTTTCACAAATACGCCTATCGCACCAATCTTCGATATTTGTTCTGTTGGTTTCAGTAATGTCCAAATTGGTTTCACCAACTTCATAAATACCGTCTTTTCTTCTTCTATAAACTATTTTCATCTTTGAGATTATTATTTTCCCGCATCCAGCTTATTGTCCAATCAATGCCATCTCTAAATCCTTCACCTGCCGTATTTATTTTATCAGCATGAAGCATTAAATCCGAAACATTTGTATATGGATATTTTTTCATAGGA
>Ga0265297_10002814_pt1 | contig 33678 bp, 38 predicted proteins | sample Munlanlwell13791_FD_192502 | JGI IMG/M metagenome (GOLD analysis project Ga0265297, IMG submission 192502) | Leachate microbial communities from a municipal landfill in Southern Ontario, Canada - Leachate well 137-91 | ecosystem: Engineered > Solid waste > Landfill > Unclassified | place...
GACTTAGCACATGAACACAGTAGGCGGGACTAATATAACATCACGGGTTAAGTTGGGACTGGAAGGGACTTCGGCCCCGACTAGCCCTGAATATTCCGATGCTGATTTAGACGTAATACTGGAGCAGGCCATTGCGGAATATTCCAATGAAGTACCATACATTCAGAAGTCAACGATTACGACAGTGGTTAATCAGGATTCTTACGCCCTGCCTTCTACAGCCATGCACGTTGTTGAAGTGGAATATAGAAAGACGCTTATCAATGCTGATACGATAGATTGGGATGATGCTGATTATATTCCAGGGTTGGATACAACAGGGCTCGAGGCAATGGATTATGTTAGGCGCAAACTAAGGGCAGCTACGGATAAAATAGGTGAAGGAACATGGGAAGAAGTTGATAATCTCACGTCGTATGGGTCTGGAAGATACCTTGTTGTTTACCCTGCCCCTCAGGAAATAGGCACTATCAGGCTTCGCTTTTCCTGTGTTCATCCCCTTGTAGGCACTAATTACATCACAATTCCATCGCATCATGCCAATGTTATCGCAAGGCTTTGTATTGCCATTGGTAAAGAAACAAAAGCAGCGATGATGATGCACGAACCATTGGACTATGATTCTGGACAGACAAGGATGAGGCAGTCAAGCCTTCGCAGTTCTCTTGTTATGGAAGCGAAAAGTGAGAGAGAAATTGCCCTGCAATCCATTAGAAACTTGCAAATTTCCATTGGATAGACTTGTGCTAAAGGCACAACCTGGAAATACACGATATGCTATGCCACAAGCAGTCGGTGAGATACTCTCTGTTAAATACGTGGACGGGGCATATCCAGACGGTGTACCCATGCTTGAACTTCCTACCATGCGAAGTTATTTGCACATGAATGGCCTTGCCCTGATTCCGCAAGACGAGAAGGCCGCGAAGTTGTTAATGAAAAGCGCCTTTAATGATTTCCATAAACCACTATGGACACGCATGGAAATAGACGGAGTAGATACGTTGTTAATCTACCCCATTCCATGCAATACGTCTTACTTTGTATTGGAAGTAGAACCATGCCGAAATCAGCAAACTTAGTCAAGTTATTGAAAAGGGTTATCAAAGACCAACCCCTTGTCATTCATCGTTGGGTTCTTAAGTCTGGCGATGGAGTAAATACAAGTAATGCGTGGTCTTATTATTATTCATGGGTGGGCAGGATAGACACCATCGGGCGGGGAACATGGCAAACCATGATGTCCCCTACGGGGCAATCATCGGCAAGTGTCTTAGTCGTAACGATACCTTATGAAGTAGGACAAGATGCCCCTGTTCCAGAGGATAAGATTGTGCTTTTTTACCCCACGGGAGTATCGGCGGGAACATACAGAGTAGTAAGCAAAACAGATTTTACAGATGAGGATGGAGTAATGTGGAAACACGAACTAACAGTGGAAATAATGCAGTAGAGAAGAAGTTGTCTGTGGAAACGCAGGATGGCATTTACTTTTCTCTTGTCATTGATAATATCCCAATCATGCAGATAGGCGTCCCTGTTTCAGGTTCAATGGATGGGGATAGTCTTATAAAGGATGGGCATAGTATCATCACAGACTTAGTGCGAAGGGCATCGGAAGTGTTTTACAAGAGAGAAATCAATGCTCTTGCTACAGAACTTGCCAAGTTAAAGGAAAAGAAAGATGGCGACACTTAGACAGTCGTTCATGTCGAAGATAAGTAATGCTTCTTCTATAATAACCCTGCTGCCGAGTGGCGCAGCAGGGGTTCTTGTTGCTGGCCGTGTAACGTCTACAACGCCAACACCATGTATTGCAGTAAGGCGTCTACCTATATCCACACCCTTGTCGCGCAGGCCATATTATGATATACTAATGGAAGTAAGGGTCTATGACAGACCCGAAGCAAGAAACGCTGTAGATTGGAATAAACTCGAAGGTGTTTTAGATGCCTGCCGCCTCGTGTTGGACGGGGCAACAGACATAACTGCCGCTAGTGAAAATACGTTTGTATCCCAGGTTGTTTGGACAAATGAGAGGTCAAGTGATTTATTTGACCCACTGGCGCAGATGCCATATATTTCTGATAGATATAAGGCTTTCTGCGCCCTGATGACACATTACCATAAGTAACGAGGTAAATATATGGGAAGTTTAAATGTTTTGACTTTTGCTATTGATGAAGCTGACATTGCCTTATATGGTACAGGGGCGGCTGTAAGTGAATGGACGAATATTCCGATAGTCTCTGAAAGTTCATTGGAATTGGCGTCTACGGAAGCTCCCGTGACAGATGGTGAGGGAAATATCTCATACATCTGGTATCATAGTCAGCGATGTACGGCGGTACTCAAAGCAAAACAGTTGGCATTCCGAATCCTGGAGTTAATCTCTGGTAACGGAATTTCCAGTATAGGTACAGCAGAGCGTCTTGTTTTTGGCACGCCAGAGGAACTTACTCCGCCACCCGTTCGCCTTAAACTAAGATGCCATGCAAGAGATATGACAAATGAAGCGAATAGTCACTTTGAAGTCGTTCTCTATAAATGCTCAATGCGATATACTCCTCCTGCGTTTGCAGAAACAACGGCAAGTGCATTAACATTCAATGTTACTGCATTAAAGGCCACTAAGAATGATAGCGGTGCTACCCTTCCCGGTAAGGGAGCATTTGGCCACATGCAAGGTATGGTTGCATAACAATCATGGGGCTAGGCATTGCCTAGCCCCACTACAGAAAGGAATAACATGACAGAAAAAGAACGGGGATTAGAAGAAGATGTGGCAGCGATTATTGCACCAGACCAGTCTGTATCTGGCTCTGATACAATCTACGTAGGTGGCAAAGTATTAGTTCTGGAAACGGCAAAGTATTACAAGGTGCAGGAATGTCTACGAACTGTAACGAAAGTCCTTAAGACAGCCGATATGCAAACCCTTGCAGGTGGCATCGTAGATGCCATGTCTAATCCAGAGGGAAAGACACAGATGTACTATGTGGGTTTCCTACTTCATTTCCTGCCTACCATTTCGGAGCAGGGCGTTGACTTGCTGAATGACCTTGCGGCACTATTCACCTTGACTAATCTGGAATTGCAAGAAGCATATCGCAAGGGTAATAACGCTGTCAAAGAACTCGTAGATGCACAGAAAGAATGGCTACTGTTTGAGTGTGAACCCGACGAGGTAATTGAAATCATTGAAGCATACTGGCCTACATTGGGGTTAGACACCCTAAAAAACGTGATAATGCCGATGCTAAAACGCATCGGCGCGGCCAATACAGTGAAATCGCAGTAATCTATGAGATACTAATTAGCGAATTTCATCTCAAAAAACATGAAATACTCTTTGAGTATACGTTGCCAGAAATCATGTTATTGATAGGAGCAAGGGTACAACGACTTGAGGAGAGTACAGAGCCGAAGAAGGAGAAGGAAAAGCCCGTGACGGGTACGGTGCAAGGAGCAAGGCAATTCTTTAGTCTGGGGTAACAATGCTACCTTCTGAGGCATTACAACTATTTGCGAATGATTTGCCGAATAGTCTTTCCGAACATCTTACTGTTTTCTGTAATAATATCGAAGAAGAGGCGCAGCAAAGAGCAGCATGGGAAGATGATTCAGGGGCGGCGAGGAAAGCCTTGACCGCCTATTTTGTTAATACCTTGAATGATACAGAAATTCCCCACGATAAGAACTTCTCTGATTGGGAATATACAAGGCAACCTGATTATTTATCTCCTAAATATAATAATACAGCAGAGAATTTTATCCCCGAAGAAACGCAGACGGAGATGTCCCTGTCTGATGTCACTGTATATTTGTCGAACTTTGTACCCTATGGTCTTACGTTGGAAACTGAGGATATTGGCAAGGCCGCAGAACGAAGTGGATTACTAAGCGGCTTATCCAATGAAAAGACACAGGAATTTGAGGATGTAATTGTCAATTCTATCAAGTCTGTATTGTCTACGATAGGTAGTTAGAAATGACTAATGTCGGTTCTGTAGATATTCAGTTTAGTGCTAATAATTTACAAGAAACTCTTAACAAGGTTAATGAACTTTCTAAGGTTTTACAGGGTCTTGAAAACAAGAAGGTTAATCTTGGTAATATTAGTACACAACTTGGTACTGTAACTCAAAGCGTAAATACCACAGGGAATGCCTTTACCAAGATGTCGTCATGGCTAGGCGACTTCTCGCAAAAAACAGGGAAAATGGCCTCGACTTTAGGTGGCCTGAATGGTAGCATTCAAACTGTACTAAGGACAATGAATATTGGACAGAATACCTTTTACCAATTAGGTAATGAGGTTACAAGGCTTAGTCAAGTTGCAGCCACGGCAGCATATCGTTTGGAAATGCTTGCTGCCCCTATTCAGATGATTACAGTGCAAGTGGCTAAGTTAGGCATTGAATTAGATACGCAGGCACGCAAGGTAGCCACGCAGGAAGGTGTTACGGCAAACGCAGCGCGTTACTTTTCCGATACCGTTGTAGCATCTTGGTCTGCGACAGCAGCAAAGACAGGAGCGGCGGCTAAAGACATTGGCGAGGCCAACTATTACATCGTATCTTCTATGAATGCCACACAGGAACAGTTTGAGCAAATGCAGGGTGCAATTGCCAAGTTCACCGTTGGCGGTTTTACAACCGCAGAGGATACAGCCCTTTATCTTGCCACAGCCTTCAATGTCTATGGGGATGAACTTGCCAAGTCTGGCGATATGCAAAATCAGGTTAATCACGCATTAGATACCATGCTTGTCGCTGTACGAAAGGGTAAAGCTGACGTCAGTGATTTCGTAAGTGGTTGGGGTCGTGTTGCTGAAATTGGTAAACTGGCAGGGGCTTCGTTTGAGGAAACGCAGTCTATTCTCGCCGGTTTATCCCGTGTATTCACTCCGTCTCAGGCTGTAACATCTGCTGAAAACTTCTTTAAGACATTGGTAAAGCAAAGTAAAGATGGCGCAGCAGCAATAGAAGAACTTGGTCTGAAATTATATCAGGTTGGGCCCAATGGCGATAAATCCATGCGTGACCCATTGGATATACTCACAGACCTATTCTCGTTATTATCCACCAAGCCCATAGATGTACAACAAAGTTTCATCACTCGCATCTTCGGGCAACTCCGTTCCCTGCGTGGCGTCTTGACCCTGCAAGATATACAGATGTTGAATGACATCAAGGATTGGACTAAGGAAATGGCTGGCATACAGCCAGGGACGGAAGTTCAGTCTTGGTTTGATGTGGTATCACAGGGCTATCAGGGTAAAATCAATATACTTCTCAGTACCCTAAAGCAGATAGGGCAGGGCTTTTTCACCAGCCAGGTAGGGCCAATTCTTGATAAGGCCACGACTGCTTTGACTAAATTCTTTGAGGTTGTACAGAAACAACCCCCTGAATTGATGGGGACACTTGCGAAGTTCATGGTAGGAATTTCGGTATTACCGCCTATCTTACTGGCCCTGTCTACTGTGGGTATGACCATCGGTACTATCTTCACGTCTCTAAGCATAGTTCTTACACCATCTGGCCTCGCAACCGCCGTACTTGGTTGGGGTGCATTGCATGGTATTATAGAGAAGTTCGGCGGAATGATTAAGGACTATGTAGGGCCTAATGGCACATTCAATGGCCTTGTCAAACTCATTGCTGACCTTGCTGTACAATTCGGAGTGCTTAAGCAAACTAATGCAGACAAGATACTGGAATCCATCGGCGTAAGTACAGATAAGATAAACTCTGCATCATTCAAGGATTTTGTCACAGAAGTAGGCAATCTAAAAGACAAATTACTTGAAGTAAAAGACACCGTAGGAGAAGTATTCAAGGGCTTTGAGGATTTCGCTAAGAATACATTAAGTGGGGACAGCGAAACGGGTAAGACAATTAAGACTATTATTGATGTTCTTAATTGGATGTCTGGTGGTAAAATTAAAGATACAATGGGCTTGGAATCCATCAGGGATAAGACGTATGCGATATTAGACGGATTTGCTTCGTGGATTGTAAAACTTACTACTGTATCTATTCTGCTACAGGGTATTATTACTGGTGCTAAATTATTGCAAATTGTTACTGGGGCTGGAGGTTGGCTTGCGGGATTGGTTGGTGGTGCAGGAGCGGCTGGGGCTGCTGGTGCCGTTGGTGCCGTTGGTTCGGCGGGCGGTCTTACAGGTATATTGGCTTCAGTAGGATTGACAATACCAGGACTGGTCGCTATCATAGTCGCTGCTGTTGCTGCATATCTTGGCGTTAAATGGTTCCTTAATCAAAACACTGGTATCGGCTCTGATTATCAGAGTTCTACTCTCCCGAATTGGATAGGGTCATCTTCTTATCGCGTAACTCCGCCCAAGCCAATGACAGAGGAACAAAAGGCAATATTGGCAGGGCTTCCATCTGCGCAAATATCTAGTAGTGTTACATCGGATACAGTCCAGGCAATTACAAGGCAAAATAACTTAACACTAGAATCACAGAAGATAGAGAAAAGTAGCAATGCCGCTTTGTGGTCAATCAATGCAAATCTGGCAAATGGGTTTACTCAATTAGGTGCAACGGGTCTTTTTGTAAATAAAGGATGGACTTCGCCTGTATTTGGATATGGTGTAAATGTAAATCCAGGAATGATAACAGGTCAGACAAAAGAGAATGTATTCCAGCCGTGGACTTCACAAACCCCTCCTGGATGGACAGGGCCAGCCATACCAGAATATACTTATATGCCGGTTAGCGGAACGGCAGATACAGCATCAACGGCTGCCAGCGCAGTAAATTCTCTTTCCGACATGGTATCTAACATCAAGAAAGCCTTTGATGTTATTCTTGGTGGAACGGGTGGATGGGGAAGCGCATTTGCTACAGAACATGGCGGACAGTCGGTGTATCAGGCATATTCTCGCTATGACCGACCTATGCAAGCGTCTATTATTGATAAGCAATGGGGCGAGGATTTCGCCAAGCAAAATGGCCGTGCACCGACAGAGAGTGATTGGCAAGCACATTGGTATCAATATTGGGCACCGTTAGCGTCTGGCGCAGAAGGCCCCATCGCTGCTCCAAAGGGCGCAGAAGCAAAGACAGCAGATGAGTACCTGAATAAGATTATCAATGAGACATTACCGGCGTATCAAGGTAAGGTTGAGGACTTGGAAAAGGCATGGCTCCTGGCGCACAAGACACCGGATGACTTCTTGGATACAGAGAATGAAGATGTGGATGCCCTTGCTGTTAAACTGAACAACATGAAGATGACAGTTACGGTAACTTATAAAGATTCGGTTGGCAATACGATAGACCCTTTAACTGGAAAAGTAATAGATGAAAAGGGAAATTCCACAAGTACGGGAACGGGCGGGAAGAAATTCGGAGAACTTGCCACTGGTGGATATGCCTTTGCTAATACCATGTACAATCTGGCAGAGCAAGGCCGTGAGTTTGTATTGAATAACAGCATTACTAGGGCATTGGAAAATAAGATGGGGGCATTGACGCAGAGTGGCGTATTGAATGCAATCACGAATAATACAGGTGGAATTAGCATCGGTGCAATCGTGCTACCTGGCGTTACCGATGCCAAGTCGTTCTTGAATCAGATGCAGGAATTAGCGAATCAGCCAGCGAGAATAGCGCAGAGGGCTGACATTCTATCGCGCTTGAGGTTTGCGTCATAATGGACAGAGCATATTTCTACATAGGGACATTGAATATAAATGACGGTGATTTGTGGACTGTTGAGGCATTTGAGCCGGAGCAACAGGGCCGTAAAGTGACGTGGGCTGGCGATGGTTCTCCCACACAGGAAGGTCGTCGCCCTATCACGAATATGCCACAGAACAAAGTCTATAATATTAAATTGACTTGCCATCCGCAGTATTCCACAAATCGCTCCACGTCCTATGTACAGAATCAACGCGATGTTCTCTTCGCTCAGTTAAAGAGAGTGGAAAATCCAGGTGATAGTCTTTATATCTCTTGCAAGCCACCCGCCGATGAAACGTGGACGGAAATAAGGACTATCAAAGTCTTAGCCATAGATTACGATGGCCCATACGACTTAAAGGCATGGGCGGCCACCGTAATCACTTTGACCTTACGCTGCGAGTGCGAAGCAGCATGGCGGGGAACAGCAGAGACGCTTGAGGCGTTGGTCAATAACGGGTCATTCGAGGTTGATTCAAACAATGACCAATTGGCAGATTGCTGGACAAATGTCGGTGGTGCAAATACATCGTATGAACTCTCAACAACTGCCGTAGCATTTGGAAAGTATAGCCAGAAGATTGTCGCCAAGGCCGCAGGCGGGGATATGGGCATTCTCTCTGACCCCATCCCCGTTGATGCCTCCGCAGAATACACGATTAGTGCCTATGTCTATCATAATGGCGATGGGGCGGGTGGCAGCGGTTCGCCTGTGCAACTACGCATCTTCGATTTATCTCATAGTTATGACCACCTTACAGGAGCCACGTATATTGAATGGACTGCAAATTGGCAAAGCCAGGAAAAGTCCACAACTATTACAATGCCTGCTGGTACAACGTGGATTCAGATTCAAGTCCTTCGCCCTGTAGATGCCGGAAATGAAGCAAAGACAATCTGGTGGATTGATGGATTGTTTGTCTACAAGGGTTCGGCAAAACCTGTAGCAAGGCTTTTCCAGCACATTCAGCAACTAGCACCCGATGTAATGAGTTATGAGAATTTGCAGAATAGATTATGGTCTACATTCTCCATTCACGATGTCCCTGGCGATATAGACCCACAGTTCAATATCCGAATCCGCAATTTAACGGCGAAAGTATTCAAGAATGCTTTTGTGTCTATTATCAGGGAACCCACCACGTTGACTTATGTGCCGCTGGCCCCTGTTTATGACATTGAAGGTGGCCCATCAACTATAGCCGATGCCCAATCTATCTGCAATCTCATAAATGGCACATCTATTACAGCGCAAGGGGCGTATGGATGCCTAGGTTCATTCAAAGTTACAACGACATCCACGCAAAGAATATATTGGGCATTTGCAAAGTTAAAGTCTACAGTCAATGGAAATTTCAATATCAAAGCGCAGACTTCGTTTGGCATTGTTATTCCAGAAAAGACGGTGTTCCTTACCACGAATCAGCAGTTGGTAAGTCTTGGTTTGATGGAATGGCCCTTACATAAGCAAGACCAGATATTGAGTACCAATCTGAGTAATATCACGATTACTCTATGGGCGCAGGCTACAGATACATCGGCTAGCGTCTATGTTGATTACATTGTGTTTCTACCCGCCGAGGGACATTTTGCCCTATCAGAAACTACAGATACATGGATTAGCACTTACGATGAAGATGTGCAAGTTGGTAATATGACGTATGGCTACCACATACCATCAGGTTATCAATTTGCACTTCAACCGCCAGAATTAAAGGGCGAACCTGTATTGCATCCAGGTGATAGTGTCGGGTATCTATGGCTGGAAGCGCAGAGTTATGATGCTGACCCTGCCACGCATGGAGCTGATACATCAACCTATGATAAGCGATACCGACTTCGCATTATTGTCAGGCCGAGATATAGCTAATGTTCACATATACCTTATTCAATGCAGATTTAGATAACCCTACCATTGTAGAATCAAATCCGCCCATCGAAGAAGCATCCATCGAAACAGTCTTGCATGGCGGGTTTGGAGCATTGACGGGGAAACTTGGCATTCGTGAATCACGGTTCTGGCCTGATTGGTACAAGTGGTATAACAATTACCTGGGTTATCGCCTTGTAGCCTACAATGAAATAGGCAGCACTATCTTCGAGGGCCGCTTGGAAGATATAACGCCTGTTCCAGGATTTGGCATTCAGATTAGCGCGCTAGGTTACTGGTCTGCGTGCTACGATGAATACTTCGAGGATTTAACCACGTATGATTCTGGCACTCACACAGCCGATGAAATTATCAAGGCGATTCTCACAAAGTCCTGCCCTGCTATTTCATCAGACCATAGACTGATTACTTCGCTGTCCAGAAATGTTGCACCAATCGAACTTAACCTTGAACGGCCTGGCGATTTAATCAAACGCATCTTAGAACCTGGCGATGCCAATGGCGATTCTATATACTTTGCAATATGGGAAGGGCGAAAGCCACAGTTAATTACTTACCAAACGTCAAGTCCAAAGTGGCTTGTCTATATGGCAGACCTTGTAAATCCCGCCGTTACCCCACGTTCATTAAAGAATTATTACACAGCAGTAAGGGCAGAGTATCAGATTGCGGGCGAAGAAGGAACCGTAAATGATTCTGGCACCGCAACGGGAGAGGACGCAAACAATAGAGTTACAGTAACAGATACAGAAAAAGAGTGGGAAATAGGTCATTGGAATGACAACATGGAATTGGTCACAACAGGTGGCGTTGGAACGGGACAGACCAAAGACATTAAAGATACGAGGAAAAAGCCTAATATCATTGTCCCTGCTATTCCAATGTCATCGGTTGTGGATACAGGCACCTGTGAATTTGCGAATGAGGGCGGAACCAATTATGATGAAATAGGCATAAGTACATCAGAACGGTATCCAGGAATAGGCGCAGTAGACTTGGGGCATTATCCAACAGATGCCTTTGTGGGATATTACATTGAAATGCTATCAGGTTCTTATGCCGGAGAAGAAAGGCAAATTGTTGGGCACGATGCAGGGATTAGTAGGATTCTAAAGGTATCGCCTGGATTTTCTGGTTATGTATCTGGCAAATTCCGTATCTATCACAAATCACGTTTATTTAGAATGGATGGCGAAGATTTTGTTGCCGATGCTTATAACGAAGGTCACGTTGCGGAAATTGTAAATGGTTTCGGGACAAGGCCACCACAACAATTCAAGATAACAGACACAGTGGTTAAATATGTAGTGAGTGGTGGTGAACATAATGGTTGGACATTGCCTGCCTATATCGAAGTAGAGCCTGTCATTGATAGTAGCCAGGTTGGGCCTGCGTATGCAGGAAGTACACTTGCAACGCCAGCCGATAGACTTTCTAGGCCAGAGATTCCATCTTATAAAGCGACGACTTATACTGGGACAGTCTTAGAGCAAACAGCATCACAGCCTTACTTTGGTGCTACCTATGCCGAAATACAGAAACAGCAAAGCGTATTAAAGGCAGGAACCGCGACGGGTGGCTCAGATAATACCATCACTTATACAGTTGCAGCGTTAGAAACATGGACAAGTGCCTCCATAGAAATAAAGTCTGGCACATGCGCTAATCAGATAAGGGCCATAAAGTCTTGTTCCTATGAACCTTCAACACAGACAGAAACATTGACAGTAGTCACGACATGGGATGATGATGTTCCAGATATTACATCGAAGTTCCAAATCAGGGCAACGTCAGAGACAGAGGAAAAGACAGACCCTGAAGCAAATCAATTGCTTTTGACTACGCCTTTAGATACAGCCATTGACAATACAACAACCTATGAAATCAGGCAAAAGAAAGAGGGCGGGACTGTTACCAGAACATTGTCGCAGACTGCACCGGCAGCGTATAATACATGGAAGATTAACCGAACTTGGTTACTGCAACTGGGCACTATTCAGGAAGGCATGGCCGAGGCCATTATTCGCAGGGCATTGCGTAATGCACGGCAACCGTCGCAGGAATCCCCGCAACTAGTCGTAAGCCGCATATTCAACGCAAGGACAGGGGCAGAGTACCCATTGACAGCAGTAAGGGCAGGGGATTGCGTTGAAGTCGTTGACTTTCCGATTGAACCAGAGGAACTTCGCAGATTCTTCATCGTCCATACCCTGTTTAATGAAAAGGATGTGACGATGAGTTTGACACCAGAGCGTCCAGAGCGTACAATGGAAGCATTGATAGCCGCCGCACAGTTAAAGAACTTGGTGTAATGTGGGAACTATAAATCGTATCATAACAAACCGTGTTCTTATCAATGAACTATTATCGCATTTCGTAGCCAGAAAAGGGCAACAGGTAATGGAAGGGCCACTGTTGCCATCTGCCGCGCACGTTGGCTATATAGGGACACCAGACAGGCCGTGGAAAGAAATCAACGCCGATTACATCAATGCCCATGTTGAACTTCACGCATCTGTCTTTGCCTATGACCAGGTTAGTGCTGTAAATGGGCAACTGGTTGTGTCCAATGCAACGCAATTAGCTGTGGCTATCACAGGCTCCACATCAGGTGTTTATGAAAATTATTCTCAAACAATTAAGGTTAAAGACCCTGTATTCACGTATGATACAGCGACGGGCAAGGGGTCACTCATCATCGCAAAAGACAGGATTGCAACGGGGACGGGCATTGCAATCTATACCGAGTATATGCTTGTGCAATCCAATGCAAGTGGGCCAGATAGCGACGGGTTCTATTCTTACACTGTATTACGTGGATACGGTGGGTCTACCTATGGCACACCTGCTCCCTGGCCCAAGAATACAGCATTAACTGAACTAGGACGTGTCAATCGCTTTGGCGGCACATCATACATTGACGCTTACTGGGATGGCGGCTGGTTACACTTCATGGGAACCGGCACAGGTTCTCCGTCTATGCGCGTGCGGGAGAGAACTGGCACCTTACCAACAGATTACCTAGACAGGGTAATCATCGGTAAACTAGATGGTAAAACAGACACCGTATGGGGGGCATTGACAGGCTACGGCGCAGTTTTCGATGGCGGTGAATCGGGTGGCGGCGTTTATATCCGTGGCGAACTCGGCGTCACAGGCGATAGCCGTATCACAGGGAATCTCACTGTAGGTTCACCGACTGGCCCTGGTGCTACTATCTATGATGGATACGACAAAGAATGTACCCTGTATAGAACGTTGAATGTAGGCGATAGCGTGGCACACGTTACGGGTGCAGGGCGTATGCCTGCATCTGGTTCATTTGTGGCAGGAAGTGAGACAATTACTTACACTGGCAAAACATTGTCTGGCGGTGGTGTTGGCGTAGATTATTTGACAGGACTGGGTTCATTCTCTACCACACATTATGCAAGGAATAGAATACACCTTGTAGGAGCTACGCGTAGGCATGGACTAGAGTTCAGGTCTGAAAGCAATATCCCATTCTTCAATCTGTTCTTCAATGAGACTACAAGGCAAATTTACTGGATGGTCGCTGAACCTGGTGATAGTCAGACAGGGACACCGCAAAAGACTATCATCGAACTTGTCAAGGAAGCAGGCTTAGAAACACTTGGGGAATTGCCAACTAGCAATTATTATCACCTAAAGGTCAATGCAGGGGCCATTGTGGGGGCTTTGCTGGCTGGAAGGGTAACGGTCACGGGTGAACTCTCTGCATTATCTGGAAACTTTGGATTGATACAATCTGCTGCCCTGATGGTTGCAGCGCAGGCTTATAATTCAGGGCAACGGGGTGGCTTTTATGCTTGGAACTTACCAACGACAAGCCCCTATTATGCCATGTTCAATCCACCAGGACATCAAGGTCTTACGCGTGGTTTTGAGTTCTGGCGATACACTGCCGCAGATGGCGAAAAGAGGCAGGGCTATTGGGACTATGCAAATGGTCGCCTTGTATTTGGCACAAATAGCGCAGTATGGGCTGATGAAAAGGGATGGAATATTACGGCAGAGAATACAGGTGTCGCTTTTCTAAGCCATGAAAATGCACTGACGTGGTGGGAATCATTTGGTGGCGTTTCTAGTTCATGGATAAACGGCGCATGTATAGCAACGACAGATAGTGAAGGAAAGATACATAAATCAAGGCAGGCTAATTACTTTGTTCGTTGCGAACCATCATCGGCTACTTATGGCGGTGATGATGCAAAGTTTGGTTGGTATTTCCCGTTTACCTATGGGCCAGTAACGGTATGGAGCGAAGGTCTTACTCTTTCTAAAACAGGGAATGATATTACTCTAAACGGCGTATTCTTAAGTTATATTAGTTTCCCGAACTTATATTATAATAAAACAGAGGGAAGATGGGTTATATCTGGCTTATATCTTGGAACTATCCCCACATTCAACGATGGAAATTATGATAATTCAGTATTATCAGACGGTGCATTTTGCCCAGTCTATGACCAGGGATTAGCATTACCAGGTCTTGCCTTTGCAGTATCCGATGGTGTAAACGCAGCAAGGAAAAGGGAGTTCTTCATTGATGAATATAACAATCTATTCAAGGTTCGATATAGTGATGGCACAGTTAAATCGGTGGCACTAACATGAGAAACAGAGTAACAGGCGTTGTAATTGCTTTGATTCTGGCTATATTGGCATTTTCTAGGGGAACACAAGCGCGTGTAACTACAGGCTATTTCATTGGCTTTGGGTCTAGTAGTTATTCCACGTCTGATAATGCAGGGTCTACTGGTGCGACCTATAGACAGGCTATTGACTACGTTGTTCTAAGATATGAATGGTGCAGCTTACAACCTAGCAATTCCACAAGTTATTCATGGAGTGATTTAGATAATAGAATAAACAATGTTCTTAATGATGGGAAGTTTATCATTCTTGGTATTCAGTTAAAGAAAGTATCTGCGTATATCATCGGAGCACGCAATACGGGTAGTTGCACAGATGGAACTCCGAATTGGTTGTTGACACCAGGTTCTATATATGACCCCGTTCCATCTGCCACCAGTGGTCTTTATATGCTTAACTATTCAGATTCAGATGTATCTGGTACAAACGGTGCAATACAAAACATGGTTCAGGCATTAGTTACCCATGTCTATGCCAATTGGCCCAGTGGCAAGGTGATTTTCTCTGCATTACCTGGAGCAGATGGTGAGTTCCAGGCAGAGACGGGAACAGAGGAAACGCAATACCAAACATATTGGGGTGGACAGGCAGCAGCACAAACGAAGTGGGTTACTTACAATGAGTGGCTTATTGACACTTGGAATACTGAATTAACACAACATGCTACTACGTCATGGCCTAGAATATTCTGCCCAACATCTAATCCGTTTGGTGGCGGTGGTAGAGATGCGCGCAATACAGTTCTGAATTATCTTGTCACTGTAGACCCAAGCAAGTATTGGGGCCTGTATTTTATGAATCTAAATCCAGGCGCAAACAGAGCTATGTATGAGGAATATCATTATTGGAATGAATTACAAACATCTCCCTCATTGATGTATAAGGATGCTATTGATGTCGCTAGAATACTCTGTCGGAATAGGGCTTGCTACGCAGAAGCGAGTATCGGCGGAATTGATATGCACTCAGAATGGATGAATAGATGGCTTGGCATTGCTGCTCTATCACAGAAAATAGATAGTTACAATCCACTTAAGTTGAATAACTGGAATAGCGTAACTGGCGTGATTGAGCCGTGGGTATCCAGTATAGTTGCGTGGTGGGATGGCGTTGCTGGTAATCCAGGAGTAGGTGGCAGAATAGCAGATACATCAGCAGAGGCTACTCTATATTTCTCCGGTGATTATGTACAAGACACTAGTATTCCCAACACTCTCAAGACAAAGAATTGGGGACAATGGTTAGACCAGATTAACACAAGTGCCCCGACTGGCATAGGGACATCATGCGATGGAAACACAACCGCAGTATACAATATTGATAGCACTCTAGGATATTCTGCAAACTACTGGAATGCCATGTCATCTTATACAAGGAACACGGTCAATGATTGGCGTAGTGCATTTTCACGTAGTCTGAATAAGAATGGGACTGGGCAATGCGCTTATATTGATATAGACCCCTACAACGAAGGATGGATGCCCACAAGCGGCGACATTTACCTAACCCTTACTTACCTTGACTATGGCACAGATAGCCTTAGCGTAGAGTGTTGGAATGCTACGTCTAGTGCGAATATCTTATTGATGAATATTGTCAAAACGGGAACGGGAACGTGGAAAACTGAGACGAGTACAGCAATACCCGTATCAACCTGTTCATTCAATACAATTCATTTGCCATTCGATGGTACCAATCTACAAAATTATTATCATTATGATTTACGCATAAACTCTAACAATGATAGTTCAACGAGTGGGTCTAGGGTTGCAAACAATCCCGATGGCTATGAGTTCTTACATAGCCTGATAATCAAGAAGGGTTCTGCGCCAGTGGCTACGTGGACACCAACGCCAACCAGCACAGGAGGAGTTGCGCCGACAGCAACAAAGACACCTACAGTAACACCAACATGGACGCCTGGCGGCCCTACGGCAACGCCAACACCCACGTTTACGCCAATGCCTACTTCATCGTGGGGAGAGCAAGTATACACAGTTCCAGATGATAATAATGACGCATACGACAGGGCAACGTGGTGCACTGTCGGTGAACCTGTGATGGGTAGGCGATTCAACGAAAATCTTACTACAGGCTTGCGTTTTATAGGCATTAGTAAGCCAAATTCTACTGCTAAGTTGCTTACAGCGATTCTCAGGGTAACAAGTGCAAATAGTAATAGTACAGGCATAAATCTGCGTATTTATGCACAAGATACAGAGACGACTGTCCAATTCGATGCTATCATCAATGCCACAGCAACGCCCCAAGCCTGCATACCAAGTAATAGGGCATCAGATAGAACTAAGACTACGGCCTACGTGGAATGGAACCCCGAATCATGGGGGGCAAATACAGTATACGAAAGCCCTAACATCGCCTCGGTATTACAAGAAGTGTTAGATGATAATGCTGGCTGGGATAATAATGAGAGTTTCGTGATTATTGTCACAAATACTACCGTCACGGATACAGAGAGAACTATCGCTGGTGTAAACAACATCAATCATTATGCACCTGCAAAGTTAATCTTAACGTGGTATGATTCTTCGCCACCTACGCCAGCTTATACAGCGACACCAACCGCATTGCCACCTACGCCGACTGCTGTAGCAACTGCAATACCCACCGTAACGTCATTTACACTATCTTATGCAACGGGCAATCCGCAGTCAAGTCAGGAACTTCTAAAGTTTGCGCCGCCAGCCTGCTACATAGCCAATCCGGCGACTTGCACTCTGGTTTCTGCAACGCTAGGTCTTAACGTAAGTGCAATATCTGGTGGCCCTGTGGTACTTCGTATTTCTGCCATTGCAAAACCTTGGGTGGGGGCATACGCGACGTGGTGGGCGTGGTATGAACACGTTTCCCCTCCTGAACCTTGGACGCTATGGACAACGCCAGGTATAGGGTCTAATGACATAACATCAACTGGCTCTACGACACTTAGCATTTCTAGTACGGGGTGGAAAACAGTGACAATTACCACGTTAGTAGCGAATTGGCAAGTAGCAAACTATGGATTATTGCTTAAGATTGACACACCCACGAATGGGCAAAGCGTTGCGATTGATTCTATGTATGGCACAAATAAACCTAGTGTTACTTGGGCTACAAGGTAGATTATGAAAACTAAACTCGTTTTTACAGCGTTAATAATTATAGCCGTTGCGGGCGTGATAGCATTTATGCAGTCGTATGTATCTGCATCAGATACAGTAGTCATTGGTGCTGCAACAGACGACGCATACGATAGAACAAGTTGGTGTACAACCGATTCTGCGAAGATAGGCAAAGTAGGAACAGAGACAATTACAACAGGCTATCGCTTCACTGGCATTTCAAAACCTGCTGGTTCCAGTGGAGCAGCCGAAGTAAAGTTGTGGCTAAAAGCATCGGCAAGCGAATCAACGTCTCATATCGTTACGATATACTTTGAAGATACTGCTGCTCCTGCAACATTTGGATGCACAGGCACAGGCAATGATAAACCATCACAGCGTACAAAGACAACTGCGTCTGTATCATGGCCTATACCCGCATGGGTAAAAGACGGTTCTTATGAAAGTGCTGACATAACCGCAGCGTTTAATGAAGCAATAGGCAATGTGGGATGGGCGGGTGTCGTTGCGGTTCTCATAGATGGTGGCTCAACTGTTGCCTTGAAAGACCCCTATACTTACGAAGATGGAGTGGGGAATGCTCCACAGTTGGTCATTACGTGGAATGCAACAGTTACCCCTACGCCGACTAATACGCCAACTGCTACAAATACACCAGTTGGAACTGATACCCCTACAGCAACGCCAACTGCTAACTGGACAACGACGAATGACGGGGCTGTTTACGGGGACTGGACTGGAAAAAGCGAGGCAGACGAGGCGTCGTGTGATATTGTTTTAGATACAACCACTTATTATGAAGGGACTGGCTCATACAAATTCGACAAGAAATCACAGAATGGGACGGCCTGTTCTGTATATAAACAGGCAGGTGCTAATTATGACTATCATCGAATCAGTTTCATGTTCAGATTTAGCGCAAATCCAGAAGATACTAATTACATATTATGGCTGATGGATAACGCCAATACTGTCTATAACTTACAATTATGGTTAACTTCATCTGGTGAATTTCAGGTGAGAGACACAGCTAACACGACAACTTATAGTACAGGTTATCATCCATCTGCGAACACCTGGTATAGGATAGAATTCGTTGTATACAATGCAGATGCTCCTAATGGATATTTCAATGTTAAAGTAAATGGAAATTCTGTCTATTTCAAGGATGGTATAGATACAAAAAATGGTAATAGCGGTGGACATATTACAATAGGTCATAATTATACTACATCGGTAAGTGATGATATATGGATAGACGATGTGAAATGGTGGTATGGCGCAGCCGCATTCGAGGCAACGCCAACACCGACCAGTACGCCTACTCCGACTGTTATGCCAACCAACACCCCCACAGCAACGCCAACCAACGTAGTCAGTACAGTAGTAGCCACCGATGAAGGCTATATTGCACCTATGACAAATACACCAACTTATACACCAACAGATACACCAACGTCAACCATAACACCAACTACAACAGACACTCCGACACCAACCGTTACACCAACAGCGTCTAGCACACCGACACCAACAATAACACCTACCCCATCAAACCTCATAGTATTAAATGAGATTGACAACATCGGTCTTGTAGATATTACAAGTGATGGTATAATAGATATAGAGGATACGTGCATTGAACTGGCAACGGATTACAGTTCATTGTCAATTGCTGGCTGGAAAATCGTATCCATACTAGATTCTGGCCGGTACACCTATACAATTCCATACGGCTCATATATATACTTTGGAGCAAAGGCGTTTTCTTATAGACAAACCCTTCTCCCCTTATCCACAACGGATAGTATCAGAGCCGTAGAATTGTATAACTTAGCAGGAACACTAATAGATACACGGGAATATGAAACGACAGCAGCAACGACAGATAAGCGTGTTCCCGACATAACAGGGTCATGGTCAAGAACGGCGTGGAGTAATTGCGGAAGGTTTAATAGCGCATCTACTCCAACGCCTACCGCCACGCCCACGTATACAGTAACGCCGACAGCAACGGCAATATAAGGAGTTAGATATGTCACAAGAACTTTACACGGCTTTAATCAACACAGTAGTAACGCTTCTCGTTACAGTCATTACGGCAGCCATTCCAATCATCACGAAATTCGTCATTGATTGGCTAAAGGCCAAGGAAGCGAAGTTATGGGATGAACTAAACGAGAATCAGCGATGGATGATTAACCAAACAATATCAATGGCTGTGTCTGCGGCAAAGCAGGCTGGCCTTGATGATGTTCTGAAATCAGACGCCAGAACTCTTGAGGAAAAAGCATTGTCTATTACTACGTCATGGCTTGCTCGTTACGACGTGCATCTTGATGCGGCACAGACATGGGCTTTGATTAAGGCTGAGATAGCAAAGCAGATAAACCCGCCAGTGGAGTAATCAATGCCTCCCGAAATTGGCAATTTAACACACTCTGAATCTGTAACACTTAAAGAATATGTGGAATCTAGGTTTACATCCATAGAAGAAGCAATTAAAGTAGCGTTGGTTGCTATGGATAAAAGGCTAGATAGTATGAATGAAATTAGGGAAACTATGCGCGACCAGGCATCGAAGTTTCCAACAAGGGCAGAGTTGGAAATTCAATTATCCAATATAGGGAAAGATGTAAGAGAACTACAAAATTCCAGGTCGTATTTAGCAGGGCGAGCATCGCAATCAAGTGTCAACCTCGCCCTGCTAATCTCGATTATTGGAATTATACTAGGAATAGTAGCGTTGTTTGTTAAATAGTGGTGTTTTATGAACAAACGAGGTTTTAACTTCACAGCTTCTTTGTTTGGCTGTGATTCATTATGGCTTGAGGTGCAGGGGGCATTATTCCTTACGCTAACGGGTCTATGGTATCTAATGCCATATTCCACGTTTACTACGTCGCCAGTCTATACACTTTTAGCAAAGATTGTTCCTGAGAATATATGGGGTTCCGTATTTCTTGGGCTTGGCATTAGTTATATAGCTGCGATAATTTTATGGAAGCCAATTATAAGACGGGTGGCAGCATTTTTCGCATCGCTCCTTTTGATGTTCTTCTCTGTTTTGTTCTTTATAGGGTCTAATGCTGGCATGGGGTTTATAGCATTCTTTTCCCTGTCATTAGGCCAAACTATTGTTATGCTTAACCAGCATCGGAGTGGCGTATGACGGTATCCGATGTTGTCTTAGCAGCTATCGCAACAGGTATATTTGGCGTTATTACACTTCTCATAAAGTCACGGGTATCAAAATCGCAAAAGAAGGTAGATACTTTGGCTAAATGGCAAGAAAATCTCATGGCCGAAGTGGAAGCCAATCGCAAAGAATTGAGGCAAGAAGTGGAAAACAGCCGGAAGGAAATCAAAGACCTCCACGCCGAAGTAGACGATTGGAGAGAGAAGTTTTACGCCTTGCTTGCTCAACACAATGACCTCAAAGTTAAGTATGATAATCTTGTGCTAGACATGGCCGTTTTACGGGAATCAATCAAGAAAACACCAAAATCTACTGCGAGAAGTTAAGGGCGTTTGATTTTCATGTCTTTTCATGGTATAATACATTAAACTGACTAATAGGAGATTCTATGACCACATGGGGGCAATTAACCAATGAACAGAAGTTGGAAGTTGCTAGGCTTCATGGTAAGGAAAACAAATCGTGGGCAGAGTTAAGTAAGAAGTATGGAATAGATATAGGAAACTTCTCAACATTCAAGCGCAAGGCACAGCAATTAATAAAGAAAGATGTACAACAGGTAACAGAGCAATCTCCGTTAAAAGACAAAGTAATAGCCCTTCTACTGCAAAGACCCTATACACTCTTGGAACTTTGCAATCGCTTCGATACCAGCCCCAACAAGATACAAGACGTTATCGAAGCCTTGAAGAATGAACATCACCCGATAGAATCAAAAGATAATACAGTTGAACTACCAGCGAAGCCCAATGGTCATACGTTGAAGTCTATTATGGGTGAATCATTGGGTAAGATATGTTGGGCTGAGATGGCCGATACGCATAATGGCAGCAGGTACGCACAGAAATCTGCTGTCAATTCATTTATAGATACAGCCTATGAGAAATATAATGTCAGGCATGTTCTTCATTCTGGTGATGCTACGGCTGGTACAAATGTTTATCGTGGTCAATCCCACGAACTATATGCGACATCAGCTATGGAACAAGCAGATGATTTTTGTAATAGTATTCCAGAAAAACCAGGATTGGATTACTATGCAATTCAAGGAAACCATGACTACTCATTCTATAAATCTGCGGGGCTAGATATTCTTAGTCTCATAGCCAGTCAACGCAAAGACATCATTCATGCGGGCTGTGATGAAGCAAGAATATCACTCGTAGATGGAATTGATGTGATGTTATGGCATCCATCTGGCGGGGTGCCATACGCAGTCAGTTATAGAGGACAGAGGTATGTCACGGAACTAAGTGGGTCTGAGTTAATGGACTTAGTAGTAGGCGAAAAGACCTCTCCGAGTTTGCGCTTTGTTCAGATAGGGCATTTGCACATTCTTAATCTCTTTGTTCATGGCCCCACTTACGTCAGCCAGGCAGGATGCTTTGAAGGAACCAATGGGTATCTCAAGGCAAAGGGATTAAGGCCATTCATAGGGGGGATTATCTGGACAGCCGAGATAAGCACGAACAAGATGGTACTTGAAGCAACACCCCATATATTGAACTATCCGGAGATTCCAGACGATTACAGGAATCATCGCGTTCCCATGACTGCTCCACTTATGGAGCGTAGACTGGACACTTTGTTTAGCATGAAAGGGGAATAATGGGACTTAAGGTATATATTGCAGGGCCATACACGAAGGGCGACAAGGAACAAAATGTCAGGAATGCCATTGATGCAGCAGATGTTATATCTAGGCTTGGCCTAATCCCATATATTCCACATCTATCTCATTATTGGGATTTAAGGTGTAATCACCCTTATGAGTTCTGGATGAATCAATGCTTACACTGGCTACTTTCCTGTGACATAGTATTCAGGATTCATGGTGAAAGTCCAGGTGCAGACCTTGAGGTAGAGATGGCGAAGAAGAACAACATGCCTGTATTCTACGATATATTTGAGTTGGCTGAGTTTGTGCATCACTTGAAGGAGAGTGAATAAAATGTCGTGTTTCTTTCCGCACCTAATCAATTCATGGCATTATAATGCCGAAGATGGCAACAAACTGAAACGATGGATGAACATAGCGCGTCATAATGGCATTCAGCCTATGGTTAAGTTCGAGAACTCGTCTGCGAAGGGTGTGCCGGGCCATATAGACGACATGGATAAGGATGTTATTCTTGTCATAAGAGACTATGACTTGTCTGAGAATTGGGGCGACAGAGTTTTGAATGACGCAGCCGATGCCAAGTTGACTGCAAAGATGCACGCGGACAGGTCTGTAGAGATATACAACGCGATTAACAAGGAATATGGGCCACGCAGAATGGTATTCGAAGGACTTAACGAGCCCAGGTTGGAAGCGGGTGAACCGCCAGAACTCATTGCAATTTATGAGATGTGGCGAATGAGGTTCTTGCACCAATATGACATTCCTTGTGTCATCTACAATTTCAGCGTAGGATGGCCCAATAATACAGGGAAAGATACACCGTCTAACTGGAAGCCGTTTGCGCCAGCATTTACAGAGTTTAGGGTGGGGGATTACCTGGCCGTGCATGAATATGGCGGGAACAATGGGATGCAGAATTGGACACCGTGGTGGTTGGAGAGGTTCTCTATGTGTCCATACGACGTCCCTATTCTAATCACTGAATGTGGAATAGACACGGGCGTTCAGGGGTTACCATTGCAGGGTTGGTGGACGCAGCCTTACAATACTTTAGATGATAAGGCATGGAATTATGTCCAGCAATTGCGATGGTATGAGACAACGTTTGACCGTAGAATCAAGGGTGCGTTTATCTTCACTTATGACTGGGACAATGAAGCGTGGCAGACGTTTGATATTCGCACAGATGTATTTATGAACCTATTCTTCCCATATTTGGAAGATGGGACTATAAAATATTCAACGAAGGAACCGGCTATGACAAATACGAAGCCAGAGGAAGTGCCGACTGAGGTATGGGGTGATGCAAACACAACGCCTTGGAAGGCTTTGTGTGAGAAGTATGGCTTAGAATATAACGTGGATGCCAGGGTATTAGCAACGCAGATTAAGATTGAGAGTAATGGTGTTTCTTCTCTGATTTGTCAGAGTGTATGGGGCGAAGTAGGGTTAGGACAGATTATCCCTTGCGATACAAAGGGGCCTCATCCTGAATGGTTTACGAACAGGCCAACGACGATTGAGTTATTGAAGCCTGATGTAAACATCAAGTGGTGTGCTTTGATTCTGCGATATTATCTTACGAGGATGAACAATGACTTACATAAGGGGTTGATGTCTTACAATGCAGGAGATGGATGGGTCAATGCGAATCCCGATGCGAAGGATACTTCTGTAAATTACGTTGCGAAGTTTGTCAATGCGTGGATTAAGTTATGGGGAAAAGATTCATTGCCTGATGGACTTTCAGCAAATGCTGAAACCACGCCTTCTACTGAATGGGAAACGCAATATGTTCTCCCTGAACTGGAAAAGCCTATCTGGTTTACAGAGGAGAGTGTGCGAAAGATTAAGAATGATATAAACATCATAACCAATGAGATTGCAACATCTGATACTCTGATTTTATCAGAGCAGGAAAGAAAGAAGAACCTGGAAGGTGCTAAGACTGAGTTAGAGGGTGCTGTTCAGTCTTTATTGAATGATGTGGTGAACAAGTTATATCAGATACGATAAAAGGAGAACTATGTGTGAACATAAGAACATTCAATGTTACGATGACAAGTCAAGGGCTATCTGCCAGGACTGTGGCAAGGTATGGGATGAGGTAAAATCAGAGAGTGGGTGGGGTCATACTAACTGTGAACATCAGGCCACTTATTTCAAGGGATACGATAGGGTTGTTTGTGGAAAATGCGGGGCTATATATGATGGTTTTATCGGGGATGAAAAAGAAATACATATAGAATTTTCACCATTTATGCCCTGCATAAAAATTCCAGAATTTAGACCTACCTATATGCCTAATTTCCCATCATGTAATGCAAGTCATCTCAAGGGTTGTGATATAAAGGAGTTTAATTCTTCATTAGACGAATATTAAGAGGCACTATGAAAAGCGTAAAGCGTTCTCGGTTAATGTTAGCCAAGACAGTACCACAGAGACATAGGAGGACGATACACAGTAGTATGAATTTTCAGTTTTGGCAGTGCAAGAGGAACAGGGAATTTCGAAGGCTTTGCAAGCTTTACATCAGGATGGGGCAATATGAGAGATTACCGAATAAGCCACAGATTATTTCATGGGATATAAGTTAAGTTTAGGGAAGGCTGGGGAAACCTGGCCTTTCCTGTTTAGGAATCTATGAGAGATATTCTTCATCTATTCAGGTCTTATCCGTCGTTTATAAGGCCAGTCTCGATGTACGCCATAGAGAGGGGATGGCCTTGTATTCATGTTTATCACACTTCATTTGCATATTATCTGAGTATGTACGGCAAGACAGAAGAACTAAGAACTAAGGCTAAGGAACTCTATGAGGAATACAACAAGATGAAGTCCCATGAAATGTCCCCACGGTTTATGGGTACAGTAGGTTATAGAGTAACCAACGAACTAAGGCCATTGATAGAGCAACACATACTTTCTCTGATTAGTCAGAGATACACAGACTTTGAAAGGAGATACATCTATTATTGCCTTGGAATGTCTGCGGTATATATTTTCCTAAAAGATAACGCCAATGACACCATTAAGCACTATAACACATGGGCTATGAAAATCTTTTTACCCCGACTAATGATGTACTATAACCCCTATCTATTCATCAAGAACACTAACGAGGTCTTCGCTTAATCTGCATATAATGATTGTGACATAGCCCTTTAGCATAGTGAGATTTATCACAGTTCTCCACAATACAGCCATAGTATAAAGTATGGCGTCCCACCGGTAGATTTTCTATGACTAATTCCCCGTTTTCTGTCTTCGTTACACCAGGCAAAGACAACATATCATCGCTTATCTTCCCCTTATGTACCTTTTTATGCTTCTCTACCTCATCCACCGTCTGAAACCACGCTTTACAGATGTTGCAATTAGGCATTGTGCTATCTCCTTGTAATGTAATATATATTTAATATAACTATATATTGCCTACTTTGTCAAGCGTACCGATGCAGGGTAGATAATAATTAAATATATTATATATATCACATGGCATAGTATATCATAGGATTGCACGGAATGGCGTTGGGGTTTCCATGCAGTGACATTGGGGTAGCGTTGCAATAACATTATGGTGGCGTTGGGGTAGCACTTGTTACTTCGAATTGCTTTATTGTTACTTTACATAATATTGGCGATAAAGGGGAATTTTGTGAGGGGGTCTAATGAACATCGTCTCTGCCCCGTTGCCGTGCATGGCATATACCCCGTTATGCGCGCCGTATACGCTGCCGATAGCATAGCATGGGCAAGGCATGGGCAAGGCACCAGCTCAGCATAGGCAAGGCATTGGCTAGGTATTGGCTGGCATTGGCTAGGCAGGTGGCAATGCAAGGGCATAGCATAGGCAAGGCAGGTGGCAATATCCTTGCACTGCGGTTTGCGGCGCAAACTAGTCTGCAATCAGTGTAGCCAGCATCGTACAAGCATCGTACAAGCATCGTACAATATACAGTACAAGTAGTGTGCATATAGTGTACAAGTATCGTACAATGTGAAGTACAATCAGTGTACAAGTACATAGTATCATTGCATAAACAAAGATACTCTGCAATGTAAATCGCATTGCAGAGTATCTAGGTGCTGCTCGCTATTCTGTTTTAGCAACCGTACCGCGTGATTATCTGCAATATCTCATGCAGTATAATCAGTGTTGCTGCAGTAATAACTATCTGTGCTATGAGTAATGCTATCATGGCTTGTTTCATAGTATGCTCCGTATTGCATCTATCATGAGTTGCATGACAATGAGTAGTAGCATAGCTGTGCAGGTACCTGCTATGCTCATTAGCAGGGTGGTGATGATGATGTTGAGTATCATCGTATCACCAGCACTATCAGCGCGCATACTAGGCGCATGAATGCGTATGCACAGAGTAGTAGAGCGAGGAGTTGTTTCATATTGTTTCCCTCCATGCAGAATTTATGAGCTCCTCGACAGGGAGAATGTGCAAGGTTGTTCTACTGGCGAGAAACAAATTCACATTCTCTCTATAGCGATACTGCATAGCTCCCCACTCTCGATGCTCCAGCATCAGAATGAGGTCAATGGCATTTTTCACCGTGTTTATTTTTGTGAATATCAGTGTTCCACTCACGAATTTAGACACAGTAACAGCATTAGCCACTCTATCAATGAGCAGAGTGGTACGATTGACGCGCACGGGACTATCAGACATTTTTATTCTCCCTATAGCAAACAAAATAAACCCCGCCTATTTCTAGGCTGGGTTACGACTTACATGTATAATCTGCTAGCAATTGCGTAGTCAACCAGCAATTGCCGCGGTGCTGGGCGTAGAGTTGCTGTGTCAATGGTCAGCTCTACCCAGGCTTCAACGGCCTGGACAGCGCCACTCTCTGTCTCACAGCGGCGCATATGAACCCGTCCAGGCAACGGATTCACTGTCATATCTGACAGTGTCACATTCTCAATGCAGAGAATGTGACTTCGATCTAGCCGATACTGTTTCATGTTATTCTCCCTTCATGCTATTCTGTAATCATTATCCCACACTATCCGTGAAACACAAGGGGATTTTGCTATGTTTCACATTGTTGTAGCCAAATTCATAAATATACAATTGTCATCGCTTTACCACCCATTGTCAACGTTTGTGCATAATTTCATTGACTTCATTACATAGTGTATATGCTACTCTGATTAATCAGAGTATTTATAATAAGAATGAGAAGAATTAAGTTTGCAATGCAAACTAGTCTGCGCCACATACTATACCTGTTCTGTATATCTATCGGGAAAGAATTATTATGAGTTTGACTACAATAATTAAAATCACCCTAAAATCTATTGACAAGTACGTAAAACCATGATATTATATATATAGTTAAGAGTGAGGAGGATGACATGAAGAAGAACGTGACCGCAACGATGACCGCAGGCAGTATTGAGAACGAGAAAACCATGAAGGGTACTGACTGGATTATAACACAAATTGATACACCAATGGGCGGGGTTATTCTCGACATAGTTAACACCGCAAGAGGTTGGGTTGTCAATATCTATGGAAGTGAAGGAGTAGCATCTTTTGCACCAAGAAATAGAATTATGCAACTGCCATTTGCTGACTTTCTCGCCTTGCATAACTACGTAAATACTGAACTGGTAAAGGACTAAGCCATGAAATACAATTCTGAACGCCAGTTTGTTTATCGGCAGACCAAGCGCATTAAGGCACTGAAAATGCGCCGTAACCTGAAAGCCTATCGTAAGAATTTGGCAGCAGCGATATTCTAAATTGCACAAGCGAAATTTGCGGCAGCGAAAATCCGGCAGAGAAAATAGGGAGAGTAAAATGCCAGTAGAGAAAATCGGCAGCCTGAACATCATAAACGGCTGTAATGCGTACGTCCTGAATATGGACACGGGCAAGCGTGAATTGGTAGAACATGACATACCCGACACACCAAAACACATCAATGACATAATGATAAAGCATGGCTTGTCCTGTTGCTGGACTTACTTCATGGGGTGGGAATACTGGCAGCGCGGCAACGAGATAGCGAAAAGGGGATAACATGAAACGCAATGATAAAGAATCAATCCGGCAGTACGTTGAACAGAACTTTAATGCAGCGCGCAACGAACCACAGTCGTTTGCTAACCAGATGCGCCGAGATTATCCTGATTTATCCTACAGTGATATACGGTATGCACTACAACTAGCATACCGGGCGACACCAGGATGTGAAAACTACGTTCTGTCGGGGCGAATGGCTTTGCAATCCTACCATAACGGAGAATAACATGAAAGACAGGTTTATAACTTCTCGTCCTATAACTGCAATAACCACGAAACTGGCTATAGAGTAAGATTCTGGATGTTATAATAGGTTAGGGAAACACGCCAAAACCCAAAAAGGAGAACCGTGTTTGAAAACGAAACCAGAACCATCGGCAAGGCAGAGTATCGCATATCCTACGAGCAGGATGATTCACCCGATTTATCCTACTTTGGTGAATACAGCGACCGGCCAGGTGAATACGCCATAGACCGCGCTAAAAACGGCGGTATGGGACGCAACGAATACCGCTATTTTAATGCGGCTGAGTGTGAGAATATGGAGCAAGCACAACAGAACTATGCACGCATGGAAGCACATAATCGCGGTGAATGGTACATGCTGGGCATTACTGTAACCATGTCCATTCTAGGTATTGAGCTAGAATCTGATTCGCTATGGAACATAGAATCAGATAGTGGAAGCGACTACATCGAAGAAATCATAACAACACTTATCAATGGATGCACCGCTAGAGCAAAGAACAAAGCAGCAGATATGCAGAAGATTGTGCATATACTGGAGGAAATGTGAGCGACGATACCTGGGGCTGTCTATTCATCATTGCTCTATTTATCCTGATTATCCTTGCTTGTATATCAGATAATCAAGCCATGTCTGCTATGATACGATAAGGAGAGATAACATGGAAACTAAACCGTCTGATATTGAACGTGCAGCGTGTACCCTCATCATGCTACATTGCGGCGATGAGAGTATAAAGAACTCACATTGGGACGTGCTAGATGAGGTAGTGCGAACATGGGCACTTGACGTAGCCTATGGCCGCGTTAATAGCATCCTGGATAATCGTGATATTCACAACCACCACACCAAAACCGCATCGTACGACTACAAGGGATTTAACTACGAGGAGGTCACGGAACCAAACCTACAGCATTACTACCAAATTATGAACGATGCTATCACCCACCTTGCCCACATGGTGCTATGCTACCGCGAGAAGGGCGAAGGCGACCATACTACAACGATTGACCGCATGAGCGAGTTTACCATCACCACATCACTGGCTGCTGCCGTAGTAGAATTTCATTACAGCGTCATGCACGCTATTCACGTTATGTATGATGAACGGCATAATAAAATCTGTGGATAATGCGCGGGCGGGTAATACTGGCGTAGAACACTATAGACAGCAAGTAACTATAGCACAATTCTATTTAATATTATAGCCGATGTTTACGACTAGTATTAAATGTGAAGTGCTTGGTAAATGCAAGCCAACGGGCGTCGGTGATTCCTCGTGTTCGATTCACGACCCGCCTAATATTTTGATACATAGGGAGAAATAACATGAAAATATCCTATAAGCTAGAATGTGCAAATATTATTATGACATTTGTTTCATTACTTTACTGCAGAATAGATAAGGAATTTGCACCATTCACCGCGTGGTATTTAGGACTAATGCTTATCATAAAATGCTTGCAGATGATGAGCATAAAAGCAAACCAAGAATTAAAGGAGAAACTGCAATGATAGACAATAATGCTGTCCTATACTGGGAGAAGAAAATAAAACCACGCGCATTCCATCAATTGCTTAATGCAATCTCTGAGCCTGACATAAATAGACCAGCAATGTGTTATGGGTATGCCATTGCTATTGGGTACACAAAACGCTTCAGTTACTTTGCATTATCTTTGCCATGGTGGAGTGAATTCTTTCGGACATCAGACTTCGACAAGGCCAAACATTTGTTCGCGCAAATCCTTGCAGAATAAAGGGGAGATATGCCGACAATCGCTCCATCTGATTTTCAGGACATAAATATAAAGACCAAAAACTTAGAGCTTATCCTGTCCTTTCAGGACAAAAACAAAGTAGATGTTACTATCTTTCGTTGTCAGTACAGAAAATGGGATGATGATACTTGGAGCGACGGCATTCTAATATCATGGTATTATCGTTATAACATTTTCTCTATCTGGACAGCATATCCTAGCATAGAAGACGCAATGGATAAACTGTGGGAAGATTATTATATGCTGATGAAAGGAGCAAAATGTACATCCTAGCAGCAGGAGACCAAACATGGCACAGCAAAGACTTGCGCGATATTGCTAGGACTTGGATAATGCTTGGTATGACCACAAGCAATTGCAATATATCAATCGGACGCATGAAACAAGGCGTGAGTTTCCCATTGACAAAAAGGGCAAACGACGCATTACTGCAATACAAAGACGAGGAGTGGAACAAAATTGATGCAATAAACGAAGAAGGAAAAAGGATAAACAGCCTTGAGCAGCGTAAATATTGGGAATATGAAATGCACACCATAATTGATAAGGGTAAGAAATACCGAAGTTTGGATTATGATATGCAACCACAAGGATATATCCTCGCATTTCCCGATAGAAAAAATAATATCATCACAGTAGAACGCTGCACCACGGCATGGAATAATCCCAAGCAGGAAAAATGCCTTGTATCTGTATATCCATATATAGGGAATGACCTTGTGGCATGGACAGTATATTCTACCTTAGAGATAGCATTGGATAATTTGACAGAAAGTTATCAGATAGCAAAGGATAATCCTTGATACCACACAAAAAACTAACGCCAGAAGATAGGCAGCGCAAAGCTGAGGAGCATAAGCGATTAAAGCACCTTGTACTTGATTGCGGCTTTAGCAGCTTGCAGGAGGCCACCAGCACAGCCTTTGCCCTGCTTGCCTTATCCAGAAAACCATTTGCGACCTGTACCTATTGTAAACAAGTTATCCTAAGAAACAACGAGGGAATTTTGCCGATAGCATGGTGCAAGCCATTGGATGACCTTTGGTGCTGCCTGGCCTGTTCAGAACGACATATTGCACCTTACGGCGCAGGCATAGCAAAAAGGATGGGGGTAAAGACAGAGACAAGCGACGTAAGCCCAAGATATTCTACGTTTATTCAGGATGAACAATTAAGCAAAGATGTTGAGACATTCCTGTTTAGAAAGAGGCAACCAGATATGAGCAAATATAACAGCAAGAGAGACAGCGCACAGAAACAGTGGAAAGAGATTGCATGGAAAATCACTGATGTACTGGTCAAGGACTATGGATTAAAAGGCGTGGATATAGTCAATGACGTGATACAAAAGTCAGGATTAAGTCGGGCAACGATTATCAATGTCCTCATGGGGTACCGTAGATTTAGCCCTGAATTAAGGGCAAGGTTAGTGGCTGCATATCCCAAATTAGCCGATGTTATTCCGTTCATTGTCAAAGACAAAAACCTTGAAGCATATCCTGAGCCACAGGCGGAGATATACCGGCGCATGGAGAAGCTGATTATAGAAAGGGTGGAGAAGGATAGCGTAGGCAATCGTAGGGTAAATTCATCGAAATTGTAAGGTTGGAGTTGAATATCCTGTACAATTCTATGGTATAATGGAGTTGTACGCTAAATTACACTAAAGGAGATGAACATGCCAACAATATCAGAACAATTGGATTTTATAAGTAGAACCGGCGAGGGGGCAACCCTAATTGTTAATATCAAAGCAGACAACAGAGTACAAAACGATTTGGCATTCCTAGAACTATTACAGGAATTTAAACAAGCGGGGATTGTTACAGAAAAGGAAATAGTATTACCTTCCCCCTTAGTTGGAAGGAGAAATAGTATAATCAAGAATGAAGATACAATAACTGTTAAAATACACAATGACAATTTCAATGCCGACGCAAGAGTGATGTCCTTCGAGGCCGGTAAATTGGCATTGCTAGTATATCAAGCAATGACTAAATATCAAGTAATATCACTATATATGCAAGAAAGGAACACGAAATGAGTAATTGGAACGACCGAGAATTTAACAAAGATATGGTTGTACAGAATCAAACAGGGTTTCCGTTCTGGCAATGGCTAAATGGGAATCCGCAGCGATTGGATAGCCCTATCCTACAAAAGGGCTGTTGGATATTCCCCAAAGCAGGAGTTGGAAACACGGGCATTGTCCTACCTTATCCCACACTGAAAATCATGCCGCAAAAAGGCGGCGAAGCATATGAAGCCTTTGTACCCGATAGTCTCACGGTAGCAATCTTGGACACGCGCTGGAAATGGGTTGATGAAGGCAGCACAGTAACACCTGGCGGCTGGCTACAGATAGCTGTCCTTGTCAAGGGACTGGAAAGTCTTGGCCTGTTCTGTCTATCCTCACACAAAACCACGTCTATGTCTTTGTCGAATTGGAAGGGAGAACCTGGCTGTATCCAGAAATATGAGAGAGGTATCCTCTCTAAGGCTGCGGCAATCGCAGGAAAGCCCTTGCCTCGCTTCTTCTTCTGGGTTACATTCAAGGCTGACCCAATGACAATGGCAGGGGAAGTCGGCAAGCAAAGCCCCGTCACTCGCCCTAACATCGTTATCCCGCAGGTATTCAGAGATGGCGAGAAGGAAGAAGTGCAAAAGGCTTTGGATGCCCTGTACGTAGGTGATGAAGTGGCAAGCCTTTGCGAATCGCTATGGCCTAAAGTACAGGCATGGAAAGATGAATGGAAAAAGGACAAGGAAGAAACTCCTCCCCCGGGTGCATTGGCCGAGGATGAACCAAAAAAATGGACAGCGCAGGATGAGTTTAATGCCTTTGTTACAGAATGCACAGAGCTAGAATATGACAACGAGGACGCCACCGCAGCACTAGGAATGGATGCAATAGATTGGTTGGAGAAGAATCCAACAAAAGGCTATGAAACTGCTATAGCCTTAATCGCAGCACGCGTAGGTCGTTCTGGAACTCCTGATAAATTCTATCGCAACGTCAGTCTCTTGTGGCCGCAGGCATATTCTACTCCTGAATTAGCAAAGCAATACATTACGAATAAAGGCTATGCTCCTCTCACGAATATGACCGAAGAAAAAGCGTATTGGAAGATTGTCTGGGTTAAGGCATAGGGAGAATACCATGAAACTAACACCTGGGCAGATTGCGGAGAGGCTGGAACTGCATGGGCAGTGGTTGGCGGATAATGCCACGGGCAAACGGCTGGAAGTGCACGACGATTCACTGCGCGGTGCCGACCTGTACGGTGCCAACCTGCGCGGTGCCAACCTGCGCGGTGCCAACCTGCGCGGTGCCGACCTGTACGGTGCCAACCTGTACGGTGCCAACCTGC
>Ga0265297_10002815_pt1 | contig 33657 bp, 34 predicted proteins | sample Munlanlwell13791_FD_192502 | JGI IMG/M metagenome (GOLD analysis project Ga0265297, IMG submission 192502) | Leachate microbial communities from a municipal landfill in Southern Ontario, Canada - Leachate well 137-91 | ecosystem: Engineered > Solid waste > Landfill > Unclassified | place...
TCGCTACGACGCGTGGCTTTTGCCAATGAACTTAAGCGATTAACTAACCCCGAAGGTAAACGAAATGCTTTTAATAATGTCATTTTTATCTCCTTTCACAATCAAAGTATAACATTGTTATACATAGATATCAAGTGAAACTTTTACTTAACCAACAAAAAGCATATTCGTTAATAATGTTGGTTAACCGTCATTGCGAGGGCACGCAGTGCCCGAAGCAATCTCATAACTCTTCATACAAATCTTTAAACCCGGGATTAGTCTGGCCTATCAATTCCAGCTTCTTCTTTCGCGAACCGCCTTTAATTTGTTTTTCTCTTATTATCGCCTCTTCAATACTATTAAACATTTCATAGTAAACAAGTTTATGAACGTTATATTTTTCCGTAAACCCCTTTACTAGATTATGCTTATGCTCATATACACGCTGTTGTAAATTACTTGTGACCCCAGTATAAATAACTGAATTTGAAATATTAGTTAATAGGTAAACATAACCATGCTTCATTATCTTAAAACCAGATTGCTTCGGCGCCGATGGCGCCTCGCAATGACGGTTACTTTACAATTTCATGCCTCGCAATGACGGTTACTTCACAGCTCACAACAACTAAAACAATTTTCAGTCATTGCGAGGGCACACAGTGCCCGAAGCAATCTCATGAATAAAAGCTACGCGGTAGCAAAGCGAGAACTGGGCTTTAAACGCCTGGAGGTGCCGAATTTAATTTTTAAATCAGTTCCGCAGGCCTTAGCAATTTTGACTAAGAGTGTAATCCCATATTTATTATAACTGGCACTTTCATAACGCGAGATGGCAGATTTAGTAGTATGAATTCGCTTAGCCAGATCAGATTGGGTTAAATGTGCATGATGGCGCACCTGAGCAATTTGTTCGGCGATACAAAGATTCTGATACTCCTGATCAAATTTCTTTCGAAAATCTTTATTAGTTAATAATTTATCCAAATATGTCTTATTCTTTTCCATAATATGTTCCTCCTCTTACTCTAAAAACATAATCATCTTTCATGTCTTTGGCTCTCTCTAAATCTTTTTTACTTACCTTCTGAGATTTCTTCATATAACCATTTGTAATAATTATCTTGTTGCCCTCGAAGAAAAAATTAAAGAATCGATATCGTAATGGCTTAAACTCATAAATTTTCTCTTTAACATCAACCAACCTAAATTTTGTGATATCAAAGATCTTGCCATGTTCAGCCATATATTTTACTAAAGCAGCTAACTTTACTTTTACATCAAAGGCTGATTCTACAAAACATTCTTTTGCGGGTAATAACCAGTTTTGAGTAAAATAAAACTCAACTTGAAACTTTTCTCCCTGATAAAAAACGTACTCCTCTTTTCTTGGAATCGCCACATTTCACCCATCATTTGTAGGTTAGCATATTTGCTAACCGATGTCAAGGCCAATTACACCACATTCTTACTTGACCTTCTACTTCAATAGACGAAATGATGGGTGAAATCTAACAAAAATAAAAGGACCGGATTGGTTGGTCCGGTCATAAGTAAATTAATATTTAATTCTATGGTTTAATTCAGGGATTGCTTCGGCGCCGATGGCGCCTCGCAATGACGGGGGATTATTTCTTGCCGAGAATATCGCCCACAGAAATGCGGCGGCCAAGGACAAAACTTTGGGCGTTCATACGCTTACCAGCTTCTAACTGCAACTCTTCAATCTTTAAAAATCCCCGACCACAAGCTACCACAATGCCATGTTTATCCGCACGCACCAGCTCTCCAGGTGCAGGCTTATGATTAGGAAATATCGGCAAGACTTGTGTATGAAATATCTTTAAAATTTTCCCACCTAAAATCGTAAATGCTCCCGGCCACGGCAGCACTCCTCTAATTTGATTATAAATATCAGCAGCTGGAGCATCCCAGTCAATTAAGCCAATTTCTTTTTTCATCTTTGGCGCATAAACGGCTTTTTCTTCATCTTGTTCTAATAGACGATAATTGCGCTCATCAATTTTAGCCAGCACCTGCTCTAAATCTTTTGCTCCCAAGCGACAAAGCTTATCCTCTAAAGTTACGGCAGTATCTTTATCTTCAATTTTCATCTCTTCCTGTAAAATAATCGGGCCAGCATCCATCTTCGCCGAAACATAAATTACGGTAATTCCGGTTTTCTTCTCGCCATTAATAATTGCCCAATTAATCGGTGCTGCCCCACGATAACGCGGCAACAGCGAGGCATGAATATTAAGCGGCATAATTTTAGGGATATCTAAAATTTCTTGCGATAATATTTGGCCATAGGCAATAATTACAAAAAGATCAGCTGTAAAATCTTTTAAAAATTTAACGCTTTCTTTACTATTCACATTTTCCGGCTGATAAATTTTAATTTTGGCGCTAACGGCGGTATCTTTAAGAATAGTGCCGGCAACATGCAGATGGCGGCCCTTCTGCTTATCGGGTTGAGTAACTACGCAGACGACCTCATGCTTACTTTTAATCAAAGCTTCCAATGAGGGTACCGCAAAATGTGAACTGCCGAAGAATATTATTTTCATATTTTAAATAGGATCTACGTCAACGGTAACTATTATACCTGAATAGTGCCAATCTTTTAAGTGTAATTTTAAAAAGTGACTGGCCTTTTCTGGGTTTGAGGCGCGCATCAAGATCTGGAAATAAAAATTCCCGCGCAATTTTGGCGGCTGGCCCGGATTAAGCGACAATATTTTCAAACTACTACTTTTAGCTTGATTTAATTTTTCAAACAAATCTAAAGATGCTTTTTTAGCTTTATCAAAATCGATTCCTCTGACTCTAATCAAAATCACATGCTTAAACGGTGCCAGATTAAGTTGTTTGCGCTGTTTAAGTTCGGCTTTATAAAATATCTGCGCATCATTTTGCACCAACGCCTGAAAACAATAATGATTGGCATAGGCGCTTTGAATAATCATTTTTTTGCCAGTTAAACTCACTAGCCCCATCAGTAATGAGAAAGTTTTCTCAGCAGCGCGATAATCCACACGATTAAGTAAATTATCAATGACTAAGACGCCCACCAAATCAAAATTTAAAATTCCCTGCTGCTTAACTACCGAGCTAGTGGCCACAAAAATATCGGCATCGGTTAAATTGGTCGGCTGTTTATCATCTTCAATAATTTTAATACGCGCTTGCGGAAAAATTCTGGCCAACTCACTTTCAACTTTTTCCGTACCAATACCAGAATACTTAATGTATCCAGCATTACAGCTGGGACAAATCTTGGGCACCTCCATCTTAAAATTACAGTGATGGCATTTTAATTTATCCTCTTCAAAATGAAAAACTAAATTCACATTACAGCGCGGACACTTTAACGCCACCCCGCAATTATGACAAGCGGCCGCTGTGGCAAAACCAGTGCGATTAATCACCAAAAGAATTTTCCCTTTATCAGTTAATTCAGTATATATAGCATCCGCTAAAAATTTAGAGAATAATAATTTATCCTTACGCTGCGCATAAGCCATGCGACGTACATCAATAATCTTAATTTCTGGATAAGTTAATTTAGGCGGGATTACCTCAAAATTTATATTTTCAGTTTTAGCTAAATAAAAACTCTCTAAAGACAAACTATGATTACCTAAAATAACTTTTGCCCCGCTAATCTCTGCGCGCATCAAAGCAACTTCCCGTGCATGATAATGCGGAGTCTGCTCCTGTTTATAAACCTGATCATCTTCCTGATCAACAATGATGAGCCCTAAATTATTAACCGGAGCAAAGATACTAGAACGCGTGCCCACCACTACACAATTTTGAGACTGTCTAATCTTTTGCCAAGTTTCTAGCTCGTTAGGTTGATTGCGAAAAGAAACAAATGGTTGGATATTTAAATTTTTACTGATTTCTGTTTTAACTTTTTCTACCGCCACAAGATCATTTAATAAAAAGATTACCGACTGCTGAGCAGCTAAAGCATTTTTTATTTCTTTTAAATAAAATGATATTCTGTCCTGCCCCTGAAGCAAGATAAGGTTTTTCATCGCTTAAGCTCCTTACCTTTTCTTAAATCAGTCGGCAGAGCCGCCTCAATGGCTTCGCCCCAGGAGCAGCAATAATACTGCGCTAGCTTCTGAGTCAACGAAAGCATCTGTTTATCCAAAATTGGTGACAGATCAACTAACTCAGAGATTTCTTTTAGCTTTTTAATTTTAGTTTTATTATTTATGGCAACTACGTAGGCGATCTCTTTTTTATTGCGGAAATTTACTTTGACCCGTGAGCCAACCGTAATTTTAACTTCTAAATCGGCAGGGACAATATAATCAAACGGGCCGTCAATTGGCAGCCCCAATACCACATTAGCGTATAACATTAGCCAACTCCCGGCAGGCAAATGGCTTGGCCACAGCAGCAATATTATTTCTTAATTCCTGAAGTTTTGCAGGATTATCTTTTAAATCTAAAACTATGCTTTTAATTTCTTTTATATTCTTAGGAGCATAACCAACATTACAAGAAGTTAAAGCTAAAATGTTTTCCCTTTCCTGACCAGGAATGGCACAGATAAAAACCGGAAACAGTCCCATGTTAATCAGCTCCACAATACTTGAGCCACCAGGCTTAGTAATAATCACATCTGAGACAGCCATTACTTCATCCGCATTATTAATAAACCCAAAAACTTTGACATTATTTAAATTTTTCTTATTTAAACGATTATATAAAGTTTTATTATTGGCACACACAACCAACACCTGAACATCGGCACAGATACTTTCGGCGATTTTCTCTAATGGCCCCAATCCAAATGAGCCAGTCATTAACAAAACGGTGAACATATCTGGCTTAATCCCTAATTTTGCCGCTACCTCTGTCCGATTATGACTTTTAACAAATTTTGGTGAGAAAGGAATCCCGGAATCCTGAATCATTGCCTGGTCTACTCCAAGCGCTAACAATTTATCTTTAGTTGCCTTTGAACCAGCAATGTAAAGATCCGTTCCTTTAGATACCCAAAACGGATGCACCCCAAAATCAGTAATCACCGTAATTAATTTTGATTTGATTTTATTTTTTAATTTTAAATCAGAGATCAGCTCAGAATTTAAGAAGTGCGTAGAAATAATATAATCGTAATCATTATTTTGCAGATATTGAATAAACTTGTGACAACTAAGATAATTGGTAATTCTAGAACCAGCGCGACTCAACCAGCGGGTTAATTTAGATTCAGTAATCCAAAAGAAAAATCCCCACAGCCAGGTGGCATAATGCACTAAGAACGGATAGCCAGAATTATAACAAAAGCGCATAAATGGATTAGCGTAAGGCAAAAGGTCAACCAGCTCTAAAGTTAAATCTTTACGATTTTCCTTTAAATAACCGTGCACGGCCTCAGCCACCTTGCGATGTCCTGCGCCAGCTGTAATATAGGTAACTAATACTTTCATATTATAATCCGTCATTGCGAGCCAACTAACTACCCGTCATTGCGAGGGCACGCAGTGCCCGAAGCAATCTAGCTCTTTATTATAAATTTAGCAGCGGCTAGTAAATCCTTAAACACAAAATCAGGCTTGGCTTCCCAGTTTTTTTGATTGGCTAATTTTTCTTTTCCGGTTAAGACAAGAATTGATTTGCATCCTGCAGCATGCGCGGTAAGCACGTCACGAATGGTATCTCCGACAAAATAAGCTTTTTTCAAATCAAATTTAAATTTTTTCGCCGCCGCCTTTAACATGCCTGGCTTAGGTTTACGACAACCACATCCAGCTTCTTTGCGATGCGTGCAATAATAAACCTGATCAATCTTGCCACCTGCCGCACAAATATCGCCAAGCATCTTAGCAGTAATCACATTTAATGTTTTCTGACTATAAGTTCCTTTACCAACTCCAGCCTGATTAGAAGCCACAAAAATTTTACATCCGGCTTTGCTCAACAAAGCAATCGCCTGCTTTGCGCGCGGCAAAAATCTAAACTTCTTTAGCGATGTAACATACAACCTATCCCCAGGATATTTATTAATCACGCCATCTCTATCTAAGAAAACAACCCTCATACAATTAATACCCTTCCTTTTTAGATCTGAATAAATCATAATAACCGGTTAACTTAACCCAAAATTTAATCGGTTCAACGATATTAAAAAATGAAAAATATGGGTCAATATTTCTCATGGAAATCCTATTTAGCTCATAAATATTATTTTTGTTTGATCTAAACTTTCCACGATTTGTAGCGCAAGCACCCTTAAATCCTGCTTCTTCAACAACTTTTTTTACTGTATCGTTAAAGCCTCCCGAAGGATAACAAAAATAATCCACTTGCATACCAATCTGACTTTCAATAGCCTTCTTAGAACCCAATATTTCGTTTCTTAAAACATTTTCATCATTAGATGAGGGTAAGTAGAGATGACTTTTTGTGTGCGCACCAAATAAAATCCCATTTTTAGACATTTCTTTAATCTCATTCCAGTTAAGAAAGCTTTTATTTTTTCCAATATAATCAGTAACTACAAAGATCATTGCGGGAAAATTATATTGTTTTAAAATCGGGTATGCATAAATATAATTATTTTTATATCCATCATCCATGGTAATTACCACGGTATTACGTGCAAATTTTTTATTATTTTTTACCCCCTCCATTAACCCATCCAATGAGATAACACTATAGCCTCTATCTTTAAGATAGCGCATCTGCTTTGCAAAATTTTCCGGAGCAACAGACAACAACTCATTTCTATTATCAAAACTATGATAAGTAAGCACTGGTACTGAATATCTGGGATACATCCAAAATATAAAAAAACAACCAAAAGAAATAATAAAGACCGCAATTATTATTTTCAATATTTTCATAACTTTTCTAAACAAACTAATGATTTTTTTCATTTTTCGCTTTCATTGCTAATTCTTGATATTTTAAATAACTCAAAATTTGATATAACCCAGCATTAAACGCCACAACAAAACCGATAAGCCCTTCCTTATAACCATGCCTACCAAAATAAGCGCGCATAAACCGATCATATGTTCTCCACATAAATCTCCCCAAAGTCATTTTTTTACCAGCATCATGCCATTTCTGCGCTTCCCAAGTAGTCTGCTTATTAAGTTTTGACCAAAAATCCTCTAAATTCTTATAGGAAAAATGCAGCATATCTGACCGCAAATGTCCACAGACTCCATCCAAAAACGCCCGCGGATGCACCTGAACTTCTTCGTATTTAAATTTATCTTTTCTAAATAATCGTAATTGTGGACTAGGATACCAACCACCAAACTTAACCCAATAATCTCCGATGTGATTTCTACGGGGAATAGTAAATCCTGACTCTTTAGGATTGCCAGCCAGAATTCGACCTATCTCTTCCCTTAATTCTGGAGTCACTCGCTCATCTGAATCCAAACTTAAAACCCATTCATTTTTAGCCTGGGCATATCCCCAATTTCTGTGTCTACCCTCATTTTCCATTTTACGATTAAAGATCTTGTTTGTATACTTTTTTAAGATCTCAACCGTATTATCAATACTCATATCATCTAAAATAATTATCTCATCAACCCAACCATAAACAGTTAGCAAGCAAGCATCAATAATAGTTTCGTTATTTTTTGTTAATATCATCACCGTTAACTTCAATTTCTCCATTCGCTTTAACCTTTCTTTGCCTGAATAATCAAATGCCTGCCGAATAATAGCTCTTTTGATAATAAAATCTTATTTATTCTACAATAATCTATATTTCCGCCTTTAGCCTTTGCCCGTCTCTCTTTTTGCCAAGACTGAAATTTTATAACCGGTAATAAAAACCACGCCCCATACCCTTCACAAATACTCGTAAATATTCTTTTAATCTTAAACCCTACAGCCGATAATAAATATTCAAGCTCCTGATACCGATACGGAGCAATGTGCAAATTAAAAATAACTTCTTTAGGATTTTTTGTTTGGTCTAGCGGAGTTTCCCTAAAATATTCATAGGCGCCTTCCACCAAAAAACGTAATCTCGATTTAAGACTCAATATATTCGGAGTAGAAATAATTAACGATCCATCAACTTTAATAATGCGATTAATCTCAGAAATTACCACATACGGATTCCTCAAATGCTCTACAACTTCCATAAGCAAAACATAATCAAAATACTGATCCAGAAAAGGCATCTCTTTAGCTATATCACAATGCTTAAACTCAATTTCATTCTTATATCTGAACCTGTCAATATCAATGTCACCAGCAATAACGTCAAAACCCAACCCCTTTAATCTTTTAGCATAATCTCCGTCTCCGCACCCTAAATCTAATACCTTGCCTTTAGGAAGCCCCGCAAAAAAATCAACCACTGCCTCAAGAAGAAAATTCCGCTTATTCTTTTTCATACCGCTCCTTTACGCATGCGTTCACTAGGCTCCGAATTAAAGAATTTCAGTTTTACTAATGCTACAATCAGAATAAAAGAAGCTATAGCTGTACCTGAAATTTTACTAATAAAAGCTTCCAATTGATTGCCCGACAAGCTTCGGCTAAAAACCGAAGCAAAGACAAAAGAAATAATTAAACAAACTAAAACAAAAACATCCTTGAATTTTATTTTAATTAGATAATACGTAAGATAAATATAGGCGAAAAATAAAGATACAAAGCTAAGCAACCAGCCGTTGGGGCTAAACAAAGAAATAAGTATAAACAATAAAGCGCAGTCTATTTTAAAAAGATCTTTAATTTTTCTTGGTACTAAAACTAATAAATACAATAAAAATGATAAAAAATAAGCCAGCCACATTGACCAGCGCATACCTAATTCGGCAAAATTCCCCTGGCACAGCGATGCTGTTAACCTTAATACCACTGAATAAATAGATTGATTCTTATGATCATAAAAAGAACCCTTATCAAACGAAGTACTAATTATAGAAGGAATCCATGAAGCTAGATAAGCAAAATTCTTTTGCACTCCCACAACCAAAGCCGGCAAAGTTAAATACAATAGAATAAAAAGAATAGTGAAAGCTGCCGCCTTAAATTTTTTCCGCACAATAAAATATGGAACCAAAATCGCCGGCGTATACTTAATCAAAATCGCTACCGCTAGTAGAGCTGCAGCAACAATATCTTTGCCTCGAGATAATGAATACAAGCTAAGCACCGTCAGCGTGCACATAATAATGACAACTTGTCCGCTATCCCAATTTAATAGAATAAAGCGCGATACAAAAAGTACAATAAAAAAATTAAATAAAACTTTCACTTTCTCAGAAAACTGCTCCTCAACGATAATCAATTTAGACCATTTAAACAAAGCTAATGTCGCCAGAAAATTAATTAACAAGAATAAACCAGCAGCCCACTTAATAGGAATAAATCCAAGCGGACTGACTATAAACGCAAAAAAAGGAGAATATTTAAACGGCGTAATTGCTTCTGTATCTCGATCAAATATATCATTACCAGCAAGAAACTCCTGCGCAGCGTGATGATAAACTCTAAAATCACAATAATGCCGTTTAGGCACTCTCTTTAAGTACCTCCCCAGCATACAGCCAAAGAATATCGCCAATATTATAAATATAATTATTCGCTTATTTACTAACGTCATAACTGCCTCTTAACATCTTCAGCTTAATTTTAAATAAATCCCTAAACATCCTTAATGAATCACAGCAAATTCTTACCCGCGAATCAGCCCGATTAACCCAAACCACCGGCACATCTTTTATTTTATAGCTTAATTTTTTAGCAATACTTAGAACCTCTACATCAAAACAAAAACCATTCAATTTTTGCAATGAGAATATTCTCTGCGCTGGCGCTCTTTTAAAACATTTGAAACCACACTGAGTGTCGCTAATATCCGCTAAACCCAAAAACCTAACTAAGTAATTAAAAACCTTACCCATCACCTGTCTTAAAGCCGCCTGTTTTAAAACAATATTAGAATCCTTAAGCGCACGTGATCCCACCACCACATCAAATCCTCTCTCAAAATATGGAAGCAATTTACTTAGCTCTTGAATCGGAGTAGAAAGATCCGCATCACTAAAAAGAATATATTCACCTTGAGCAGACAAGATTCCACTTTTGACGCTAAACCCTTTTCCCATATTTTGCTTATTGTTAATAAGCTTAACAGATGGGTTGTCTACGGTTATGCTCCTAACTAGCTCAGCAGTAAAATCAGAGCTCCCATCATTCACCACAATTATTTCAAAACTATATTTTTTTTGGATGAAATACTCAATAATTTTACTTAGATTGCTAGAAAGAACGCTACTTTCATTGTACGAAGGAATAACCAGTGAAAGAAAAATGCTTTCCTTACTCAAAACTAAACTCCTTTACTGCCTTAATAATATAATTTTTTTCTTTTCCCGTTAACTCCGGATAAATCGGTAAAGTAAATGTCTGTTTAGCTGCTTTTTCCGCTTGCGGAAAATCTCCCTTCTTATATCCTAAATACTTAAAACATTTCTGCAAATGTAACGGAACCGGATAAAACACCCGCGAATCAATACCGTGTTCTTGCAAATAATCCATAAACTTTTTGTTAGAACTTGTAGTACGCAAAACATACTGATGATAAATATGCGTAGTATAATCTGGCACAAACGGAGTCTTAATCGCTAGTCCAGCTAAACATTTATTATAATATTGCGCCACCGCTTGTCTTTTTTTATTCCAATCATCTAAATATTTTAATTTAACATCTAGCACGACTGCTTGGATTGTATCCATGCGATTATTACGTCCCAAAAGAACATGATAATATTTCTCTAAATTCCCCTGATTACGTAAAATTTTAATTTTATCAGCTAAACTTTTATTATTTGTTAAGATTAATCCTGCATCACCAAAAGCCCCTAAGTTCTTACCAGGATAAAAACTTACTGACCCACAATCTCCCAACGTCCCGGCCTTCTTACCCTTATATTCTGCACCAAAAGCCTGCGCCGCATCTTCTACAACTTTTATTTTATATTTACGCGCTAACTTTAAAATCCCATCCATATCCGCACATTGCCCATAGAGATGCACTGGGATAATCGCTTTAATCTTTAATTTATTTTTCTTAGCTAATATTTTCTCAACACTTTCCAAAGAAATATTATAAGTATCCGGATCAATATCTGCAAAAACCGGACGTGCTCCAATCGCCGCCGCAGCACCAGCAGTAGCATAATAAGTAAATGCCGGGCAAATTACCCCGTCACCACAACCCACACCCAAAGCTAATAAAGATAATGAAATTGAATCCGTACCATTAGAAACTCCAACAGCATATTTGGCATTACAATATTTAGCTGCAGTCTCTTCAAATTTACTAACTCCAGCGCCCAACACAAAGCTCGTATTATCAATCACATTTTTAATCGCCGCATCAATTTCTTGGCGAATTGGTATTGTTTGTTTTTTTAAATCTAATGCTGATATATTCATTTTTCTCCCGAACCGTCATTGCGAGGGCACATCGTGCCCGAAGCAATCTCTTTTAATTTAATAATCTAACCGCCGCATCAAACACTTCATTTACCCCTATAGACTTAAGACACTCTTTATCTCTATCACAATTCAACATTCTAAAATTTTTATAACAAGGTCTACAAGCAGTATCACTTTTTATAACTAAATGGTCTTTACTTGATGGATACGGCCCATAAACTAACTCACTAACCGGACCAAAAACAGAAACAGATTTAATCCCCAGAGCTACTGCCATATGCATTGGTCCACCATCATTAGTAATAACCAGCTTACAATTCTTAATCACTGCAGGTAAAACATCTAAATCAATTTTCCCGGTTAAATCTATTGGTTTATTATGCATGGCATTAATAATTAATTCAGCAATTTTGCTTTCGGATTCATCCCCTAATATCAAAATTTTTGCTTTAAAAGCATCCACCAACTTATCCGCAACTTCGGCAAATCTTAGCGCCGGCCAATGTTTATAAGCAGCATCTTTACCCCAACTTCCTCCTGCCCCAGGAATAATGCCAATTACCAAATCACTATCCTTAATTGCATAACCAGTCAATACATCTTTAGCCTTTTTCCCAACAACCGCAGGCACAACCAACTCTAAACTTTTATCTTTTGCTTCTATACCAAGAAATTTTATTAACTCTAAATAATACTCAACTGCATGCTTATTACTATATCCATCTATATCAATTTTATGCGTTAAGAATCTCCCTCTATTTTTATAATTAAATCCAATTCTTTGTTTAATGCCAATTAACTTTGCTAACAATCCATAGCGATGATCCAGAGAAAAATCTAAACAAACATCAAAATGCTCTAGTTTAATCAACCAAGCGATCATAATTGAACGCCCAAAACCTACAAAAAATGATTTTTGATATATCTTCTTAACATCGCCACGCGATAACGCAAATACTTTGCTGACTTTCGGATTATTTTCTAACAGTGGCGCAACTCTTAAATTACTCCAAAATCCAATAAAACTATTTGAATATTTGTTTTTTATCGCTTTTATAACCGGAGTCGTAAATAAAACATCCCCAATACCGAAAGGATTAATGATTAAGAGTTTCATGGTTGATGTAAAAATAATTCAAAATATAGATAATGATACGGTCATTTTTAATTATCGATAAATACTTCAATAATATTCATTTTCTTTCTTGATGCCTTAGTCAAAATTTCAAATGAATCACTTACATTCTTTAATTCAGGCAGCATTCTTATAAAACTCTCCTTTTTAATAAATTGACACAGAGAGAACCAATCATTTAATTTAATACCAAATACACTACTTAAAAAACGATTAACATAACTCATTTTAATAAAACGTGAACCTAGCACAATATCTATTCCTGGGATATCCAGTGATTTTGTAAATTTAGAGAAATCACTTGGAATGTTATTTAATTTTGGATCTAAAACAAAAATAAATTTTCCTACAGCATTTTCTAATCCAGTACGCACAGCAGCACCTTTCCCTCTTCTACTAGCGTGATGAATTACTTTTAAGTTACATAGAGAAATCGATTTCAAGATTGCTTCGGTACGATCTTTTGAACAATCATTAACCACAATAATTTCCTTCTCAACAGACATACAATTAATATAATTTATCATCATTTCTATTTTTTTTTCTTCGTTAAATGTAGGAATTATTACTGTTACCATATTTTTAACTCCTTTAATAAAATTTTAAAATAAATAAACTGTGATTTAAATAAATTATTAGTGTTCACTCCCTAATTTAGCAGTTATAAGCATTTCTCTACCAGCAAAACATTTAAATAAAAAGGTTAGTGGATCCAAAGAAGAATCACAACAGCGAATCTTAACTTTAAAACCGGAAGCTTCAAGTAACTTACGAATTTTATAAGGAGAAGATACATTTACATGCGTTGCATCCATAAAACTATTAGGAAACGGTCGAATCTTAAAAATGTGCTTAAAAAGATCTTTGAGTGAGGCTGGTTTCCATTTTCCACGTATAATTCTTAAAGGAAACTTAAAAAAATTCCCAGGAATATTTAAAATACGTTTAGCTGGATATAAATATTTTTCATAATAAAGATTCGGCGTTGTAATTATAAAAGTACCGTCATTTTTTAATATTGAACTTATTTTTTTGATTAAAAGCATTAGTTGTTCATCATACAGATGTTCCCAAACTTCAATTAAAAAAACATAATCAAATTTATTATTTTCAGAAAGATCTAGCACATCCATATTCATAAACTTCATTTTTAACTGAATATCATTTTCCAGCTTAGATTTAAACGTATTAGCAAGCTCAATAGCAGCACAGCTATAATCAATTCCAATAGCTTCTTTACAACCAAACATAACTGAATAATAAACTAATTCACCTCTTCCACAGCCTATATCCAAAACACGCTTTTCTGAGGCAAAAGAACAGCATTTCAATACTTCTTGAAACTTATAATTTATCCTAGAAAGCAACAATCCATCCTTAAATTCTTCGCATCCTATGTTATTGGAAAGATAATAATTTAAATCGTAAAGATTGGGGTCAACTTTTTTTAATACTTTGCTTTCAGTGTTTGAAGAAATCATCTTATAAATTAAACATTTTTATTAAGATTAGAGGTTAACACAATAATAAAACTCAACATAATCCAAAAAATAAAACTCAATTGGAATGAATACAAGCTCACTTCAAAAAAGCTATGGATTAAAAACCCAAATACGCCACCAGTTAATCCCAATAAAGCAAAGTATTGAAAAGATTTTTCACCTCTTACAATTACCTCAATACTTTTATATAAAACAAAAAATATGATTAAAATAAAAAAAAGTAACGAAAAAATACCGGATTCTGCCCATATCTGCAAATAACAATTATGCGCATAATAAGAAAGATTGCTATGTGAATATAAAGCAATATGATCCATAAAAGTACCGACTCCTATGCCAAAAAAAGGATGCTCTTTAATCATGTTCCAGGCTCCAGAGAAAAGAACAAACCGACTACTGTCTTTTCTTATCGAAAAATAATATAAAATAAAACCAAATAATGGTAAAACAATAAAATAAAATGAAATAAATAACTTCCAAAAAATAGTCTTTAACCTATAGTAATTAAAAAATAGTATGGTAAAAAACAAACCTCCAGCTACCCCAAGCCAACCACCTCTGCAAAAAGCCCAATAAGAAGATAAAATCAGCATCGTGCTAATTACTAAAAATAGTAATTTTTTACCAAAATTTTTCCAATTAAATAAAAATAAACTACAAACAATAGGAATTACGCAGGTTAAATAAACAGCTAAAGCGTTTTGATTTTTAAAAGGACCCGTAACTGGCGAAGACAAGCCAGATAGAGCGTTGCCTCTCAGAAATTCCCAACCAAAAAACTTCTGCATAAGAACTGAAAGTCCCACTAAAACTGAACTTAATAAAATAACATATACTGCTTTAACTTGCCGTTTTGTTTTATGAAAAGTATCGATTATCATCCAAAGCAGCAAAGGAAATCTACCCCATTTTAACAATAATGCTCTCAAGCTTTTTTCAAATAACACACCACTATTAAATAAGGATACGCCCATAAAAACAAAAAATAATAATAAGAATATAAATAAAACTTTATTTTTTTTAAAACTAGAAAAATCTAATGTTAAAATTTTATTAATCAAAAATAATACAACTGCTATAACAGCAAAGACTCCTACTAGAGCAATAGAAATAGGAATAAAAAGAATTAAACCGTAAATTGCATGCTCAACAGCCACATCTAAGAATTTTATTATTTTTAATTTCATAACGACATTATCTCTTGCAGTTTTTTAATCGTTCCTGAGTCATTCATTAAAACTACCAATCTTTCCAGCTCTTTAATTTTGCGCCTTAATATCTGCGCATCAAAATGGCCTGGTTGCGCGATATAAATCTTTTCCGCCTTAGTAGACATATCTTTTTCTCGATCTAGCAGTGTTTCCTCGTATAATTTCTCTCCCGGCCTCAAGCCAATAAATTTTATCTTTATATCTTCCTCTGGCCTTAAACCGTGCAGGGCAATCAACTCTTTAGCCAAATCCAATATTTTAATCTGTTCCCCCATATCTAAAATAAAAATCTCCCCAGCTTTACCCATTCCTCCGGCCTGCAAAACAAGCTGGCTGGCCTCATTAATGCTCATAAAATATCTTTTAACTTCCGGGTGTGTTAATGTAACCGGCCCACCATCTTCAATCTGTTTTTTAAACAAAGGCACCACGCTTCCATCTGAGCCAAGAACATTTCCAAACCTTACCGCCATAAATTTAGTTTTACTCATTTTTGCCTTACTCTGCAAAATCATCTCCACTATCCTTTTAGTAACACCCATTATACTTGTCGGATTTACCGCTTTGTCCGTAGAAATAAAAATAAATTTTTCTACTTTATAATGATCAGAGGCATAAATCAAATTCCGGCTGCCAATAATATTATTCTTAACCGCGGCTGTAGGATTATCCTCCATCAATGGAACATGCTTGTGTGCCGCGGCATGAAAAACAATCTGCGGTTTATAACGAGAAAAGACGTTTTTCAATAAACCTACATCTTTAATATCACCAATTATAGTTTTAAACTTAATCTGAGGGTGCTTTGTCAAAAATTCAAGTCCCAAGTAATAAACATTGTTTTCGTTATGATCTAATAATAAAACCTCTTTAGGGTCAAAATTAACGATTTGTCGACATAACGCTGAACCAATTGAACCACCTGCACCGGTAACTAAAACTACTCTGCCTGACAGATAATCCTTAATCTCCTTTTCATCAACCATCACTGTCTCCCGACCAAGGAGATCTTCCGCTTTTACATCTCTAGGCTTAACCTCTAGTTCCCCATTAAGTATTTTCTGCAACCCCGGAACTATGCGAATTCTTACAGAAGGTAACTGACAATTTGAAATAATATTCCTAATGGTTTCACCATTAGCAGAAGGAACAGCAATAATCACCTCATCTACTCCATATTTACTCACCACTGCAGCAATATCTCGACAATTACCTAAAATCCTCACTCCCTGAATACGTAAGCCTTTTTTATGTGGATTGTCATCTATAAAACCAATTACATCTATACAGGCCTTATGGTTACTTTTAGATTCCTTTAAAACCATAACTCCTGCTTCTCCAGCTCCGATAATTAAAGCCCGCTTACAATTGCTTCTCCGGGCAGGACGGAATGCTTCTCTAAATATTCGATTAAAAAAACGGACTCCCGACATCAAACAGAAACATAGAATAGAATCTAGGACAAAAATTGAACGTGGAATCGCAATTAAAGGATAGATAAAAATAACACAAGCAATAAAAACTAACGTCGACAACACATTGGCCTTAATAATCCTCCAGATATCATCAACTCCAGCATACCTCCAAAGGCCTGAAAATAGACCAAAATAAGCAAACCAAGACATTTTAACGCAGATTAAAATGGGGAGAGTTTTAATAATCGATTGCCAAAAAATACTATCGACCTTAAAATCCAAACGCAAGTAGAAAGCAAAAATATAGGCGCAAATCACCAGGACCAAATGCGCGACAATTATGATTATACGGCGGAATTTAAAGGCTATTCTTTTTATATCCATAGTCTATTATTATATATGATTTTATAGTTTTAGCAATTAAGAAATACCGCAAAAAGGAACAAAAAAAGGAGACGTTTCATCTTCTCGGCTTATCTTTCAGAAAAGTGAAACGTCCCCTTTTTAATACAATATTAATTCCTAACCCCTTCTCTCTTTACAGTCTTATCACAATCACAAAGATCACCAACTTGCTTTATTCATAATTCTTTTCATTACTTCAACAATATAATCCATATCTGCTTCAGTCAATATCGGATGCACCTGGAACATCAATGATGTTTCTCCTAACATCTTAGCTACCGGAAACCTTTTCTGGATCGGAAGACCTAATTTTCTTCTATAATCCTTAAAAGCTTTCTCTAAATACACTTCAGAACATGCGCCGGAACCACACACAATTCCCCTATCAGCAAGTTCCTGCAAAATCTTATCACGCGACCAGTTAATTTTAAGCTCTTCTAGTTTCACATAAACATAATACTTATAGTAAGAGTGATAGAAACCTTTTGCTGGAATAGTTGTCTTGAGTGCAGGCATTCCAGTAAAACCATCATTCAAGATTTGAGCTAATTTTCGTCTTTTTTCCACCCAACCATCTAATTTCTTCAGCATAATCCTACCGATAGCTGCTTGCACCTCAGTCATTCGATAATTACTTCCGAAACTAGACACTGCCCAAATAAAACTACGAGAATTATTCTTACGAAATACGGCTCCATAATCACGACCGTGATCTTTAAAACTCCATACTTTTTGCCAAATTCTCTTACTATTAGTTACCAAAAGGCCACCTTCACCCCCGGTTGTAATGATCTTGTCCTGACAAAAAGAAAAACAAGAAACATCGCCAAATGAACCTGCTGACTTTCCTTTATACTTTGCTCCATGAGCCTGAGCACAATCCTCAATAAGATAAATATCTTTAGATTTGCAATAATCACGTATACTGTCTAATTCACATGGCCACCCAGCCAAATGCACAGCAATAACTGCTCTAGTTTTTTTACTAAATACCTTTTTTATATTATCAACATTTATATTTTGACTTTCTCTATCAATATCACAAAAAACGGGGATAGCTCCTCTCAAAGCCACGCAACTTGCAGAAGCTACAAATGAACGACTAGGAACAATTACTTCATCACCAACACCAACCCCTAAAGCCATAAGAGCCATATCCAAAGCTACGCTGCCATTAGCTAATGCAACTGCATATTTTACACCTAACGAACGTGCATATTCTTTCTCAAAATTAAAAACTTCCTGGCCAGTCCATTGGTTTACTTTTCCAGAACGTAAGACCCGAGTAACAGCAGCTATTTCGTCAGATCCATAATGTGGCCAAGATAAAAAGCTTGTTTTCTTGTTCATTATTTAGGTGATACTCTCTTTTTAATTTTAATCGGTACCCCATAAGCCATTACATTATCTGGGATATTTCTATTAACAAAGCTAAACGCGCCAATAACTGAATTCTCGCCGATAGTCACCCCAGGCATAACTACGCTGTGCGATCCAAGTCGGCAATTCTTCTTAAGTAATACTGGGCCCTGCTTATCATCAATTGTGGAAATCGAATAAATAGAACAATGAGATCCTACCTGAACATCATCCCCGATCATTACACCATTTTTAGCATTAATATAAGTAAATGCACCAATATCAGTTCTTTTGCCCAATTTAAATCTATTTTTGCAACTAACCAGCCAAGAATACTTATTTATTACGCCTTCTTTTATAACTGGATATTTCCAATTTTTAAATCTTTTTTCCATTTTCCCTATCTCCCATAAATTCTTTAGCCGTAACTTGGCCTGGCTGATTAATATCTTCAACTTTCTTCAGTTTCCAAAGAGTCATTAAAATAATTTTTAAATCCAAACTAATACTCCAATTATCTACATACCATAAATCAAGCTTGAATTTATCTTCCCATGAAATTGCATTGCGGCCATTTATTTGCGCCCAACCAGTAATACCGGGATTAACATCGTGACGCCGAGACTGTTCTGAAGAATACCGTGCAAGATATTGGGGCAAAAGTGGCCTAGGACCAACCAAACTCATATCACCCTTCAGGACGTTTATTAACTCAGGAAGCTCGTCAAGACTAGTGCTACGCAAAAATCTACCCAGTAAAGTCAATCGTTGCCCATCACTCAATGTGTTAGTTTCTTTATCAACGGAAATATCCATAGTTCGAAATTTATAGATTTTAAAACTTCTACCTTTGTAACCAGGACGCTCCTGACAAAATATGACCGGCATGCCCATAACAGCCCATATCCCTAACCAAATTACTACCATAATAGGCAAACAAACAATAATTAACGGAATAACTATGACAATGTCCATTAATCGTTTTATTTTAAAATTATACACCAATATTCGCCTTTCTCAATAAGTTTAAGCGATGCTCCTTTATCGCTTCCCAATGACTTATTTGATCAAAACTATTACTCCACTGTCTTCCCGCTTCACCCATATTCTTACGCAAATCAAGATCATTTATCAATTTTTCCATAGCTTCAGTTAATTCTTCCACAGATTTTACTTTTACCAAAATACCAGTTTTTCCATTTATAACTGAATCCCTGGGACCTGGGATATCAGTAGAAATAACCGGAAGTCCCATTGCAGATGCCTCGATATTAACCACCCCAAAACCTTCACGATATGATGGCAAAACAAAAACATCCATCGCAGACATAAACTCCTCAGGCTTTTCTTGATAGCCAACTGAAATTATATGCTTATTTTTCACCAACGATACCCTAGATTCATTATCAAACTCATCTTCAGCAGCTTCCTGAGATCCTAACAATAAAAGATAAATATCAGGATACTTCTTATTTAAATTTTCAAATGAAAATATTAATTCATTGACACCCTTATCGCGTCTTAATCTACCCACAAAACCAAAAACCAAAGCATGACTAGGAATATTTAAATTTAGCCTAATTTTTTCTCCCATCGGTTTCAAACGTTTAGAATCAAACCTCTTTAAATCTGTTCCATTTGCGCTGCCAATACCCACAACACTTAGCTTTGATAAAGAGCATAATTTTTCTTGTACAGCAAAAAGCATATTACCATTACTATCAGGAGAAACATGAGTGCTACAAAAACAAGCTACCTTTTCAAAAAATTTTAAAAAATACCTCTTGAACCCTTGTTGTCCAGTATAAAACAACCCCCACATAAGATATAACCTAACCGGTACATGACAAAACCAAGACGAAATGCTCCCAAGTAAAGCCGCTTTGGGGCTAGAATATTGGATTATATCAAATTCCCCATTGCGTATATAATTAAAAACTTTTAAAAGAGCAATCAAGTCTCTTAAAGGAGAAACGACACGCGTCATAGGAATAAGAATTAACCTGGCTTTCTTCGATATACGCTTCTCTAATTCATTATCAGGTGAAGTTATAACCGTTATATCAAACCCTCTATCCGCCAAAAAATCAATCTGCTCACCATAAAAAGAAATAATTGATATAGGAACTGTAGTTATTATACAAAGCTTTATCTGTCTTTTATTTTTACAATTTAAATGAGGCATAAATTATAACCATCTCTTTTCCTTGAGCCATGCTACTGTATTATCTAACCCTGCGGAAATTCCATAACTAAGTTTAAATCCCGACAGCCGGCTTAACTTTTCATTGGAATACAAATAGCTCGAGCTCATAGCTCTAACCCTAGAAGGAGACAAAACAAAATCCGGGTAGAACCTGCTAACGACTGAACTTAACACCATCACCGGTGTAAAAGGCAAATCAAACATATTATATGAAACCCCTAATGATAATTGCATTAAATGCAACATTTTCTTCATAGATACAACGTCGTTGATTATATAAGTATTATTATTCGCTTCCTTTAACATAGCCAAAAAAACTAAAACTTCGACTACATCTTTCACATAGACATAATTCGCATAACCTTTGCCGCGAGACATAGTAAAACAACGACGCCTCTGAACATTTCTAATTAATTGATAAAAACTATCATTTGAATTCGTCTTACCTTCCCCAAAAACTATGGTTGGCCTAAGGATAACATAAGGAGTAGAACGAGTAACAGACCAAGCCTGTATTATTTTTTCAGCTTCTAACTTAGTTCTTTCATATTCATTTTCAGGTGAACAAATAGTATTTTCGTTTATAAAATACGTCTCTCCTTGACCAGCGACCCCAGCGCTACTTACGTAAATTAATTTCTTAAGGTTAGCGGCTTCGACCGCACGCAGAACATTGTTCATTCCATCAACATTAACAGATTTCATAGTCTGTTTTTCTCTTATTTCCGATGCGAGATGAAAAAGATAATCCATCCCATTTAATAGTGAAGATAAAGAAGACTGATCTAAAATATTGCCCTCAATTATATCAACCGAATTACCAAACAAGGATACGGCTTTATTTTTATCTCTAGTCAACACTCTAATTTGAGCGCCCTTTTTCTCCAGTTGAGATTTAAGGTTCCTTCCCAAAAATCCTGTGGCTCCAGTAATGGCGACTTTCATAATGTTCTAAATTTATTAAAAAGAACACATAACTTTTCGTAACTCCAAAAAAAACCGAGAACTGAAAGCCCGGAAATAAAAAGAATAACTGAATTACTTATCCAATGATCAATCCCGCTGCAACCATAAAATAATGAAGGCACAATTAATAGATAAAGACCCCCCAGGTACACATTTAATGTTTTCGAGCAGTAGAGAATTAAAAGATAAATACTATGTATCAAGAAACCACAAATAAAAAGCCCTACCAGCCCTCCCCACCAACCAAATAACAGAAAAAATATACCCCAAGGCGTATAGAATTCACTGAAATATCCGTTCGATTTCACATAATCAAGACTAAATCCCCGATATAAAATCGCGATAAGCCGGGAGGTACTTATAGATGCATCTTTAAATACCACTCCTGGCACAAGAGTGTTTATAATGCTTTTAGTTATATAGCGAATATTAATAAACTCAATTTTTGCTTTTTGATCTGGTGGAATAGAAAGAATCGAAATTTCATAATCAATTACACCCATCCTATCAGCTATGGAATAAAGAATTGGGAGTTTTAAAAAACCAACACCATCGCGTTCTTTTAAAACTTTACCAGAAACATTCTTTACTCCATCGCTATTCAAAACGTTATATTTAAAATTCAATGCGCGAAAAGAGCGAATATTAGTTATAAGTGGATAAGTTAACAAACTTGCAAAGCATAAAACAAAAACAAAACTAATATACTGAATAAAAGAAGCCTTAAATTTCCAATTTAATGAAAGCAGAGACACAACTAACATGAATAAAATCCTTAACCCAAAATTCCGGAAACCAAAAAAAGAAACAAAGACTACGTACACAAAAGAAACTATTGCTAAAATAATTAATTTACTTTTTTTAAGAGAATTTTCGCATAAAGTAAGTATGGCAATCATTAACATAAAAAACCCTATGTCAACATTAAAAAATACTAAAAGAAGCTGAATAACCGGATTAAAATTATCAGCCTGAAATTTATTAAAAAAATTAACTCCCAAAACAGATAAAATAAAAAAATCAACTACAATAGTAATAAAAAAAATCAATACCACCGTCTCAGCATTAAAGAAGCGCTTCTTATAGAATCTTTCGGGAATCTTCATCTTTCTTTTAAAACAAAACAAAAAATCCGCACAAAAAAAACCAGCCATAATTAAAAATGTTCCTATTACCGCATACCAAAGTCCATAATTAATCTCATTACTTGTGAACACTGTTCCAAAAGGAAACTTTATCCGTTCCGGAAGAATTACAAAAAACAAGATTCGAAAAAAAATAAAAAAAATTGAAAAAACAGCAAAAACAGAAATTTGTACAAAAAGAGCAAATCTAGAAAAAATCAAAAATAAAACAAAAACAAGAACAAATACTGTAGTAATAAAAAGCGTTCCTATATCAAACAAATTGTTCTGTCCGTAACAAAAAAAAGCTAAGTAAAGAGAAACGAGATACAAAATAAATAAAACAATCAAGAACCGTTTAAAAGTAATCTTCACACTAATTAAATCAAATAATCTTTTCATATTTTTTAACCAAAAAATCTTCCCAGGCTTTTACCAACCCTAATAAAGGGTCTAAACTTTTGTATTTTAATACTTGTAAAACTGCGTCAAAAAACATCCCCACATTGCGCCAAAGAAAGGCAAATACATTAAAGGGGCTCTTTTTTGCATACTTTAAGAAAATATAACAAAAACCAAAACACTTAAGCTCAAAAGTTTTTTTTAATCCTGAACGGTTAACCATCGAAACATTGTGCAATGCGCAAGCCTTGGGAGCTAAAGCAAATTTAAATTTTTTTGAAGCTGAAAAGTAAAAATCTATATCTTCAATGGGAGAAGCACCTAACAGCTGTTCGTCGAATTTTATGATATTAAATACATTTCGACGCAAAGAAGAAAGTCCGCCTGAAAGAATCCGTGTAGGAACCATTTCAAAGCTGTTAAAATAACCAGCCTGAAGCAAAGCTCGTTTATCACGGAAGATACCGATTTGAAAAAAAGTAGCAATAAGCCGCCGCAAAACACTACTACGTCCATTCGGCAACTTTATCTGCCCCCCAACTCCAGAAAGATCCGGGTATTTAATATAAACATCTAGGATTAGACTGATAAAATCTGGCTCGAGAACAATATCATCATCAATAAAAAGTAAAATATCGCTCCTAGAAATACTGGTCGCCAAGTTCTTGGCCGCAGTCAATCCACTCAACCATTCATTTAAAATATATATTTGCTTGATATCTTGATAAGATTTTAAAAGTTTATCTACCAGGCCTTTAGCCGAGTCGAATTTACTCTGATCTATAATTATAATCTCATCTGGCCTTCTGCTCTGTTCAATAACACTGACTACAGCCCTAACCAGATCATCTGGTCGATTTTTAGTCGGGATAACCACACCAAGTGTTGGATTCAACGGATATATGTTTTTTTTCATAATACCCTACTTGTGATCAACGAGTGTTTTTAAAACGTGAGCTGGGTTACCGCCCGCCAAAACGTTCACTGGTATATCCTTAACAACCACGCTCCCCGCGGCTATCACAGAATTCTCTCCAATAGTAACACCTTTAAGTATCAACGTATTCATCCCTATCCACACATTCTCACCAATAACTACACCTTTATCATTCTCATACCCTAGAGAATACTTTCTATTTTGAGGTGGCCAAACATTATGAAAATCAGAGTCGACAATAATAACATTGGGAGCAATAATCGTTCCGTCCCCAATATTTATATACGTGCTACGGCACGTGACCGAGGTCCCAATCAAAGCAACATTGTTTCCGATAAACACCTTAGCTTCATTAAAAACTCGAATCTTTAAATGGCCATATAAAGATATCCCAGCACGAAAAAAATCAGAGACAATCCATAAATTATCACCGAAAGCAATAATAGCATCAGGGCTTTTCTGTATCATAATGGAACCCCAGCACTTTGAGTTACAACCTAGTTTCATATCGGGATATAAAGCCCTATAAAAAATAATATTTACATATCCCCATAAGCGCGGTAAGAATAAAGAAAAAAACTTTTCAAAAAACCACCCATGAATCTTACCTTGCGCTACATACCTAAACATTGTTCTGAGTTTCATAGTTTACCACCAAATTTTAGATTTAATCCTACCACCAGTTAACAATTGGATACCTTTATTAATCAACCGATCAAACAATGAAAAGCTAAAAGCATCTTTTAATGTTTTAACGATAACGATAGGCTCCTGAGCTTCAACATCATTGAATTCAACATAAACCGAAGTTTCTGACGTTCCTGTTTCCGGCAGATAACAATCTTTAGGTAAATACCTTGAATGAACCCCACCCAAAACCATATAGTTCTTAATTAAAACAATTTTACTGCATCCTGACATCTTTTTAAAGTGAGTAATAAGTTCATCTGAATTTATAATAATATACGGCGCCCAAATTCCGTAATTAAGTTGGCACGATTTTACAACATCAAATTCTGTTACACCTCTGTCTCGCGTTCTCAAACGCAAAAAAATACCTTTTTTACAAAAAAACTTAATTTTCGACAAAAATTCTAAAGGTTTTTCCTGATGCAAGATCACGTCACGGCAAAAAACATAATCAAATTTTTTATCCGTTAATTGAGTCAATTCAGAATCCACCTGAATAAAACTACCTTGAGGGTACTTAAGATGAGCCTGGATTAAAGCACACTGCGAAATATCCACCCCAGTATACTTAATATCCTTAAAAAATCTTTTAAAAAATCTATAGCTTGCACCCGTGGCACAACCAATCTCTAATAATGTACCCTGGAATCCCGGACTAATAAAATTACGAAATAAATTAAACTCATTAAAATTAGCATAAACAGATGCTAATCGAAAGGAGGGAAAATAATCTCTATACTCAAACAAATGTGCATGCTCCTTAGATTGCCAGCAATCAAAATAACTCATAAATATAACCTCCTTAAAGTTTCTTATAAGTTGTTGAAACCATCTTCACCCTTTCTTCAATCTTAAATTTTGAGTTATACACCATAACGTCATTTTTTTCCATATTTCGCTGATCACAATTCCCGCAAATTAGTTTACTCCCATCAAAATTACCAATATCATGGCACTTAACAATTTTATTACAAATTGGAGTAGAAAAAATTTCTGATAAGGACTGCGTTTTTAAATCCCCTAGAGTCAACTTGCCATCAAAATCAAAACAACACATATTAACTGTTCCATCTACCTGTATTTGTAAAGGTCCATAAAAAGGTCTACCACACGACTTTATTTTTTTAAGTTGAACCTTACGATAGGCTTTAGCATCAACCCAATTATGCGGACGCCATACCTCCAACAAATCAGTTTTATCTTTCCAAAAATCAATCCATTCATCTATTTTCTTATCATTCTTCCCATCAACAATATTATACGTCATTAAAAGTTTTGTTTTTTTCTTTCTTTTGCAAATCTTTACCAGATTGTCTTTAACATAATCATATGAAAATTTTCCACTTGGTCGATGGATTATATCATATGAATCATTATCATATCCATAAAAACTAACCCTAACTGAAGAAACACCAGCTATCTCAAACTCATCAAAAAGATCTGGAGTCAGCAATGAACCGTTGGTTAATATATGAATATCCAATGATGGTTTCTTACTTTTCGCATATATAATTTTATCTAAAATAGCCTTATCCATTAACGGCTCTCCCATACCCGGAAACGAAAGCGCGCTATACTGATCCACCTCTCCGTTAATCTTGTCAAAAAGAAATTTAAATAAATCAGAGCTCATCACTGTCAATTTACGAGACAATGCCATTCGTGGGCAGATAATACAATCATAATTACATAATGTGGAAATTTCAAAACGCATATCTAAGTTTCTAGGAATCATTCTATTCCTTTCTATATTATATTTGAAAAAAATTACTGGAATTGATTTAACCCTTCTAAATCCACATCTTTAAAATAATCCTTAAGATACTCTTTAGCTGCCAACTGCAGATTGGAATATTCTACATCAGTCAAACCTTCAATATCCGAAAAAACTTTCAACAATGAATCTTTATTATAAACTTTCCATTTTAAAGCCAAGCAACGAAATAAAGGATCATAGCTTAAAAGAGAACCATTATCAAAATGAATAACTGGCTTCCCTATACTCAAAGCTTCCAAAGCAACAGTCGTACCCCAATATAACACAACATCAGAATTTTCAATATCCTCATACAGCGACTGATTATCAGAAATACGAAAATTCTCGTAAGGCTTAAGATTATAACCATATTTCTTGACAAAATAACTCCATGGCAAAACGGGGTGTGCGCGAATAGTCACACGATAACGCGCATGATTCATGAGCTGTTTTAATGCATATTCAATTAAATATCGCACATTTTCTACTCCTTCTAATGCTAAAAGAATATTCTGAATTGGCCTTCGCTGACTCAAGGGCTTACCTATTAAATACTGAAATCTTAACCCGCAGGCAATCACTATAGAATCTCTTGGGAAATGACCATAACACTCCATGATTCGCTTAGGCTCTTTGCCAGTTGTTAGTATTTTATCAGGTAACGGTGAATATTTATTCTCTTCTTGACTTAAAAACATGTTAGCGGAAGCCTGTGGAATAACATTGTGAGAATACCCAATGACTTTTACAGAAGGACGAATTTCCTTAATAGCATCTATGCACATCCTTTCCCAAGGATTATTTTCGCATGTCAAAATAAATGTCTTAAGTTCTATTTTATTTAGCATCCTCTTAATAGCCGGATAGTGAAGAAGCTGGAAAAGTTGTATTTTATAAACGTTTCGAATAAGTTCTTTGTTTAAAATCTCAGCAACTTCTTTATCCCCAAACAAAACAGGGCTCTTAATCTTCGGCCAATAACAAAAAATTCTCCAGGTATATCGCCAAATATCTTTTATACATAAGAAGTATTCTATCGGAACTATGATCGTTGCTGTACTATCTCTAATCTTTTTTAAACATTCGTTAAAGTCAGCTGTTATCGCAGCTAGAATAATAACTTTACGCTTCTTAGATAATATTTCAGGCAAAACACCAAAATAATTATCATTATAAGCCCCCTTTTCTGAAAAAGATCTATTAAAAACAAAGCTTTTAATAACATCATACTCTGATGCTATTATTAACTGCAAATTAAGTTTTTTAGCTAAATACAATCGGACATTAAAAACGCGCCAACTAATTTGAAAGCCTGCAAAAAAACAATAAATAAGCTTATAAATAACGGCTCTAATAAAATAATATCCATATTGAAAAATATCCTGAACTTTACCTAAAGCACAATTTTGTTTTAAAATACTCCTTAAAACTCGTTCAGCAGGCCATGGAGCACCAATTAAAAATAGCTTGTCAATATTTTCAAGATTATCAGAGATTCTCATTACTATCCATAACTTTTCTAAAAGCTGTTCAAGCGAAGAAGTGAACCTGTTTTTGGAAGCTATGTCAGTTGACCACCACAAATGATTATCCTGTTCAGCTCCTACTGCCCCCATCAAACTAACATATTCTTTCAAAAACTGTTTTTTATCGTCATCCGTAAATATCGGTTGAAACTCTAGGAGTCCTTCTTGAGCCAAAAAGTACTCGGCATCAATAGATAAACGACTTAGACAAAAATAAAAATTCTTCTTACCTTTAGATAAATGCTTTTTAATACGCCAACGAAAAAAACATTTATTTTTTATAAAAACTACTTTGCCATAGTCATTCTTCATAAAAATAAAATTCTCTAACTTTCTCACTCATAATTGGTTCTAAGCGATAAATTAACATACGACACAATTTTAAACAAGAACCCATGTTATCATAGTACTGCTTTCCTAAAAGTTACAACGTTCCACAAAAGATTGAGATTCCGACTCGACAAGATACAAAATTTGACACCAAGAAACATGTAAACAAAAACACAAAATATTCTTATAGTTAAACCCATTGGATATGCAACAAAATTTAACAAAAATAACAATGCCAATAAACTCGAGATACAAAACACGCTAAAAATTGTCACAATTTTTTTTAGTTCCCAGTGAATTCGAAAGTAATTCTGCGAGACAATAAATGCAACTGTTCCAGTTATAAAGCCCCCCAACAATGTTGCCAAAGCAGCTCCAACAGCACCAAATTTAATAATAAGTGGAATGCTGATAATGAGACTAAAACCTATATCAGCGAATGTAAACATTGAAATTAAAAAAATCTTTTTTTTATAGATTAACTGTATGCCATTTATCTTACCAAAAAACAAAAAACCATAGTACATAGAAAGAATACTTACTATAGGAGCAGCCCCATAAAACGAAGGCACTGTTAAAAGGCGCACTATTTCTCCCGAGAACAGAGAAATCAACAAACAAATAAAGATGGAAAAATAAATAAATGGAGAAAGATACTCTCCTATTTCTTTTCCTGCAGACAATTCACCACTAAACATTTTTTTATACACCTGGGGATTAAAAACATTCTGAAAAGTTGTCATTACAATAAACGATACATTGGCTATTCTTTGAGCCATACTGAATACTCCCACCCCACCTGCTGTATTAAGTAATTTAAGAATATACTTATTAAACTGTGTACTAACAACGCCCACGAAAATCCTTGGAGTAAGAGGTAAACTAATACTAAGCGAATCTTTTAAAACTTCCCAATTAAAACAAATTGGCATAATTTTAATAAATTTTACTATTAGAACCAATAAAATAACAAAACTTGCTAAACACTGCCCCCAAGCTAAACCGACTATTCCTGACTTTAAATATACAACAAAAAACATCGACATCACCACACCAAGCAATGTCTCATCCAAAGTATAAATTGCAAAATCTTTAGCCAACTCAGTATTCTTAAAATAAATTAAAAAATACTGCTTAAAGCCCATCATTACTGTTGACAAAAAAACCCAAAACAAAAGTCTTCCATATTCTATTGAACCAACCAATGCCAAAGCTATAGAATTTTTAAAAATAAAGGTAACTACACTTGCCGCCAAAAAATTAATTAAAACAAAAAATAATGTAGAATAAAAAAGTTCAGCTGATTTTTTTTTATCAATATACTGAAAAAAATTACGTTCATAACTTGTAGTTAAGCCAAAATTAACTACTCCAGAAACAAATATTCCATATATTTCGGCCAGAGCAAACACTCCGTAATCAGTAACTGTAAGTATACGCGTAAAAATAGGTAAAGTAACAATCGGCAAAAAACCAGTAATTATTTTAGGTACGACATAAATTACAGTATTTTTTATTTGTTTTTCTCTATTTATCATTTGGCCTTCAAACTCAGCAACCATTCCCTCAATTCATCTTTTCCACTCAAAACCATTATTCCATGAGCTGCACGATCATCTTTTTGCACCGCACCATGTGGGTCGTAATAAATTGAGGGCTTGCCGAGTTCTCTTCCTAATAACGCTGTAGAAGTAAATGGCATTGAAATCACCGCAAAACAATTCTCAATGACCCTAATCGCGGAAATATCTGGCTCTATAGGAAATACATTGTCGGCTTTCATGAGGAAATTAATTAAATTCTCATATTGCGGATGAAGCATCAATCCAGTATTACGCTTGCGCTTATGTACCATCGCTCTTTTACATTCACCAACGACAGAGTAAATATCCAAAAGAAATTGATTGCAAGTTTTAGGAACATAAAACTCTTTATATGAATCCAAACCAAATGTTTGATACAATGAATTTCTATGTGGTTGCACATCAAATACAGCTACAGAACCTACCGGTAGTTTAGGTATTTCAACTGAACTAGACTGGAACCAAACCGGACCTACTATTTCAATATTTGCGGCCTGATTAACAGCTCGCCGTACAAAGTCCGCCTGATATTTATCCCAAACTAAATATAGCGGCCAGCTTACCACCTGCCAACTTTTAGCCTGTATTGGATAACCATTCGGGCGTTTAAAGCTCTCGCAGTGTGTTGAATAAAAATAGAAGACTATCCGCGAGCCCTTCTTTTCTGCCTCATAAGTCCATAATGGACGATAGATCCATCCAGAATTATTAAACATATAATCGCGAGCAAGCTTATCCGTCGGTTGAAAACGAACAATTGCTGATTTAGCAAACTCTGCTAACAACATAGCGTGCCACCATCGTCCAAAGAATAAATCAAAAATTGAATGTAAAATCGCCACAAATGCCCAGCTAATAAAACGGGCCAAACCACCCAAATTAACAATAAGAGGTAACTGATGAGAGTTAAACATTACAGGCAAGCCACCCACATCACATTCTTTAGTATTTATCACCCCGTGGCATAACGCATTAAGACGCTCTGTTTTTCCATTCCAATTAACATACCAAGTGAAGATGTCATGACTTCGCCCATCCCTACAAGGCTGAGGAAGATTACCAGCAGTCAATCCTACAAAATATGCATACCTACCCAAAGTAAATGCTTGAGGTCGAATTATTTTAGATAATGAAGCGCACAAATATTTTAAAATAGACAACACTCCATAACACCAAAAAAGTCCAGCATATAATACCCACATCAAAGAACAACGTATTTTTGCTACACGAAATCCATTTTTAGCAACTACCTGTTGCCATAATTTTGGCATAGGATAAACAACAGGGCAGTCCTTTGATCCTAATGAGTGGAGCAAGGCATTATTAAAACCTATACTACAAAACCGCATAAGCAGGTACTGACGAGTAATCAACTCTGCCTGCGAAATACCAGCACCAAAAAAGAATTTTGATACGTTATGATCAATTCCGTGAAAACGTACATTTGTTATTTCATTTTTAACAGAAGAGATCAAATCAAGTTGATTGGTTTCCTTAAGAAAACGATAACCGCGCATAATCCGAATGAGCCATCTACGAGATCCAGTTACAAGGGATGGGGCAATGCTTTTCTTGTTTAAGAATACCCAGAGTTCTGCTATTTTTTTCATTTAATTTCTACGACCAATCTAGCTAACATAAAGCTATTTTCACTTTATTTTAAAATCAGAGTTTGTTAATCCCCAAATAATAACGGTCTTAAAATCATCATTGTAACGGTATTTATTTTTATAACGCGCTTGAACTTTAAATCCAGCCCGCTTAAACAATTTCATGGAAGCATAGTTATCCTCGTAAACCCCACCCTCTATATAGTGTAATTTTAGTTTCTTAAAAACACACTCACATGCCTTGTTTAAAGCCTCAGAAGCATAACCCTTACCCCAATACCTTTTATTAAAAAAACAAATACCTATAGTACATAAGTAATGAAAACTTGAAATATCTCCAATTCTAATAGTTCCGACAAAGATATTGCCTTTTTTCAAAAAAACCCCTAGCAATATATCGTGCGGAGATCGTAAATTATATAATACAAACTCAGAAACTATTTTCTTTGTTTGTTTGCGCAATCTAACATTTACCAAAAATTTATTAACCTCTGTATCATTCAAACCTTCAACATAGTCATCCGTAACATCCGATTTTTTTAGGGTACGCAAATAAACCCTCTCGGAATAAAATAGAATTTGATTCTTACCAATTTTTTTCATAATAGCGGCTCCATATCAACAAAGCTCTCCGTCAAAACCCTAACTGCGACGCCATGGATGTAACGAGGCTTATAGGTAAAACTATTTCCTTGCGAACAATTGATCCACCAACGCAAATCTTCGAAACCAAAAACCTGCCGTAAAAATACTGTACTCGAAAACCTAGGATTGATCTCAAATATAACATTATCTCCGCCCGATCTTCGACTCTGAATATTAATACTACCAACCAAACCAATTTGTTTAGCGATATCCCGGGCTAATGCCTCCATCTTCGGATCTTGAACGAGCTCCACTTCCCGCGATAAACCACCGAAACCTAAACGCCGGCGAAAAGTAATCGAGGCCGTTTTACTACCATCAGAAAATACTCCAGTCGTAAATTCACCCTCCTTCTCATCAATATATTCTTGTATAACCAAATCTCCTTGATCTATCCCACGCAAATAACTCAATGTAAGATTATCTACTACTTTTCGGACACTTTTGCTCCCGCACCCATTACGAGCTTTAACAATTACTGGTAAATTCCACTCTTCGCGAATAATATCCCTCAAGAGAGTCGACTTCGGCGCTTTCCAACCATGATCTTGAAGGAATATCGCCGTTTGCAACTTATCCAAAAATACATCAAGTACTTTTTGATTATTTAACAAGACCTTCGCATTAACCCCTGACACCCATCTGCGCTCCCCATTCAAAAGCGTTATTTCAGATTCCGAGATTGGAATAAAAATATCGATCTTTTCTCGATTTAGAATAATGGCAATCTTATCCAGATAAGCCATCTTTTCATTAACCGACGGAACACAAAAAAACTTTTCAACAAACAATCTGGTCGTAGCACCAGCATCCATATCGCAACCTAAAACTCTAAAATCATCATTTAAAGCACGCGCTACAGATTGTCCAATATCACCACCAATACCAGATACAAGAACAGTTAATTTAGACATATTAATCAGATCTCTCTATCACATCATACAAATAAGCATTATCAGGAACTATCTTACGTACCTCACAAGCGAATATCTTTTTATCATAAACGACCTCCCTAAAACTAATCCCCCCACTTTCAGTATCTACAACCACAAATCGCGGCCAACCACCGTCCCTCGGTTGACCAAGAGAACCAGGATTAACAATTCTTATAGTGCCTTGGATTTTATCCATTGGATAATGAGTATGTCCTAAAAAAACAAATGATTTTTGAATATCCTTAAACCGCTTCAAAGAATAATTTGGATAAACATATTCATTCAAAGCATCCCAGGGACTGCCGTGATATGCTACGCACTCACCTCCCGGACTTTCCCAAGAAATAGGCAATTCCCTAATCCACGAAATCATATCTAAATAATCTTTATTGAAAAAAAACTTAATTGCCGGGCCATATTTAGCAACTGATTCTTCGAAGACGCGGGCATCTCCATCTGCAGCCCGAAGAAACATCTCATCATG
>Ga0265297_10002816_pt1 | contig 33657 bp, 38 predicted proteins | sample Munlanlwell13791_FD_192502 | JGI IMG/M metagenome (GOLD analysis project Ga0265297, IMG submission 192502) | Leachate microbial communities from a municipal landfill in Southern Ontario, Canada - Leachate well 137-91 | ecosystem: Engineered > Solid waste > Landfill > Unclassified | place...
CTGTGAAACGGACAGAGACCACGAAAGTTTTTTCCACTGCGCTGCAACGAGACACGTTCACCGACGATCTCGATGATATCTAAGCGCTCTTTGATTTCTTGTGTTTGGGACATGTTCGGTTATGCCTAGTATAGCGTAGAAGCGGTTAAAATCGCGGGGAGGGTTAGCTTCTTTGACGACAGTTTTCCTGTTTATTATCAGGCTGAGATTGTTCGTCGACTCATTTTTGTCTCCCGCGAAAACACATACGCTGCAATAGCTGTAGCTAATGGCGCGGCCAAAACAAGACCAATACTGCCAACCAACATTCGGACGATTTCTTCGGTGATAAGTTCGTACTCCAGCACATCAACGAGCGAATTTTGGCTGCCAAAAAACATGAGTAAAAGTGGCAAGGCGGACCCAGAATACACGAGCACCAATGTATTCACCATCGAAGAAATGTGATCTTGTCCAACACTCATACCTTGTTTGAAAAGTTCCTTGAAACGAATGTTTGCCTGCGCTTTTTTGAGTTCCCGAACCACCGAAGCTTGGCCAATAGTGATATCGTCGAGAATGCCGAGGGTACCAATAATAATGCCAGCTAGAAGCAGTCCACGAATATCAATGCTACCCTGTCGTTCGACTTGGAGAAAGCCTGCCTCTTCACTCGCAAATCCGGTCAGATGCGTCGCGTTGACAAAGTAGACTGCTAAAAGTCCGGTGAAAACGAGCGACAACATGGTGGCGAGAACTCCTACGTGCGTTTTTTTATTCCAACCATGCGAAACATAGAAAGTAAGCGGAATAATGATGAGCGCACCAATAATTGCGGCCAGCACAGGATTTTTTCCTTCAATAATCATAGGAATGATGAGCCGGAAAATAACCAAGAAGGAAATTGCTAGGCCGACCAAGGAGAGTCCGCCCCAAACTTTTCCGACCACCAACACTACAACCAGAAAGAGCGCGCCTAAAGTGAGCAAACCTTCACGTCGCGATTTTCCTAAGATGCTGTACATGATTTCGCCTTGCCCCACGTCAAAGGCAGTCAAGCGGATTTTGTCACCCTCTTTATAGGTTTGGTAGAGAAAAGTAGCGGTGTTCACGCTGCCGGCTGAGTTTTTAACCGTGACCACTTGCCCATTTTTGGCATCATTCTGAATGGTAACTTCCAATTCCTGAAAAGGGACGAGCTCTTCCATGAAAGATTCGGTCCCAGATGAGATGACTTTGGTCACCACCGCTTGGTAGTACTCTTGTTTTGGCAATGGGCTGGTCGATTGAGCAGCCACAGAAGATACAAAGGTACTTCCCAATATCCCGAATAAGAAAAGAAAAGCAACAAACTTACGGACTATTCCAAACATATAGCCATAATAGCAAAGACTACTAAGGCAGCACTGCTCTATTCCGTAGTTTGACCGTCAAACTCTTGATCGTTTGCCTCGGCTTCCTCACGCGTTGTGCGGACAATACCATCTTTATGGTGAGGAGGTGCGTAGATGGTATACAGTTGCAGCGGCTGGGTGGTCGAAATATTGATGATGTTGTGCTGGGCACCAGACGGCACAATGATGGCGTCGCCATCCTTGACGAGGTACTCATTTCCGTCAATCAATACTCGGCCTTCACCAGATTCAAACCGGAAAAACTGATCATTTTCGGTGTGAATTTCTTGTCCAATTTCTCCCTTAACAGGGATAGACATAAGGACGAGCTGCATTCCCTTGGCTGTGTACAAAACCTGACGGAAGTTTTTGTTATGAAGAGTTGCTTGTTCGATGTGAGTAAAAAGTCCGTGCATAGTATTCCTAACAGCTCCTTATTTTTTTGGTTTGTCGAGTTTATCGAGACCAAGACCCTTGATTCCAAAGTACACCACAGCAGCGATAACCGTAAAGTCGATGAGGACACTCAGGAAGCTCCCATACATGATTTTTGCCGGACCAAGTGCAAGACTAGCCGCTGAAAGATTTCCAGCAAAACCAAGGATCACGCCAAGCAGAGGGTTGATGATGTCACTGACCAAGGAAGCCACAACTTTGGACACTGCGCCACCTAAAATGAAACCGACGGCTAAACCAACAACGCCCTGTTCGCGAATAAATTCTAAAAATCCCTTCATAATAAAACTCCTTTTTTGTAGTGTAACAAAGAAAAGCTTTTTTTGCTGATTTCTTACAATATGCTTATACTATTACCATCTAGATCTGGAGATACGCTTATGAAAAAAATTCTAGTAACTGGTGCCTTTGGTCTGGTGGGGAGTGAGTTGGTCCCCGCTTTACAGGCAAAATTCGGTCAAGATAATGTCATTGCCTTGGCTCGCGAAACGTCTGACTCTAACTTTGTTGGCATTCTGGAGCGCGGTGACGTCAGTGATGCCGCTGGCCTCCAAGCCTTGATCGAAAAATACCAGATTACCGAAATCTATCATCTGGCTGGTCTTCTTTCGGCCGGTGGTGAAAAAGCTCCAGATGTCGCCTGGAATGTGAACGTGAATGGTCTGCGCAATGTTTTGGAATTGGCTCGTCAGTACAAACTCAAGGTCTTTTGGCCGAGTTCAATCGCTGCTTTCGGTCCCACCACTCCTAAGCAAAATGGTCCCCAACACACCATTTTGGAACCCACCACTATCTACGGTGTGACCAAGGTGACGGGCGAGCTCCTCTGCCAATACTACTGGCAGCGTTACCAAGTTGATGTTCGTAGTCTGCGCTATCCGGGATTAAATGGTTGGAAGGCCTCACCTGGCGATGGCACCACTGAGTACGCCATCCACATCTTCTACGGTGCCCTGCGTGATAATGCCTACACCTGCTTTTTGAAGCCTGATGCTCGGTTACCCATGATGTACCTCGATGATGCCATTCGCGGCACCATAGAGCTCATGGAAGCGGATCCTTCCCAAATTACAGTGCGCACGAGCTATAACTTTGGCGCCATCTCCTTCACCCCAGAAGAGTTAGTAGCCGAAGTGACCAAACTTTCACCTGGATTTTCCATCCAGTACGAACCAGATTTCCGTCAGCAGATTGCTGAGTCTTGGCCCCAGAGCATAGATGACTCCGCTGCCCGCCAAGATTGGGGCTGGAAACCAGAGTTCGAAATTGCCCAGATGGCTCAGGATCTTTACACGAACATTGGCAAAAAATTGGCTCAAAAAACTTCGTTATAAACGAAAGGAATTGATTATGTCACGACAAGATTTTCTCACTACTCTTTCCGCCGAAGTGGCGCGCATCGATGAAGCTGGGACCGTCAAACGGCAAGAAACGATCATCGAGAGTTTTACCTCTGATCCCGCTCCGCAAGCCATGATTGCCGGCCAGCCCCGCCGCATCTTTAACTCCAATGACTACTTGGGTCTGCGTTTTCACCCCAAATTAAAGGCTGCCGAACACGCTGCCAGTGAAAAATTTGGCGCCGGTCCAGGTGCCGTCCGCTTTATTTCAGGCAGTCTGCGTATTCACCGCGATTTGGAGCAGGCTCTGGCTAAGTTCCATGGTCGAGATGATGCCATGGTGTTTTCTTCCGCTTTTGCCACCAACATGGCCGTGCTTTTCTGTCTTTTAAAAGGTCAGAGCAAGGACTCCGTGGTGGGCGATCAGGTTTTAGTCGTTTCAGATGAACTCAATCACCGTAGTATCATCGATGGCATTCGCATTGCCAACCTGAGCTCCGAACAAAAAGCGATTTTTAAGCATTTGGATGCCCAGGATTTGCGTCGCGTGTTAGCCGAAAATGTCGGCAAACAACAACGCGTCATTGTGGTGACTGATGGTGTGTTTAGCATGCTCGGCGAATACCAGGATTTGAAGGCCCTGCGCCAAGTGGTTGACGAGTTTGATGGCCAGTTTGCTCAAGGCGTTTGGTTGGTGGTCGATGATGCTCACGGCGTCGGCGCTTTTGGTGCCACTGGTCGTGGTACGGAAGAAGCCAGCGGCGGTCAAGCCGATGTGCTCATTGGTACCTTAGGCAAAGCCTTCGGTGCTGATGGTGGGTATGTTACGGCCAGTCAAGGAGTGATCGATTATCTGCGCGAATCAGCTGCTACCTACATCTACTCCAACTCCATTTCCCCAGGAACAGCCGGTGCGGCCTTAGCGGCCGTGCAACTGGTTTCGAGTCCGGAAGGCAAAAAGATGCTCGCCCAATTAGCCAAAAATATCACCCAGTTTAAATCGCTCATGCAGGCCGAAGGCTTCACCTTTGCCGTTGATTCGAGCCATTCCATCCAACCGTGGTTTATTGGGGATACGCTCAAGACCAAAGCTTTGAAGAAGGCACTTTTTGACCGTGGTATCTTGGTAACCAACATCAACTATCCCGTGGTTCCCAAGGGCAAGGACGAACTGCGCGTGCAGATCTCGGCAGCGCACACGGAAGCAGATTTACAGGCCTTCCTAGCGGCAGCTAAGGCGGAAAAAGCGATTCTGGGGTAGTTCACTAAAGAAAAAGTATATTCTTACAAGAACATTACTGAGCTATTAATTTTTTCCGCTATTTCTTTTGTATTCTCTTGGAAACAGAAGAAAGGAGCCTATGGGATTAATTGAATTAATCATCGGTTTAATTATTTTCCTATTCCTTGCCAATATTTTCTTGGCCTTAGTCCCGATTCCTCGAGGCATAGCCGGAACGATTGTCGTTTTGTTGATTCTGTATCTGGTGTGGTCCTTCGTTTTTTAACCAAAACCACGCAGAAAAAACCTAATAAGGAGGCCTATGCCCTACCGATCAATAACTGAATTGCCAGACTCGGTCAAAGATAACCTTCCGCAGCATGCGCAAGACATTTACAAGGAGGCTTTCAACAGTGCATACGAAGAATACGCATCTAGTGATGACGGCGAGATTGTGGCCCACAAAGTTGCTTGGTCGGCAGTGAAGAATTCGTATCACAAAAATGATGATGGTCAGTGGGTAGAAAATAAATAAAAGAAAGGTTATATGCACAAAACGAATAATCCGTATTATCAAAAAGTTAAGTCCAATTGGGATCAGTTTCAGGCTGATTGGAAGAAAAATGCAGCGAAGATGAAAGAAGCCAAAGCCGATGCTCAGTTGCAAATGAAAATGGATGAATTTGAAAGCGATCTCGATAATATGGCTGAGGCTTCCGAAGACAAACTCGAAAAATGGAGTGAAGCAGCCCAAAAAAAGATTGCAGAATTTCGGGCGCAAATGAAAGTATAGCGGTTATTACAGAGTTTAGAGCCACATAGTCAGGGCATGACCAAGGTAGTACGGCCAAATGATGATGGCCCAAACGCCCTGCCAGAAATGCAGGTCTAAAATTCCGATGGTAAACATCCAAGCGGCGAACCAAAAGCCACCACAAATTGCGTGTTGTTCAACTTTTATTTTTTGCATATTTTAAATATACACCTAAGAGAAATTCTTGGGAAAAAGGGGTGGGATTTATATGGTTTGGTGGGGGCGAGATTCACCCGCTCAGGCTCATGTATTCAATAACTATCGGATTCGCTTGAGCGAGTACCTTGCACCCGGTCTGGAAAGGCGGGATGAGTCGTTGCGATAGATCGCTGCCGACACTAGCCAGGTGTACCTACGGTATACACTCGGCGGCGGAACTGGGTTTGATTCCCTGCACCCAAAGATACGAAAAACTCCCCGAAGGGAGTTTTTCGTATCTGCGGAGGGGGCGGGATTCGAACCCGCGGTATCTTGCGACACGGAGGTTTAGTAAACCTCTGCACTCGACCACTATGCGACCCCTCCACCACCTGTATCAGGTGAGAGCCTTATTGTACTGGTCAGGCCAGTTTTTGGAAAGTAAGGAGTTCGGAAAATGGTTCCGTTACTCTGAGAGAGATTTTCGAAACGAATAGTACTTCGTTTCTGCGTGCAAGGATTTTGATTGTCCCTCAGGATAATTTTGTATGTAGAGCTTATATTCGGGAATGGTCGTGAGGATCTGGACTGCGTCTTTGAGTGCTGCCACGTAGGGCGCGTAGAAAACTTTGACCGCATCAGCCGAAAGCGTGTAAAAGTTTTTTCGCTCCCCGGTTACTCGATGCTCAAAAGTGCGGTAATTCATAGCAAAACTGTGGTAATGGTAATAGATCACGGGTTGATTATTTACCTGGGGAAGCATATTTTTTTCGGACACGTCATATTTCTGGACATTCCAGGGTGCGACACCGGCACCAATCGCCGTGATTTCTTCTACTCCAGGAAAACGAGTGCGCCAGTCATCGAGGTATTTTTGATCGGCGAATTTCCCGTCTTCAGTTCGAGCCAAACACCATTCTAAGCAGCGTTCGTTCCACCATTCGAGAGCCAAGGTGGCCGTTGGGCTGCGTCGAATACTCATAAAGCCAGCGCAGTAGTAACCGATGGGCAGAAATTCGTCCATCTCCTGGGCAGAGAAATTATTCGTTTGGAGCAAAATATCATGGCCGGTTGAGGGCAAGAGAGTTTCTGCAGGATCAGAAAGAAGCATGATGTCGGAGTCAAGATAAATAATGTTTTGCGCTTTGGGATAGCGACGTAGCGTTTCTTGCAAGATATGTGGTTTGTATGACCAGTACAATTCGTAAATAAAGGACATGTTCGCTAATGCCTTTTGGTGTCGTTCACTGATGAAATCGGAAAAAGCGATGGGTGTGAGTTGGGCCAACTTCAAATCCGAGAGAACTTGAAAAGTGAGATCATCAAAACAGTACACCACGAGCTGGACTTTGGACCAATGCTGGCGCAAAGATTGATACAGCGCCATCATCCTTGGGAGATAATCAGCGTCCACGGAAGTAATAACGATATTTGTCATGTTGATGAGATAACTGCGCTACTGCTCGGTGTTTCCCAAACTTGAACTGATTTGAGTCGTAGCTGCTGACCATATGTTTTGCGCAGGGGCGCTTCCAGTTGACGGAAAATCCACTGGGCGATGTTTTCGGCGGTGGGAATAAAATCCACTTTCACTGATTTAAAATCAGGATTTTTTTGAAAGAATTCGACCATGGTAGGATCTTTTTGAGAGTACATAAAACTGTGATCACATCGCTCATGGATATGTTTCATCATCAGTTGTTTGATATCGCCAAAATCCAAGACCATACCCTCGTTTGATTGGCCACTTGAGGTCTGGATTTCGCCCTCTAAAGCCACCTCCACTACATAGCGATGGCCATGAAGATTGCGACACACTGATTTGTGATTGGGAATCCGGTGGCCCATGTCCCATTCGAGACGTTTCGTAATGATCATAGAACTTTTTGTTAGCGCTCCTTAGAAATTTGCTGAAAGAACAGGTCAGTGTAATTTTGGTTCTCACTACAGATGCCTTTGGTCGAAATAGTTTTCGTTACCGAACCGGGTTTTTTAATACCGCGCATACTCATGCACATGTGCTCTGCTTCCAAAGAAACGATGACACCTTTAGGTTGGAGATATTTTTCGACATCGCAAGCAATTTGTTCTGTCATACGTTCCTGGACCTGTAAACGTCGAGCGTAGAGTTCGACCAAACGCGCAAACTTGGACAAACCAAGAATTTTTTCTCCTGGGACATAGCCGATGTGGGCTTGTCCATAGAAAGGAAGCAGGTGGTGCTCACAGAGACTGTGAAAAGGAATGTTCGCCACAACGATGAGCCCATCGTAGTTATCGCTGTTAAAAACCTTGAAAAGATCCTTGGCAGAATGTTGATAGCCTTCTAAAAGCTCCTGATACATCTTGGCAACACGACGCGGAGTTTCTTGGAGACCTTCCTGGGTGAGATCAATTCCAAGATCAGCCATGAGCCGTTGAACATCCTTTTCCAACACCGCGGGCGTTTTCATAGTGCTACTCATTTTCTATTCGTCTTTTGTTTTTACGTAGGTAATGGGATCTTTCAATCCCACTTGCTGAAAGGCTTCCACACGGGCCCGACAGTTACTGCAGACTCCACAAGCTTCGTCAACATTATTGTGACAAGACCAGGTATATTGTAATGGAATTTTTAATTTTTGCGCGATCTCAATCGCCATTTTTTTGTCTCCGTTTATAAGAGGAGCCCGTAACTCAATGTCCTTTTTCATCATGGTGCCTTGGGCGATCAAGTTTTGAAAAGTTTTGAGATACTGGGGACTATTATCCGGACAGATATGATCGCTGCCTGCCGAGCCAATAAAGATGGCAGATATTCCCTTCGATTCGGCATACGCCGTGGCAATACTCAGCAAAATAGAATTTCGAAAAGGAACATATTCCAGTTTTTTGGTAGTTGGGGTAAGAGGTAAATTTTTGTCGAAAATAGCTGAGCCACCAAACTCTTTGAGCCAAGGCAGATCAATCTCTTGAAAATCGGAAATCTGGTAGTGACGAACCAGTTTCTCCACACTTCTCTTCTCACGCTGGTATGTTTTTTGACCGTAATTGAAGAACATCACACTTACCTGAGCAAATTCGTCATTGGCAATTCCCAGACAAACAGCGCTATCCAAACCGCCACTGAGGACACACAAGGCTTTTTTTTGAGTAGAATTTGTGTTCATGGTCCTCATCTTCCTCTATACTTTTCTTCTTGCTCCCCAGATTTCGCACTGTAAGCGGCCGAGTAATCGGAAGCCTTTTTTCTTGACAACTTCCACGAGTCGTCGCGCGTTGTGAGATACTTCTTGAGCGGTAACGCCTTGTGGCATGACCAGTATTTTTTTGATGTCGAGCTGGAGCGGCAGAATAAAATCATCCTCAATCTCTTGGAGATCTTCTTCATTCATGATGACAAACTTGAAAACGGTATTTACCGTATTCAGCGCTTGGAGAACTTCTGGCTTGAATCTGGCTGGTAATGGGTTTTGCGAGTTGCGCAGTTTAGGTGAGCAGTTGAACTGGACACGCTTGAGCATTTTCTTGCTTGGCATAATGGTGCCGTTGGTTTCAATCTCTATTTCCCAATCAGGCATGGCGTCTATGAGAAGATCAATGCGGTCGCGTTGTAAGAGTGGTTCACCACCAGTAATGACTAACCGCTTGGGAACATTGGGATTCTCACAGGTCCAACATTTCTCAATGGCTTGCTTCGTTTTCTCGATCGTCCAGTTTTCACTCTCTTGCCAAAATTCTGGCGTATTGGGATTCCAGGTATACCAGGCATCACACCAGATGCACTTGAGGTTGCAAACGTGAAGACGCAGAAAAACTGCGGGCAGACCCATGGTTGGGCCCTCACCCTGGACGGTGTAGAACACACCGTCACCGGATACTTTAAATTGGTTTGGTTGGAAAATAAGCTTGGCGGGATCTTTAATTGAGTCGTCAACCACATCTCCGTAGAAGTCGAAGGTACGTCTCAATTCTTCTTGGTCATTTAACTCAATGCCTGAGACAACTAATCGGCTGATTAGTTTCGATGATTTCATAGGTATAGATATTTCAGTAACGCCCTCCAGAGTAACTACTCCCGAGTGTAACTTCTCATGGTTGAAAAATCAATTCAGTTTTGGAAGCGAGTTTTGCAAAGGAGATGAGTCCTTGAGTGTTTGCAGTTGTTGAGCGAGGGTGCGAATTTCTAGGTTGTTCAGTTGGGAGAAGGGTTTGGTCAAGATGCCTTCGGGAATGGCGAGATAACCGATGGTCAGACGAGCCTGTTTCTGCGTCACAATACTTGCCAAATCTTCGGTTGGTGTGTGGTGCGTGCCAAAACTGATCAAGCTTTCCTTGAGTACGTTTTTCACTTTTGCCCCTTTCGTCTGCGTAAGGACAAACTGCTGCATCACAAATTGATATTGGTTGAGAGGTTCGGTGAGTGTGCTGCGGGGGGTGAATTTGAGCACATCCGAAGGCGTGTTCGGCTCAGGCAAAAAGGCGGTTTTGGGAACTTCGATGAGGTGTTCAACGGTAAAAAAAGCCTGGGTGAGGAGCGATAAATACGAATAGTTGGGATCAACAGCTTGCGGTGCCAGAGCGCTGCGGGCAAATCGGCGGCCCACTAACAGCGTCATGTCTGAAATTTTCAACTGCGTGGTTCGACTGAGAAATGGTTCCGTAATGTGATATGGCAGATTAGCAATAATCTGAACAGGTCTCCCCTTTTTCTGGGCGAGATTCACCATTTGATCGAGATCAATTTTGAGCGCATCACCAAACACCAGTTGCAGATTGGGATATTTTTTTTGAATGTGCTTGAGAGCGAGCGTAAAGTGACGATCGATCTCTACGGCGACGACTTGCTTGGCACTGCGGGCGAGTATTTCGGTGAGTTGACCAATACCCGGGCCAATTTCGATCACGGTTGCCTCTGTCTTTGCCTGATCACCAATCTGTCGAAGAATTGGACCATCGATCAAAAAATGCTGCCCCAAATTTGTATTGGGCTCGATGGCATATTCTTCTAACCGTTTTTCGACGACGGATTGGACAGTTGGTAAGTTGGGCATGTTAACGGTTGGGTTTCTCGGTGGAAGCATTGTTCTTAGTCGGTTTCAGAAGGTGGATCAAGAATTGCCACAACGATTCGTTGGCGACGTTTTCACTGGGTTGATCATTCTCGGTGGCCCGACCTGTTTTAGCAGCCATGATTGCATCCATGTATGCTCTGGCACTCTGTTGATCAAAAATATGCATATTCCCCCATTTTTAGGCAATTATACACGCAAGTTTTCTAAGCAGTTATGTGTTTTGGTCGAGTAGGTAATTTCTTGAATGGCTTGAAAAAGCTGAGTTGCTACTGCCAACGCTCCAGTTTTGGGAGGCTGCGAGTGAGTAACCAGGCAACCATCCGTGGTGTGCCCTTCTCCTGCATGTACTTAATGCAGGCGGCCTGCATTTCGGCCACGGCAATATCGGGTTGAGTAAAGGCGCCCTTTTGGTAGCAGTAGCTACAGTACTTGGCTGACTTGGAACCATCTTTTTCAGACCCGCCTTGTTCTGGATCCATTTTGAGAGGCATACCGCAACTTTGACAGAATTTCTGGGAGGTAAACATGCTTCTATTATCTGACGAGGCTTGATTTCTTTCAAGCTCAAATTGTTGCCAGGTTGGAAGCCATTTGTTTTTTTGTCGCCAAGACCTTCAAGGTGAGATACCCATAGCCAAAGGTGAGGTCGCCCAAAAGCGTGCGGGCATAAAACGGTACGGCCAGGCTATAACAAAGCAAGAGTTGGGCCAGAGAATGGTCATACCAGTACCACCACACTCCAGCATTGGATATCAGGAAGAAGGAGAATGAGGCCAAGGGGAGCAAAAGGATTTGGGCTTTGAGGTTGTTGCGAGAGAGTCTGCCCAAAATGGGATACATCAAGAAACCCAGATAGGTAATCAGGTTGCCGGTGTAGGTTCCGCCAACCAAGTGATCAAAAAGCCAAATGGTGAGCAGGAAAAGCCAAGGGTTACCAAAGAAGCCAAAACTGCCCAGTGGTGAGAAGTTCGGTGGTAAGACCTGCAAGCGGGAAATGAACACACTTACGGCGGCCAGTAGCTGTCTACCAGTGTGGTTGGCTTTAGAACTGGTTGGGATCAATAGTTTCATACGCGAACTTGATGGTGTCCCCTTCTTTCACCAGAGTATCACTGACTCCAGTTTGACTATACTCGTTGTTGAGGTAAAAAGCCCAGTAGTGTTCGCTATTGGCTGCGACACCGTTGAGGCTTTGGACAAACTTACCGGCCGTGCCGTAATCAACGTACTCGACCATGCCGGTGGCATCTAAAATGGCTTCGACCGTGAGGCCGGCTTGCTGAGCCGTAACCGTAATTTCTAAGCTGGGATTAGTGGCGAGAGTGGGATCGGGAGTGGGTTGCTGGGTTTCCTCAACCACCGGTGTTGGTGAAGGTGTGGGTTGTTTATTGAGGGGCAATGAGCAACCACTGATCAGGAATGGGGCCAGTAAAAGAATGAAAAGTTTTTTCATGGATGATGAGTGTAACACAGCAGGACAAGGAATTCTGACAAAATGTTTTTTAAGGGCAATGAGAATGTTTTGTAGCCAAAAAAAAGCCAAGAACGGCTGATTAAATTTTTTGTGAATGAAAATGGTTGTGGAGGGGAGCCGGGTGGCTCCCCACACAATTGTTGGGCTGAATGGTGAATGCTGAAGGGTTAGACCTTCAGACCCTCCAAGACAGCCTGATGTTCGGAGTGCAGCTTGTCCTGTGCGCGGATGGACGACATAAGCCCTTCCAGTTCAGCGCGTTGGCGGTCGAGCATTTCCTGTCTGTTCTGTTCCAGCACAGTCAGGCGCTCGCTGGATTCCTGGGCCAGTGTCATGACTTCGCCAGCGAGTCCATCGACCGACATGTTTTTGCCAACCAAGCCGAATGCCTGATCGACGAGATCAAGCGTCTGCTGCCGCGCGCTTTCGGCGGTTTCACACTTGATGCGTTCGATTTGGGACCGCTCATCCTCGCGGATGGCTGACTCAGCTCCGGCTTGGCTCCACATCTTGACGATCTTGGCATCACTTCCGAATACGACCGCGACCAGCCACATCGTGAAATTTTCTACCAACTTCTTCATTGTGAAACGCTCCTAGGAGAACTAAAAAAGAAAACTGCGAACGAACAGCCCATATTATATAACTATTAACGGTAAAAAAGCAATAGATATTAGTCAGAAGATGGCAAAGCGGCCGAAATTTGTTCTACGAGATATTCGGGCACCCTATCTTGCCACTCCCTACTCTCTTTTGCCAGATCACGAATCACTGTTCCTTGGTAAAGATCTCGCTCTAAATCAGGGACAGTCAGGGCGTCATAACCAGCATCGTTTAAAACTTGATTGGTCCAGTCATTATTACCCACCGCAATCTCAAACTTGCCAGCCGCTTGTTCCAGTTCGCGCACCCACTGCTCATTACTGGGGTTATCGGGTTGCGGAAAAATCTTGATGACTCGTTCATCGAGTCCCTCTCGCTGCAAAACCTGTCGCAGCATGTCCGCTCGCTGCTCGTAAGGTATGGGATTTTGGTCGTCCTGTTTATTCACCGAACCAATGGCGATCACCACCCTATCGGCTATCTCCAGAGCCTTATGGATGAGGTACAAGTGCCCTTTATGAAAAGGTTGGAAACGACCAACAATCAGAGCCGTGCCGTAGCGTTTGGCGCCGTCCATACAAAAAGGAGTTTATCGAGTTCCCGATCGTCGACCAAAAAAGGACTTGCTTTGGGTGAAGGCTTTAGGATTAGGTTTGCTGGGTTGAGCCAGCGGAGAGTCGGCTGTAGCGGCTTGGGGTAGAAGGTGTTTTTCTCTTTTTTTGGAAGCTTTTTTTTGCAGGTAACTCATAGGTTTTCTCGATCTGTTATTACCCCTGATTGTAGCAAATTTTTGTTCATTTTCATGCTGATCTAAAAAGAACAACCAAAAGCTAACTTTTGGTACGTTCACCAGTGTGGTTAGTCCGTTGTTTACCCTTTAAAGCGGTAGAGTGCTTGCAAGAGCGGTGGCGCTTCGTCGATGTACCCAAAAAATCCCTGAGAATAGGGAGAAGATGGTTCCAAAAATTAGCCGGCAGTACCATCAGCGATGTAAAGTTTTCCATTGTGTTCACCTGCTAAATACACGTGATGCCAGGCGTGATAGAGATCCCAGAGTTCCCCAGCTTTGGGATGGTGGTCCCATGCTTTTTGTTGGCGAGTGAAAGCTTCTCCGTGGCCATCTTGTCGGAGTGCTGCCAGGGCTTCATCTGACCACAAATCACAGCGTTTTGGGAATTGGAGAACTTCACGCACTCCCTGATGGCGTTTAGCCAAAGACTGCCAATACTGTTTTTGAAAAGGGCCTTCTGAGTTCTTTTGTTTTTCCTGACGAAACATATCGATTAAAAAAGGTGACATAAAGTATCAGTATAAAGGAAAAAGTTGGTTTTGATTTTTATTAAATCGATTATTCACCGTTGTGTGTTTGGAATTGCACGAGCAAATCGCGCAGACTTTCGGTGATGATCACTTCGTTGCTTGCCAGAATTTCATCAACAGTCAGCCACTCTATTTTGGAAAAGTGCTCGTCAGCTGGATTTTTACTGGTATCAATGACAAAGCCATCAGTAGGTGTACATAAAAACGTGTGACAAATAACCTGATGGTGATTGTTTTGGGAGAAAAAATACCAAACGCCAACTGACTTTTGAATCGTGATTTCGATGTCCAGTTCCTCTTTTACTTCCCGGTGGAGCGTTTGCTCTGGTGATTCACCATACTCAATTTTGCCACCAGGAAGATCCCAGATTTCGCCTTTATGCAGTTGTTCTTGGAGAAGTAAGTACTTTCCTTGGTATTGGAGTAACGCTTTAACGGAGGAGACGATGTTGGGCATATTTGGACGTTTAGTGTACCTGAATATTGCTCACAGCGATGGTACCTGGGCCATCTTTTTGAACCGTGACTTTATGGGGTGTGAAAACATTTGCCGGTTCAATGTGCACAATGCCCGAATGATCAACATTTTCCTGGGTAAGAACATGCACTTGCAGTTGTTCCCCGTCAATTGCAATTCTCATCTGTTTCGGGGGAGCATTCAAGCGAAAAGTGACACCATACTCGCCATCAAGATAAACATCTACCAACATGTCGCCATCGTAGTTGGTAATCTCGACTTTCCAGTCTGTACCACCATGGGAGGATGAGACTGTTCCCTCAATTGTCAAAGTATCACTGGTAGAAAATCCAGAAATATCGAAGCTAATAGTCTGAAAACGTTCAACTCTGTCAATAATTTCTACTGGATGGTTTACAACATCTATCTCCGCTGGCTGCGTAGGTGTTTCTCTTCTTGGAGTTGGCGGGAGAGTTGCGGCTGCCGATGGTAGAGAGTCGCTTCTCACTTCTCTTGTTGGGACATCAGTACTCACTGTGGTGTGGGTAAAACCTGGGTCGTTGTCGTCATTACAACCCACCAATGGGACGGCAAAACTTGTGACCAGAAGGCCAATAATGAGTTTGCGCATGAAACGGCCGGGCTGGTCAGGCTGTCTAGAAAGGTTGTCGAATTGTCGAGGCATATTTAGCTTGAATTATAAATCCCTGATGAGTTGATAGTACATGGACAAAAGATTATCGCCAAAAGTGTCAACCAATTTTATTTTCGATACGCTCCCAGGGAAATTGGCTTCGACCAAAATGACCACCACTGGCAGTTGCCTGATAAATTGGTCTCCGCAAATCTAAACCCTCGATGATTCCTCTGACTGATGTATCGAGTATTTTCGTTGAAAAATCACGAATCGCTTGCAAACTCACCTTGTTTGTGCCGAAGGTATCATATTCCTGCATCACTGGAGTCTTAGCACCGATATAGTAGGCCAAGGCGACTTCACATTCGCTTGCCAACCCCTGAGCAACAATATTTTTCGCAATAAATCGAGCGGCGTAAGCGCCGGAGCGATCCACTTTTGTTGGATCTTTGCCAGAAAATGCCCCGCCACCCGCTCGAGCATATCCCCCATAGGTATCGACCACAATCTTTCGACCAGTGAGACCCGTATCGGCCATCGGACCGCCGATATTCCAAGTACCGGTGCCATTGACGATAATGTCTTTTTCGAGATATTTCAGATGATATTTTTCTAGAATTGGCAATAACAACACGGAATACATATCATGACGTAATTCTTTTGGGGCAATTCTTTCCTCATGAGGCACGGCAATCACAAGAGAATCCACCGCTACCGGCTTATTCCTCTGGTAAGAAATGGTAACTTGCGCCTTTCCATCCGGCCGCAAATACGGAATTGTGCCAGACTCCCGAGCCTGATCAAGGCCAGCGGTAATGTCATGGGCCATCTGAATGGGGAGGGGCATATAGGTCTCTGTCTGAGTACAGGCATATCCAAACATCATTCCTTGATCTCCAGCACCATCTACATCGACACCCTGAGCGATCTCAGGGCTCTGCGTGTGAACTTTTATTTGGATGGGTGAATCATTCGTGAACTCAAACCTGGGGTCGGTATACCCTAACGAAGCAATGGTTTGTTGGGCGATCTGTCGATAGTCTAACTGAGTGCTGGAAGTGACCTCACCCGCAATCGTCACGAAGTTTTTGGTCACAACTGTTTCAACAGCCACTCGAGAATACGGATCACAAGCCAAAGCCGCATCGAGTATCGCATCTGAAATGGCATCACATATTTTGTCTGGGTGACCAGAACAAACCGATTCCGAGGTAAACTTTGAGTAAAGCATTTTCCACCTTTCTGGTAGCTAATTGTCCCCTATTCGGGTCTGAATGGAGCACCGTGGCTCTTGCTCGGTTGCTGGATAGGTATGAGTCAGTTCTCTAACTATCGCTCTTAATTGCTATTACTATATCACAAGTGGAAATGGCCCTAAAAATTGGTAATTATGGTTTGGTAATGGCAACTTACCAAACAAACTTCCAAAGTATATTTTTTTCTCAACATGAGGAGGTGGTGGGACGATGTTGGAACTTATCTTCAGTCAACATTTATGAGCTCAACAAAGTCAATTTCTGGTTCTTCGTATAGATGAATTGCTTTTATAGCCTTTCGAACAGCTGATGCTTTTTCTTTCGGGCAGATCATTTCGATTCGAACTTCAGGTTCATGAGATATTTTTCCTATTTCTCCAATTGTGGGATTTGAACCCTCTTCTGATTTCCAGTTTCCCATTCCTGAAGTAACGAAGGCACAACAAGAATAATTACCTATAACCCCTGCACCCGCCTGTGATGCTGTCTCAATGAGTAAGTTGATCAGATCTTCTTTGTTTGGAGCAAAAACAAAAAGTTTATACATAGCGCTATAGTAGCACTTGTGAAGGTGGTGGGATTTACGACTCCGCTCGTTTCCACTCGCTTCGCATGCACTAGGGTCATCTCGCATTCATTGAGTGATTGGAATGCTCGATCCCGTCGGAACAGGGCTCGCTCCTTTACACGCTCAACAGATATAAAAAAGACGCTTGCAAGCGTCTTTTTTATATCTGCGGAGGTGGTGGGATTCGAACCCACGGAGCCCGAAGGCTCACGCTTTCCAGGCGTGTGCAATTGACCACTATGCGACACCTCCTTGGTAACTTGATCAGCTGACTTGTAGCGAAATAAAAAAATGCTCACTTTTTGCATCTTTTACATATTTTTAGAAGTTTTCTCAAACTCAAGTAGCCTAGCTACTATCGTTTTCGATAAACTCCTAAAATAAAGCAAAATCTATCAAAAATTCAACACATTTTTATTTCGCTACAAGTCATTATACTAGACGCTAAAGAAATTCCGCCAAGAGAATAAAAAGAAATAAGCTTCATCTTCTTTGAGAAGCTACGATAATTAACTTGAGCTTAAACTAATGCTCGTCCGAGTCGATAGCGCTTTTAATTTCGGCAAATTCTTTCATGAGAGATTCAAACTTCGCTTCAACCATACTCGCTTTTTCACCAGTAAATGCACCCAACGGCTTCTTGAGGGCGTGAGAAATAGCTTGCATTTGCGTGATAGATGGCTCTACTCTACCCACTTCGAGAGCGGAAACGCTTTTGTCAGAAATGCCAATGATTTCAGCAAGCTCACTTTGGGTAAGACCTTTTGCCTGTCGAGCATCTCGAATACGCTTTCCGATTTTGGGAAGCTGTTGTTTATAGAAATCAACGGTTCGTTTTGTGTCGGCCATATTCCTGCCTCCTTACTCTTGGTAATTCTATATGGAGAATATCTGGTAAGCAACCTATAAAGGTTAGAGAAATGTTAATATTTGGTATGAAATTACTCGTGAAACGAGAACCGCTGTTTTCACGGCAGGAGTTCTGTCCCCTATTTTTCAAAGGGATATTCGTCTTGACGCATCGGTTGAGCATAGACTGACACAGGTTCGCGATATGCTGGTGGCGGTGTTGTTTGAATATGCGTTTCTTCTTGAACGAGAACTTGGTCTTTGCCTTTGGGGTTCACCACCCGAACTTCGGAAAGTAAGAAGCCTTCACAGTTAATACCCTTGTCTTCAAAGTAACGATCGAGGTCAGAGCGAACGGTCTGTTCGATCTCATTACGGTGAGAAGTGATCTCTTGGACACTAAACTGCGAGAAAGCGGCGGAAATGCGGGAGCGAGAAACAGGGCGAACCACTTTGGAAACAAAATTTTCACCAATGTTTTCCCAAAGTTCTGGTGCATTTTGCTTATCAATCCGGAAAAGGACGGAACCTTCAATGGAAATAGTCTGATTATCACCAGTTTGGGTGACGATGGGCTCATCACCAAGATCTTCACTGCGGCGAGTGGAATCGAAACCATAACGGATGGCATACTCGAGGATCTGAGCGTTGAAAAGTTTGGCGACTTGCCAGAAAGGAAATTTGAGGTGTAAACCAGGTCCCCAGACGCGATTAAGCACGCCTCGGCCGCGATCATAGACACACGCCACGTGTCCAGGCGGGACGGAGATAAAAAATCCCCCCACGACTTCATCTACTAAAAACCCAACGACTAAGCGATCGAACTCCATTCTTTGGATTATAGCAATTCTCAAGGGTATAATCACGCTATGCCTTATCAAACTAATAATCTGCGTCGTCTGATTGTTCTCTACTGGCGTCATTCTCAACGAGATCATGAAAACTCTTGGACCAAAGAGTTGCATGAAAAACTTATTTATGACGACGATCTGCGCCTTCGTTACCAAAATAAGACGGAGTTTGTTTTTGCTAACGTTAACCGCAACACGGAAAGTTATTTACTGTATCGTGACGAGGTTACTGAGTTGCGAAGATACAAAGAGTGTTATCACCCTCTTGTTTACTTAGATCTTATTTTTCCCAACGAAAATGGCAGCCGAGAAGAACTTTACTCCATCTGTAATGGGCATGATGTTGAGGAAGTACACAAACGCATCCGCTACTACATGCTGGAATACCTGAATTAAAACTTCACCCCTGTTTACCCCTGCGGAATGCTCGGTGGTTGCAGATTACCGACATCGCTGGGTGTTGGTTCCGGTTGGGCCGTGATTGGGGCACCAAAAGCTGACGGTGGAGCAACTGGAGCACCGAACGTTGGTCGAGTCGGTCGAGGAAGACCAGCTGGATCAAAATTGGCTACTTCTGGTGCAAAAGTAAGGGGTGCCGGAGTAGACCGGGGGGGAGTAACAGGTATAGTCGCGGGGGCGATTTCTGGGGCCATTGATGGTGGGAGAACGTCCGTGAGATTTGGGCCAGCGTAACTAGGCGCTGTTTGCACAGGAGATGGCGTTACGGGTGGATTAACGGGGGTTGGAGCAGCATTCACTGATTCAGCTGGTTTTAAGTCGGGTTGTTCCTCTAAAGGCACATCTCCAACCATTTGCACGAGTTCATTGAGGCTATCTTGGATTACTTCTTCATTGGCATCAACTTCTGGGGTGGCAACCCCTGAAGTGGTTTGAGGAGTTGGCGCGATTGGGGTGGCAAATACTTCGGCTGGAGCGACCATGGGAGACGGTTGATTCATGGGGACAGATAAAGAAATCTCAGGTTGCGCAGGAGCAGGATTGCTGGGCGCGATTGGGGCGGTTGCAGGCTCAGAAGGAAGCGCTTGGTAAGGAACTCCGAGATTTTGGCTTGGAGATTGACTGGGTTGAGCAGTTGAAACTGCCGGTGCGAAGGTGGCCACATCGGGGGCTGGTGTTGGCGTAGGTGCTGGGGGAACTGCTGCTGGATAGGCTGAGACTGGTTCAAGTGGTGCTGGTTGAAGGTTTGGCGGCATAGCTACTGGCGCTGGAGCGACGGGTGCGGAAGTGGGTACGTCAATCGGAGTCTCAATTGCGGGCAAAGGAGCGGCCATTGGGGTGGTTATCGGTGTTTGGGCGGGAACGGTTGGTTCTGATTGGGGATCTAATTGGGCGGGAGACATATCTGTCCTCTCTTGCGTTTTTGATGTTTGACCACTGGAAGCGCGAAGGATCTCTTCAATTCGCAGCAAGCGGTTATACTTAACGACCCTCTCACCTCGAGAAGGAGCGCCAAATTTTACATAGTCAGTGCCAATTCCCACGGCAACATCCGCTAAGACATCGTCCGTTGTTTCGCTGGAGCGATGGGACATGATGGTGTGCCAACCGGCCTTCTTGGCTAGACTGGTGATTTCGATCGCCTCGGTAATGGTCCCAACGCGATTCGGTTTGATGACCAAGGCATTACAGGCCTTTTCTTCGATCGCTTTCATGAGAAGCGTTTTGTTCGTCGCTACGAGATCATCAGCTATGATCATGGCTGTTTGGCCCAGTTCAGCAGTGATGAACTTCCAATCTGGCCAAGCATCAGGAACCAATGGATCTTCTAGGGCGAAAACACGGTACTGTTCGTGTAAGCCTTTCAGGTATTTGACGAATTCTTTACTTGACATGGGCTGCGATTTATCTTTGATGGTGTATTTACCATTTTTGTAGAAGTTTTGGGGACCCAGGTCGATACCCAAAAAGGCATCTTTCGAAATAGTGTAGGAACAGACCTTAGCAGCTTCGTTGAAGATTTCTAAGGCATCAGAATTAGAAGCTAAATTGGGAGCGTAACCACCCTCCAAGCCCACACTCGTGAGAGCGCCCTTCTGTTCGAGAACCTGGCCAACAGCCATGAACATTTCGGTACCAATTTTTAGGGCTTGGGCGTAAGGCAAATGACTCGCTGGAACGAGCTGGAATTCTTGGAAATCCAGCGTTCCACCACCATGCTGTCCACCGTTGATGAGATTGAAAATGGGTGTCGGGATACGATAGGCATCGATCAGCTGATATTTTTCTTTGACGTAGACAAAAAGAGGCAAATGGAGAGAAGCGGCGGCCGCTTTCATCACGGCTTGGGAAACGGCCAAAATGGAGTTGGCTCCTAAGCGAGATTTATTTTTGGTGCCGTCAAGATCGACTAAAGTCTGGTCAATCTTGGTCTGGTAAAGCGGATCAAAGCCAGCCAGTTTTGCGCCTATTTCGGTGTTGATAAGTTCGACCGCTTTCGAAACTCCAAAGCCAAAGTATTCCGAAGAATTGTGATCACGCAACTCCATGGCCTCGTTTTGTTCATTGGAAACCGAACCACTCGGAACAGAAGATGTGGCGACCGTGCCATCAGACAAACTTACCGTCGCCTCCACCGTGGGACGGCCCCGGGAATCAAGAATCTGACGAGCGGTTATTGAACTAATGGTTGGCATGGTTATCGACTATTTTTTTAATCTTTTTTCTGTTGCGGCGATGATTTCCCGGGCGGTGTAGATAGCATCTGGAGTGACCGAAACCGAGGTTACACCCCACTCTACCAGTTTTTCCAGAAGGGTGTGATGGGTGGTTGGTGCTTGGCCACAAACCGAGATAGAAACGCCATGTTGTCTCGCTTTGCGCACCAATCTTTCCAAAGCCCACTGGACGGCGGGATGGGTTTCATCATAATCAGAAGCGACATTTTCGTTATCGCGATCGGTTCCCAGAATAAGCATGGTGAGGTCGTTCGTGCCGACCGAAATGCCATCGACGCCACTGCGGATGTATTCTTCAATCATGAGCGCGTTTTCCGGAATTTCGGCCATCATCCAGAGTTTGAAAGTCGAGCTGCGGCGCAGTCCGGCCTGGTAGATAAGGTGTTTGACGGCTTCAAATTCTTTCACACTGCGGATAAACGGAATCATCATCCAGAGATTTTGGTGCTTTTTACGCACTTCTTTAATGGCCTCGAGTTCGAGGTTAAAGACCTTGGGATCATGGACGTAGCGGAAACAGCCACGGTAACCAATCAACGGATTCTCTTCGTGAGGTTCAAACTCTTCACCACCAACGAGGTTGCGGTACTCATTGGTTTTGAAGTCAGTAGCCCTGTAGACTACCGGGCGGTCCCCAAAGGCCTCACAAAATTGGGAGATACCAGCCGCTAATTCGTGCACGAAGACCTTCTCTTTTTTCTTCTGCATCAAAGCGCGAGGATGATAGCCCAGTTGAGCAATGATGAACTCAGCACGCAGCAGACCAAGACCATCGACGTGTTGGGCGGCGACTTCGGCAGCTAATTCTGGTTCAGCTAAATTGACATAGACTTTGGTTTTGGTGGCGATCCTTTCCCCGCCTCGAGCTTGAGCTTCTGCGGCATCGACAGAGGCGAGAATATTATCGGAAAGTTCACCGGAGAAAACTTCACCGGTTTGGCCGTTGAGAGAGACCATCTGTTTGTTTTTCAGCACTTTCGTCGCCGTGACAGTTCCGACAATACAGGGCAAGCCTAATTCACGCGAAACAATGGCAGCGTGAGAAGTTTGACCACCCTTATCCGTAATAAGACCACCAGCCTTCTTCATGGCAGGGACAAAATCAGGTGTGGTCATACTGGTGACCATAATCTCGCCTGGCTCCAGATTGTGAATATCAGCTGGAGTAGGTATGTGCTTGACCTTGCCAGACACGAAACCTGGAGAAGCTGGTTCACCCTTCAACAGCAGGGGCATCTTTTTGAGGAGAGCCTCGACTTGCTTGTTGATAGTTTTTTTATCAGCCACAGCGTTGATGGTGGTGATCGGTCGAGTTTGCACGATGAAGATTTTTCCATCTTCAATCGCCCATTCGCTATCCTGCGGACGTTGGTAGTGTTCCTGAAGTTTTACCGCAATTTTCGCCAGTGCGACAATTTGCTCGTCAGTCATCTTCCGTTTGAGTTGACGTGATTGGGGTACGCGGAAATTGCGAGTGCGACCAAGTTTGCGGACCATTTCAATAGTTTGCTTGACCTTGAGAACATTCTCGATGCTCCAATCTTTTTTGACGACTTCATAGTGATCAGGAGTGAGGGTGCCCTGGACGATGTTTTCGCCCAGACCCCAGATGGCTTCAATAACGACGCGACTGTCATCATTATTGACGGGACTGATCGAGAACATAATGCCACTGACGTCCGATTGCACCATTTTTTGCACGGGGACAGCAATACCGACTTTGAAGTGGTCATATCCTTGATTGGTACGGTAGAAAATCGCCCGTGCTTCAAACAAAGAAGCCCAAGCGGCTTGCGTATACTTGATGACGTTGCGGCTATGTTTGATGTTGAGGAAGGTTGCCTGCTGGCCAGCAAAAGAAGCATCGGGTAAATCTTCAGCCGTTGCCGATGAGCGAACCGCCACATCCACGTTTTTACCGAGTTTGTTGTAAGCAGTTTCAATTTGTTTAGCCAAATCAGCTGGCATTTTGCCTTGAAGAATAACCTTTTGCACTTCCTTGGCAGCTTTTTGGAGATCTTGGCTCTTGTTCACATCCAGGGATTTGAGAATCTGACGGATCTTTTTCTCAATATCGTTCTCTTTGATAAAGCGGAAATACGCTTGAGCGGTGACGACAAATCCGTCTGGTACAGGGAAACCAGCCTGGACCATTTCGCCAAGGTTCGCACCCTTTCCACCAACCTGCGCGAGGTTGGTATGGTTGATATCCTTGAACCACAAAATTTCCGTCAGGGCAGACTTCGACATATGTTTTCCAGTATGCCGTTTATAATAGAGAAACGCAACTTGTACTGATAGTCATATCAGGAAGATTTACTAGCCCAAGTGGCGGAATTGGTATACGCGCACGGCTTAGAACCGTGTGGAGCAATCCTTGGAGGTTCAAGTCCTCTCTTGGGCACGAAAGAACATGTCTCTTTTCTCGAAACGACGCCTGAAGGCGTGAGATTTCTCAAAAAGAGATATGTTCTTTGTATATGTAAAAGGTGAGACCTGCAATTGCGCAGCCCGTTAGGGCAGATCTCACCTTTATCCTAACCTAGATCTTGTCACACCGTGACAGTACACGAAATATTCTAGACACACTTGAACCGGAGGTGAAAGTCTGCACTTCAAGTTGCGAAGCAACCTGAGAAATGCCTCCAGACAGAATGTCTGGGAGACCTCTCTTGGGCACAAAAAAACACATCTCTTTTTTTCAAAACATACACCTAACGGTGTGAGATTTTGTCCAAAAGAGATGTGTTTTTTGTATAAATTGAAGGTAAGACTTGTAATTACGTAGCCCGAAAGGCAAGTCTTACCTTTGTCCCAATGAGGAATTTCTCAAAAAAATATTTATTTTTTTTACCCCAATCCAGGAATCTTCAAAATTGTCACGCCAATAAATTGGAGAATGATTATCGAGAAAATAAGGAACAATAAACCGGTTACGGAAGCGGTGATAAGTTCTTTAGCTTCTTTCACTTTTGCGGATTCTCCTCGAGAAGTGCTGAGAATAAAGGCTGCTCCCAACATGGATAACAGACTAATTCCTCCCGCAACACCAAGGAGAAACCGGATGACATCTCCGGCTAATTCTTCTCCAGTCACGCTCAAGCATCCGACAGCGGTGAAAATTTTCTCTCCCTCTCTGGAATAGTGCACCTTTTTGTCATTCACGATTCGTGTACCCATGCACTGCACGCAAGCAGGTCGTTGTTCTGAGGGAACTTGGTTGCAGTAGTCGAACGAACTGCCAGGAGGATCATCCTCTGCCCGAACAGGCAGAGCAATAGAGGCAACAAGAAGAAAAACAAAAACGATGAGAAGGGTCCGGATCTGCCTCACGGGTGGTATTGTAACATCTGGTAGGTAAAAGAAAAAACAGGAAGCGAGAGTTTATTTCTTGGTTTAAAGAACTTTGTTTAGTAGGCGAGCTGAGCTAGCGACGTGTATTCCAGAAGATCATTGTTTTTGCGATCCTCGCGGGCTCGCTCACGATCGTTGTACTCCATCTCTACAATCCACTGATTCACAGAAAAAGCCCAAGATCCGTTACTTGAAGGAGTATATTTTGTCATGATTTCCTCAGGTGTGGTTAAGCCAATATCAATGTAGTTTTCCTTAATCTCTCGTGCGGCGCGATCAAAACCGGCTTCATACGTTTCAAATCCTAAGGTGCCTCGGGCGTGAATACCAAACCCCAAACAATTGTAGGAACCTGGTGGGATCGATTTACAAAGGTTGCTCTCTTGCATCATGATGGCCGGCAGCAAACGATAATCGAGATTATAGCGGTCAGCAATCTCTACTAAATTACTCCCAAAATAGTCATATGGTTTGAGAGGAGAATCATGGCGCTTGAGAAAGTTAGCAATGATAATGGCTCGAGCATCAGCCATTTGGACCGCACTTTTAATACCGGTATCACTGACCGGAATAGGAGCTTGACCGTTGGAAGTGGCGATCGCTGCCTGGCTCGTTGATTCTGGTTCGAGCTGGACAGTTCTGAGGCGTAGGGCACTCAAACTAATCAAGCCAAACAGAACCACCGGCGAAAGGGTTAAGAAAAGACCGCTGACAATATATCGCCAGGTATGCATAGGCTGACAACATCTTAGCGGGTTTTGCAGAGGGGGACAAGTCGGCGGTCATTGCTCCACCTAATTGCCTTTGGAGACAGCCATTCGGTAATGAATCTGATGGTTCATGTAGGACATGAAATCAACTTGCTGTCTAACTGAAAGTTCTGAAAATTGGTGAGTAGCCGTTGGATCTTTATCCCAAATATCGATTACAAAAGCAATATACTCGCCTATCGTTTTGTGCGGATCTCTGAGTAGCTTCGTTGCATAAAAAGAAAAAGATTTCTCAAGAGCAGATAGCAAATCAGAGTCAACACCCGACTCTTCAATGAGTCGAATTCGAGAGTTATCCATTTCCGTTTTGAGTTCTTCGAGAGAGCGTGGTTGATCGTGATTTGCCATAGAAATTCAGTGTACAGTTTTTGTTTTGTTTCGTTTAGGTGTTTCTTGACTCATTTACAGACGTTTAATGAGTTTCCGATGAGGTGGGCTCGCCTTTTTGGGTTGATTGCCTGGTTGTTGCTCTTTTACCAGGCGGAAAAGCAGACCTAATCCCGCCATATTGGAAAGATAGGCAGATCCACCGTACGAAATAAGTGGAAGAGGCACACCGGTCAATGGCACAAGCGCTACCATGGCCGCTAAATTAAACAGAATCTGCAGTCCAAACCAAGTGGTGATACCGGCAGCCACCAAATATTGTTGTTTCTCTGTTTGCGCTGCGGCTATGTTGAGACCTGTCTTAATAAGAATTCCGTACAAACTGATCAGTAATATTGAGCCGATAAATCCCGTTTCTTCAGCAAAAATGGCAAAGATCGAGTCATTTGCGGCTTCTGGAATATAGTGCTGTTTCTGTTTGGAAAGACCAATGCCCTGCCCCCAAACTCCGCCTCTCCCCAGAGCTAAGGTAATTTGGCGAATATGGTACGACTTACCGAGTGGATCACTGGCAGGATTGAGAAAAGTCGTCAGACGCTCTCGGCGATATGGAGCGGCCAGAATGAGAATTGCTCCCAAGAGTACCGCTATTCCGCCAAAAATAATCAGTGGTTTTAATTTTCCTCCAGCCAGAAAGTACATGGTTGCACTGAGGAGACTCAGGATGACGGCCGTACTCATGTTCGGTTGCAACATAATCAGAAAGGCAACAAGTGAGGTAAAAAACAAGAATGGAGCGAACCGTTGGTGTTTTGCCAACCATCCAGAAAAAAAGAGAATGAGTGAAAGCTTGGTAATTTCCGAAGGTTGAATTGGGACCGGCCCAAGTAAAATCCAGCGTTGGGCTCCCTGGAGTCGACTCCCTATTCCTGGAATGAGTACGGCAATGAGCAGGATAATGGCGGTGCCAAAAGCGAGCGGGCCGATTCGTTTCCAAGTTGTCGAAGGAATAAAACTCAGCCCGACAAAGGCTGAAAAGCCAAGCCCAATCCAAACAAGGTGTCGAGTGGCGTAGTGCCAAGGTGTGCCAAAGTTTTGCAAACTATCAGGTACTGAGGCGTCAAAAATTAACAGTAATCCAAATAGAGAGAAAAAAAGAATAAAAAGCGCGAAATGCCACGGTTTCTGGAACCAAGAAAAAATTGATTGATAGGCAGAATCAGGTTTCATGCTTGCGATCGATATGTTTCCACCAAGGCATTGAATTGATCACCGCGATCAAATTCATTGGTAAACATTTCAAAAGAGGCAAACCCTGGAGAAAGAAGGATGGTTGTCGCTCCGAGTTGTTTAGCTGTTTGGATGGCCATTTGGAAGGCTTTATTGAGACTGTCGACGGTTTGGTGTTCCCAGCTGAGCCCTAATTGTTGGGTAGCTTGTTCTAATTCCTGAGCGCCACTGCCCGTCAGCAGAACGGTGTGCAGCGGGGTTTGGGTTAACTTCTGAAGAAAAGTCTCCGAGAGAGGCAGTTTTTTAGTTGCTCCACCAGCGATCAAAACAAACTTTTCATTTTTAAAAGTATCCAAGGCTACTTCTAATGCCGTTGGGGTGGTCGAGGTGGTGTCGTTGATAAAAGTTAAACCTTGAATGGTTCCTCGATTTTCCTGGCGATAACTCACACCAGAAAAGTTTTGGATTGCCTGCTGCAAGATCGGCTCCGCAATCGCAAAAACTTCGGCGACTTTCACGGCAATGGCGATGTTTTCCCAATTATGTTCCCCTTGGAGAGGAGTTTGGAAGCGGTTTTTCATTTTCGTCACATCCTGCTTGGTAACCGGCAGCGCAGTGACATCTTGACGAAGAGCTTGAGTGATCGTCGGGCTCCAATCACGGTCGGCTTGGAATACAGAGATATCACCCGCTTTTTGGTAGGTAAAAAGATCAGTCTTGGCTCGAGCGTAATTTTCCCAGGTAGAATAGCGATTGAGGTGATCAGGATAAAGTGTGGTAATAACCGCGATGTGAGCGGAAATGTGCGTTATTCGGAGCGACTCAATTTGGAAGGATGAGGTCTCAATAACAAACCAAGCGTCATCTGGCGCTGTTTCGAGCTGGGCTAATAACGGTTTCCCAGGAATGTTCCCAGCAAGAATGATTGGTAAGCCAGCTGCCGTCAATAAATGAGCAATCAAGGTCGTGGTGGTGGTTTTTCCTCGAGTGCCGGTGATAGCGATGCTACGATCTCGGATATAAGTCAGAGCGAGGGCCATTTCTCCCAAAACGGGCTTATGGGCAGTGAGCGCTTTGATAATGTGAGGATGTTCTTCAGGAACACCTGGATTTTTAATAATACAGTCAGCCCAGTCGATGTCAGATTCTTGATGTCCGCCTACAGCTATCTCAATACTTGATTCCAGCTGAGAGAGACTTGTTTGGAGTTCTGCAACGGTTTTTTGATCGCTCACCCGTACCTGAGCCCCCGCTCGCGCAAAAGTATTGGCGACGGCAACGCCACCGCCCTGCAGACCAAGTCCAAAAACCAGAACTTTTTTATCACGATAGTCTTGAGAAAATTGCTGCCAATACTGCATATGAGCTTATCCTACATGGCAACTGTTATGTCGACCAGAACCCAACTCCTCAAGAGAATGCCTAAGTAGGTTCTACAGTACTTCTTGAAGGGAAAAACTTCCCTTTTGTAAAACGTTAGCTACTTGTTGCAGGTCACGTTGACGCAAAACCAGATCTGGATTGCCAGAAATAATGCTTTCTGCTTGGGAATATGACTCTTGAGCTTTGTCTCGTTCACCGGCTTTATGTTGAGCCAAGGCCATTCGCAGCCAGGCTCCCGAAAGCCAGACTTGTTTGGTATAGGGGTCGAGATCGGTTTGTTGTTCGATGGCCACTCTACCCTCTTCAAGGTTGTGCAAACCTTCAGCGATTTGCTGATTGAGCGTTTGAGCGAATCCTAGATGATAACGAAACTGACCGGTGAAGGGATGGTCATTCGGGAGGGTTCTAAGCGCTTGGGTGTAGCTGTCGATGGCAGAAGTCAGATCTTCAGCTAAAAGTTGAATTTCCGCTTTTCCAAAAAAGAAAAGAGCTTGTTGTTCCTTGGAGTAAGTATGTTTTTTTAGCCACTGTTCTCCTAAATCCAGATTGTTTTTTGCTAGGTGGAGATATTCACCTCGGTGCTGTTGTTTCCAGAGGTGTTTGAGAACGATATTTTTTTCCAGTAAAACCGCCAGGAGATATTCAGTTTCTGAGTTTTCCAGGTACGAAATGAGCGCCTGTTCATAGGTGGCTAACGCTTGGAGAGATTGGCCTTGTTCGCGGAGTTTGGCGGCAGCCACGTGGAGTGAGGATGGCGTGGACATACCACATATTATAAAAGAATGAGTATTGCTTCTGTAACGGTGTCTACGGGACAGCTCGATTCAACGAGACAAGTATTGAGTTGAGAGTTTCTTTGAGGAGAATCGCGCAGGTCGGAGTGGGTAAAACGAAAAATATTATTACCGAAACGACGACCGATGGCCCAAGGACGCCGTTACAGTAAAGCGAGCCACACACCAATGGCGGTCAGAATAATACCGGTCATCCAGGCGCGCATCACGATTTTTGGTTCTTCCCAACCAATCATCTGGAACCAGAGGTGCAGCGGAGCTACTGGCAAAATCTTTCGTTTCAGAAAGCGTTTAGCCAACAGCTGTACCAAACTGGAAAGAATTTCGGCTACAAAAATGCCCCCAATCACCACAAGTGCGACCGTCTTGCCCAGCAAAAGTCCCATGACGGCTAAGGTAGCACCAAAAGCCAAAGCTCCGACATCTCCCATAAAAATACGGGCGGGATAGATATTGAAGTAGAGAAAAGCAATGAGCGAGCCGATCAGCAGGGCAACAAAAATCGACAGCGTCGTATCAAGAATCGAAGCCGAAAGCACCCACAAACCGAAAAAACAGAACAACAATAGGCCAGAGGCCAAACCATCAAGACCATCGGTGATGTTGACGGCATTCGCAAACGCTACAATCACAAAAGATGCATACAGGGCAAAAAGTGGTCCCAAGTAGATCTGACCTAAAAAGGGAATGTTCAAAAAATTAATGCCTAACCAGAAGTGCATCATTAAGCCAACTATTGCTCCGCAAAGCAGTTGTAACAGCAGCTTGTGGCGGAGTCGTAAACCAAAGAATTTACTTTCCTTGATACCAAAGAACTTTTTCACATCGTCATACAAACCGATGGCACCAAAAGATAACAACGTAAAAAAGAGAATGGTGATCTCAGGAATAATCGGATAGACATTGGTAATGGTGATGCCGGTAGCCCGGAGAACCGGGAATATAGCGGCAAAAACGAAGGAAATGACGCCAATAAGCAGAATGCCTCCACCAACGGGAATGCCGGCTTTATGAGAATGAAAGTGATCAAATATTTTTGTGCGAATACCAAAAGCATCCATTGTTACTTGTTTTTGGCGCTGAAACTTGAGTTGGTACAAAAAATTAATGAAGGGAACGATGAGTGCACTGGTGAAACAGAAGGAAAAAATGAGTAATCCAAGTACAAGTGACATAGGCTTTTACTATTCTATAGTGTTGGGCCGACAAGGTACACTGCCTGCCATGGTTTATAAACGCTGGTGAAGGTTCGGTGGAACATTTCTTTGCCTTGCGCATCCTTCACACTATAGTTAAAGCGAGCTGTTCCGCCTGGAGCAGCCCAATCAACCTGTTTGGTTTTTCCTGGTGCAATGGAAGGATCTTCTTGATATCGAGGAGCTGGAGCCGGTCGGACGTTGCCAAACGAGTAATCAGAAATGGTGCTTTCTCGTCCATCGTCGGTTCCCCAGATTTCTACTCGCATAAAAAGATTCTCTAAATCAACTTGCGAAGTGACCAAGATGTAATGATCGGTATTATTAGTAAATCGGAAATCAGTCGAAGGTGCGTAGACGGTAGCGTCATAGCCTGGCTGAGAATTCTGTTCATAGTAGCCAACGCGATAGCTATGGGCCTTCCAAGCACTAATCGGAAAGCCAGCATCCAAAGCGGCCCGAAAAACGGTGGTACTGACCTGGCAAACACCACCCCCATCCCCTAACTCGGTTCGACCATTACGGATAACATACGCTGCCTTATAACCCGTTCGGGAGGTAATCTCACCCACCACCCCATTGAAAGAAAAATCTTCTCCTGGTGCGATGAGGGCATTGTTTACGCGTTCGCTGGTGAGATTAACATTGAAGATTCGATTTGGAATCGAGTGAAAAAAGGTTGAAGTACCCAAACCAATTCGTTCCTTAATGCCGAGGTCATTGGTGTCTTCAAGTTTTACAGTTGGTTCCACTGTTGAAAAAGACAGTTCGATTTTGGTATTTTTATCCTCTGATCCCTCGAGTTTGGCCAAAGCTTCTTGGAGGCGTCGCTGAGATTCCTCAGTTTCAATGGATCGACCGTTTAGAGGAGCTTGAAAATCGGTCACTTTTTTATCTGCGGAAATTTCCAGTTTGGCATCTTGAGGCTGACGGGCGTATTGGGTGTTCCATGTTTGAAGTTGTTGTTGAATGGCCGCTGAGTCATAACCGTCTGGCAGTTGAATCCAGGGAAAGTAATCTTTGGGAGAAAAATCTTGAAGAGGTTCCAGTTCAGAAATGGACAAAGTGAACGTTTTTCCCCAGAGTTGTTGTAGGCGCTGTTCACTTCGAGTCATTTCTTCGTCTGTGAGCGGTTGGTGCAGGGACATCATTTGAATTGGGAGAGAAATGTTTTGGGACTGCTGGCCAATTATCTCTACCATTTTTTCCTGATCGATCACCTCGCCCTTTTCACCGCGCTCAACCTGGAATTGAGCTGTTTTCACCACCACGTGCGGTGGATTACCAGGCTTGTCGATTTCTTGGGCAATCAGTTTTAGCCACTCTCGGATGGCTGATTCGTCGAATTGATAGTTCAGAGGTAAATCAATGGGTTTCCATAAAAGGACTAATCTTTGCGAAGTTTGTTGTAGGAAGTTTCCAGTACGACCGATTTCTACGGCTTGTTCAATGGTTTGGGTGTAATTGGGTTGCCAATTGAGCTGAGCAGAAGAAGAAGCCCAATGGAGCTCTTCTCTCTGTAAGGTAATAGTGAAATTATCCGGTTGGACGAGATCGGTCTGTAATTTCTGCTGCGCTTCTTGGGTTGTCAGTCCAGAAACATCAATTTTTGCAATGTAAATTCCAGAAATTATGTGGCTTTCATCGACAAAAAGCCAGGTGACCATGACTCCCGTTGCCACCATCAAAAAGAGAGTAAAAATGAAACCACTGAGGCCAGCAACGAGTTCTGGATGTTTTTGCATTGTTTTCATCGAATTTCCTCATTATACTGGGAGAATACGTTATGACTATGGATAACTCTCAGCTGCCCCGTCCCACTCTTCCGTCCGATACCAATCCAGCTAAGGTTGGCCAGGTTAGCGGTGCGAATGTAGATACTTCTGTCCCAATTGCTCCAGCGGCTCGACCAGCCCCTCAACCTTTTGGTCCCAGTGCACCACCACCCACGCCCCAATCCCAAACAGAAGATCAACCTGTCTTTCGGAGTCCCATCATTGAAGGTCTGCAACAAATGCAGAGTACGCCCTTCCAAATGCCGGCCACAGTGCCAGCCGGAGCGACAAACGGAGCTTCTTCGACCATAAACAAATCGACTACACCCATGTCTACTTCTCTGCCTTCAGAAAAATCATCCGAATCGACTGGGCCAGTTCGAGAAACAGCGTCTTTGGGAAAAATGAGTTCTACTGCTTCGCCCAAGCCAAGCACCGAAAAATTAACCCAAAAAGTCGCCAGTTCAGGTTCTGGTTTCTCACTTCCTGGTTTTGGCAGTAAAAAAATTCTTGGATTGATTGCCGTCTTAGCCCTGCTTGTATTAGGTGGCATCGGTTGGTTTGCCTTTCAGTATATGGGCAAGAGTGTTGACCCCAATGCTCCACCTGTCGCCAATGCCAAAGTCAACCTTACCTATTGGGGATTATGGGAGAATGATGACGTTATTGCTCCTTTGATTGCAAAATACGAAGGTTTGCACCCGGAAATTAAGATCGAGTACCAATATCAGAATCATCGTCAGTACCGGAGCCGCTTACAGGCTGATATCCGTCAGGGAAATGGTCCTGATATTTTTCGTTACCACAATACTTGGATGCCAATGCTTAAGGACGATTTAGCGACTGCCCCTAGTTCAGCCATAACGGCGAGCGAGATGAAGGAATCCTTCTATCCCGTGATGTCCGAAGATCTCGTTTCTGGCAACCAAGTCTATGGTGTTCCCCTGATGTATGACGGTTTAGCTCTGGTCTATAACGAGTCAATGTTGGAAACGGCCAACGCCTTACCTCCCAAGGATTGGAAGGCGTTACGCGAAGTGGCTGCCGCTTTAGCCATTCGCAATGATCCGCGACTTGAGCGCGGTGGTATGGCGATGGGTACGGCGGAGAACGTGGATAATTTTTCCGACATTCTTGGACTTTTAATGCTGCAAAATAATGCTCAGCTAGCTGATCCAAGCAGTGAAAATGCCCAGACCGCTTTGGAGTACTACACCCTTTTCAGTCGAGTTGATGGCGGTTGGGATCTCACGATGCGTCAGTCGACTTTGGCTTTTGCCAATGAGCAAGTGGCCATGATTTTTGTTCCTTCCTGGCGTTTGCATGAAATCCGAGAGCTCAACCCCAACTTACGCTTTGGTGTGGCTCCTGTTCCCCAACTGAGCGAAAACCGTATTGCCTGGGCGACTTACTGGGTTGAAGGAGTGAACAAAAAATCCGCGCATTGTAAAGAAGCTTGGGAGTTTATAACTTGGCTTTCTCAACCAGAACAACTTCGCCAGATGTACGCCGAGGCCAGCAAGTACCGTGGTTTTGGTGAGCTCTATCCACGAGTTGAGATGGCCTCAGAATTAGCGCAGGACGCTACACTGGCACCCTATTTAGACGATGCCCTTTACGCTCAGAGTTGGTACATGGCTTCTCGGACCCATGATGAAGGTCTGAATGATCAAATTATTTCGTACTACCAGGATGCCGTTAATTTGATGAATAAAGAAGG
>Ga0265297_10002817_pt1 | contig 33655 bp, 48 predicted proteins | sample Munlanlwell13791_FD_192502 | JGI IMG/M metagenome (GOLD analysis project Ga0265297, IMG submission 192502) | Leachate microbial communities from a municipal landfill in Southern Ontario, Canada - Leachate well 137-91 | ecosystem: Engineered > Solid waste > Landfill > Unclassified | place...
TTTTTCTAAAAGGAACATTAAAGTAGCCTTTTGAATTTACTCTCCACACTCCATTAAAACATGTTCGATTAAGATAAAGAAATCTTGTTGCTCTTTTTAACTCTGTGTAAGGCCAATTTGGGTTTCGATCCCATGCTCTAATTTTATAATATGCTTTTTCGTTGGTATCAAACTTAAGTGTCTCTTCAATTAATTCTTCTACATTTGTTTTAAGAATTTTATAAAAGCAAATTAAATCTTGATTAGTATCAGAAATTACAGCTTTAGAAGGTTCAATTTTAAATAAAAGCGAACAGGATCCAGCAAATAATTCGTAGTAGGTATTAAAATTTTTGGGTATATATTTGATGATTTTGTTAACTAATTTTCTTTTTGAACCTACCCAACGTATTGGCGACTGCATTGATTGTTTTCTTTCTGTTAAGGAAGACAATCATTTCTAGTATCTCTAACCTCTTTTTGATAATCTGCCTTTTTTGTATATTTATTTGGTTTGAGTTTCCTATTATATTCCTTATCAAGTTTTTTCAAACCTGCTTTGACTATTTGATCGATTCTATTTTTATTCTTTTTCATAACTTTTTTATACAAAGCACTTATGAAATTTATTTATACAACAGATTTACATGGTGATCAAAATCAGTATAACAAGATTCTATCTTATGCTCTTGAACATAAGATAAAAATAATAAATCTTGGTGCTGATATTTTACCTAAAAGTCATGATATTCTGACCGCTCAAAAGAAATTTGTCAAAGGGTTCTTAAAAGAATACTTCTTTTCTGCAGCAGAAAAAGGGATCACTCTTTTATGTTCATTTGGCAATGATGATATCTATACTAAGAAAAAATATTTTAAAAAGTATGGTGCTCTTCTTGATGAGCAACCGTTTCAGATAGATAGTTTTGTCTTTAAGTCTTATCCTTTTGTATGTGACTATCCTTTTGGTTTAAAAACTGCATGTAAATTGGATTACAGAGGATGGCAACGTCCCCAATGCAGTAACTCAGTTGATGTCACAGAGAAAGGTATAGAACATATTGAAGATTTAGACCAATGGTTTCATAATAGAACTACCATTGAAGAGGATCTACAAACAATCTCTAATGTCTCGAATACTATTTTTTTGTGCCATATGCCACCATCTGACCTTGGGTTAGATGTTTGTTATAATAATCTTTGTGTAGGTTCGAGTTCTGTTTTAAAATGGATAAAAAAAGAACAACCTTTAATGACTTTGCATGGGCATATCCATGAATCATATACTATGACAAGCGTATGGAAACAAAACATCGGCAGGACTTTGGTTATACAACCAGGCCAGTGCACATATAGCTCAGGAAAAGTTCGTTTTGTGGTAATAGAAATAGGATCAGAAATAACTAGTTCTTTAATTGAAATTTAAGACAATTTTTTATTGTTTTAATCATTTATAATAAAAATAGGAGGTCAAGATTAAATATATAAAATAGAGAGCTGGGAATAGTGGCACAGGAGTTGTTGTCATGTCAGAGTTTTCTGAGTTTATTACAGCACAACGACATGCTCTTGATAAAGCTATATATCTTGAAAGCGAAAAACTTCATCATGATTTAAGATATGACTCTGAAGGCAAACCTACCAATGCTTATTTTCTTCAGTGGATTGAAGAACACTCCTGTGATTTCAGAGATGCTTGGAACACTTCTCTTTGTAAAAAATGCAAAAATGTTTTTACTTGCTATGATTGTTTAAAAGACCAATGCAATTCTTTTGAAGAAATGCCTAAATAAATTGGCATAAATTCAAAAAACCTTCGATATGCTTTGGGCTTCATTCTAATTTGGCAGTTTAAATACTACAAAAGATATACATATTAAGGATTTTTTTCTTATTTTTATAAGGAGTCTATTATGATTGTTATCGAAAAAATCAAACAAGGTGTTTGTTGTTTTTGTTCAGGTGACGCAACTGTGAAAATCAATGGTCTCTCTTTTTGTTCTTCTTGCGGAGATGGTGAGTTGCTTAAAATAGCGAAAAAATGCGTCACAAATCTTCAGGAAGCAACAGGAAAATTGACCGTCATTCCTAAGAAAGAGCCGAAATAATGGAAAAGAAAAAAGCGTTTGAAAGACCCATAATCGGTGTTTTTTACCTTGTTCCTGATCCCAAGTCGGGAAAATACACTATATATTCTGAGTATGACGAGAACGGAAATGAAGCAGTACATTTAATGCTCTGGGATTCTATTGTCAATTTACTTCGTCGAAGATTCAGAGATAAACCTGTTGATATTATCGAAGACAATTACCGTGGGCTCCCTCGTGGAAGGGTCATGGAACAGGGAGAAAATTCTTGGATCATCGCTTGGGGCGAAGATTTTCCTGAAGAATACAAATCTGATGTGATTTCAGATTTCAGGTTAAATGACGCTAAATCAATCGGAAAAGTGAAATGGGAGTTTCAAAACCATGAAACTATGCAGGCAAATGACAAAAAAGTTGTAGAAAAAACTTTGGGTATTACAATGACACCCAGCGGCTTTAAACAAGTGAAAAAATCAAACTCGGAAAAAATCATAAAAGAATTTTTGAAATAATGTCATATCTGGCGAAGATGGACTGAATTAATCGGATTTAGGCCTGAACATCATCTGAATATGACATGTCTATAAAGCACTACGAGACTGTTGCTTGTAGTGCTTTTTGTTTTTTAATTGGCAATTTTATTGGTTACATTAGATATAATAGAATGAAAGGAAATTAATTATGTTTTTTTTTGATGAAACAAAAGAACTACTTGACTTATTAAGTCGAGCGTCAGATTCTTACTACAATGAGAGTGTTTCGATTATTTCTGATGCAGAGTATGATCAGAAAAAAGATCGTTTAAAACTTCTATATGAAAGAATTCTTCTTCCCAAGAAATCTATAAATCCTACACTGGTAAAAGAAGTCGAAGCATTTCTTATTCAGATTGGTGCACCAGTTACTCCTTCTGAATGGAAAAAAGCTGCTCATCATATTCAGATGACTTCTCTTAATAAAGTCAATTCCCAAGCAGAATTTGAAGCTTGGACAAGAGAAATTGGTGATACTTCCTATGTCATCTTTGATAAAATGGATGGCGGTTCAATTGATCTTGTCTATAAAAATGGTAATTTAGTTCAAGCTATTACAAGGGGAGATGGTATTGAAGGTGAAGACATGTTGCAGAATGTTTTGAAAATGCAAAATGTCCGTGCAACAATACCTGGTTTCACAGGGAATATTTATGGAGAAGTTTTCATTCTTAGAGAAGATTTTGAGAAACTTCTTATAAAAAGTGGAAGGGATTATAAAAATCCCAGGAATACTGCGACAGGTCTTCAAAAAACTCTTACTGGTGAAAATGTTGAATTTCTTTCAATTTATTTTTATGATATTGCAGGAATTCAATGGAACACTGAAGAAGAGAAACTTAAAGCAATTGAGAGATTCGGTCTTAAAACATGTTTCTGGAAAAAAGTAACTGTCGCAGAAGCAATACGAATTTTCGACGAATATGAAACAAAAATTCGAACAACACTACCTTATGATATTGATGGTCTTGTAATACGAGCAAATACAATTTCAGTTCAACAAAAACACGGAATGCTTGGTGGGAACCCCAAAGCAAAAATTGCCTGGAAATTCAAACCGATGCAAAAAGAAACTATTCTCAAAAATGTTTTATGGCACATTGGGAATAGTAGAAGAGTTACACCTATTGCAATACTTGAACCAACTCCAATGGGAGGTGTAACAGTACGTCGATGTAGCTTGCATAATGTCGATATGTTTAGCTCTTTTCACTTAAAAAAAGGTTGTAAAGTTCTTGTAAATCGTGCTAATGATGTAATCCCTTATCTCATTTCTAATAACGGTGGTGGAACAGAAGACTTTGAAATTCCTTCTATTTGCCCTGAATGTGGCGAAAAAACTGAAATACAAGGCAAATTTTTAATATGTCCTAACGATGCTTGCTCGGGTCTTTCAACTGGGAACCTTGAGCGTTGGATTCAGGTGCTTGACATTGATTGCCTTGGTCCCAAAATTATTCAAATGCTCTATGAGAATGGTCTTGTAAAAGAACCTGCTGATTTCTACAAACTTTCTGTGGAACAAGTTGCTTCTCTTGATCGTATGGGTAATCGCTCTGCAACAAAGGTTGTCACTAATCTCAGAGCGAAAATGCAATTGACTTTGCCTGAATTAATTGCTGGTCTCAACATGCAGAATTTTTCTACAGAGACTGCACAGGCTCTTGTGGATGCCGGGTATGACACCATTGTAAAAATCTTCAATGCACAAGAAACAGAGTTGGTCAATGTCAAAGGCATTGGTGAAATTACAGCATCTCAGATTGTAAAAGGAATGAAAGCGAAAGCAATTATTCTTAAAAACTTGTTTGATGTTGGTATCACAATTAAAGAGTCTGAAAAAATAGAACTTTCGTCAAATAAACTGTCTGGAAAGAGTTTTTGTTTTACAGGTGCAATTCAGGCAATAAAGGCTGATGGAAAACGGTACACCAGAGACGACATGCATGCATTGGTTCTCCAAAATGGTGGTACTGTTGAAAAAGCAATTACTAAAGACCTCACTTATCTTGTGATGGTCGATCCATCTTCGACAAGTAGTAAAGCTCAGAAGGCAAGGCAAATGGGAACTAGTATTTTAGGAGAAAAACAATTCTTTGAAATGATTGAATAATAAAAACAAGAGTTGCATATTTACATCCGTATTCAAACACAAGTAGATAGACATGAGCACTAAAATTTATGACGGCTATATTATAAATAAAGAACTTAGTTCTCATGAGATAGAATTAATGATCAAAAAAATCAAGGCTAAAGTCGATCCTGTTGCCATACGCTTACACACTTGTATATTTGCAAGTAAGGTAGTTACTTATTATGATAGTGTAGCTACTAGTTATTTAACTCCAAAAACTAAATATTCTGCTATGTTTGTTATATCAGAAGAAGAACGTGAGGCCCGGAAAAACTTATTACAGCTTCAACGCGAACCCGATTGGGATTATGACGTGGATATACGCTTTTATCCTGTTAAAGGTTGTATACCACTCATTATACAAACTGAGCACAATGAACTACGGAAAGCCGTATGTGAAGCTTACCACCATATAAAATATTATGGTTACTGGGATAACACAGATCCTGATGAAAATTGTTCTGTGCAAGAATGGAAAGAACGAGAAAGAATGTGGAATCGCATATTCAAAAATGATGTAATATCTTTCAGAGTGCATTTAGAAAAGTATCGTTATCACAGGTATTCAGAAAAATATTTTATGGAACAGATACCGAGTTTCGAACAACGGGTGCTTACTCAATCTAAAAATCATGTCATTGTTAATAAAATAAGGAACCTTCAAGGAAATACAAAAGATGATATAGAAACATCTTTACGTATTGCTTCTAATACTATTATATGGCTCGCAGAAGGTATGCGAAATGAAGATCCTGAAGTAATGCAATTGGTAGAAGCCGAGAAAGATCGATGTAAGCCTTTAATGAAAGAATTTCTTACTATGAAAGATCTTCAGGAAAAAATTAATGTTTGAGCAATTTAAAGTCCCTTGGACTGAGAGAGTTCATTCATTTTGGACTCGTTCACAATATATCAGACCAAATCATTTATTTGCTTGTTGGAGAGAATGTAGTGATTATTTGTTGAGACAATTTTTGATATAGTATTAGAATTAGGAAATTTTGATTATGATTTGTGTGAACGTCTTGAATTATTAAATACGCAATTATCTCAGTCTACACAACAAACAATCCTAAGCATTGTGCGTTCTGTTAGAACTGAAGTAAAAGACGTAGTATGGAGAATACGTGGTCTATCTGGACAACAAACACTAGAGCAATTTATAGTTAGACAGTTAACTACAGAAATAGACGAGCCTTCGTTAATTGACAGATATCATTTGGGTGCCATTAAAGGATATACTACATTTAATGATCAAGAACATTGTCTAATACAAAGTCGATCAGGATCTGAATATATGAAAATGAAATGGATAAGCGAACCTAGCTTTTGAATGTTGAGTAAAAATTGTCTATAGAAAATCAATCTAAGTATAGAACTACAAAACAAATACGTATTGACAAATGTGGGAATATACTTTGTACTTATTGTATGAAATATAAACCTAAAAAAGAATTTTTACAAACAAATTTGAATAGACATTTTTATAAATGCATCTTGTGTAATTATGAATATCGAAAGAAAAATGTTAATTCTTTAATATGTAATATTTACACTCACCAAAAATATAGAATAAAAGGTGAATTGCCTTATACAGTTAATGAATTTTCAAAATGGCTTGCTACAACAAATTTTTTTGACTTATACAGAAGTTGGGTAGCATTTGGGTATATAAAAGACAATATACCCACAGTTCTAAGAATAGACACTAAAAAGCCCTATGCTTTAGATAATTTAAGAGTAACAATAGCAAAGTTAGCAAGATTAACTTTTTCCCATATGAGGGATAGAAAAGTTATTCAGATGGATTTTCAAAATAATGAACTTGCTACTTTTTCTAACGCTAGAGTTGCTGCAAGTTTTTTAGGTGTCAAGTGTTATTCTAATATACATGAAGTGTGTAGAGGAAGAAGAAAAACTGCAATGGGTTTTTATTGGAAATATGCTGTTTAAAAAACTTGTGAATAATAAATCAGAGAAAATGGTCGTTCATCACAGGAATATTTGTAAAGTATTGCTGAACAATACCTCAAAAGGGATGTTTAAACCCAATGAATCATGAATATGTAAATCAAAGAACAATCTTTGAATGTATTGTAGGGAGTCAAGCATATGGGACTCATAATGAGTTATCTGATGTGGACTATGCAGGAGTTATGATCCCAGATAAAACTTATTTCTTGGGCTTTAAGAAATTCGAACAGTTCAGAGACTTTCCCGGAATTGACAAAACAATATATAATATTACAAAAGCTCTTAGTCTTATTGCTGACAATAATCCCAACATGCTTGATTTGTTATTTATGCCAGATCATTGTATTGTCAAAATGACAGAGTATTGGGAAAAAGTGCTCGAACATAGAATGATGTTTCTTTCAAAAAGAATAAGATATACGTATGCTAATTATGCTATTTCACAACTCCGAAGAATAGAAACACACAGAAAATTTATTTTAAATCCTCCTCAAAAAAAACCTGAACGTTTAGATTTTGGATTACCTGATACTCCCATGTTTCCGACATCACAAATAAAAGCAATTTGTCAAGCAGCTCTTGAACTAATTATTGAGACAGAACGAGAATCTTTCGTAGTTGAATTAGACAAAATTTTTGGAGATTATGTTGTTCCTTTGTTTGCAAAATTTATAAAACCTGATGAACGTATTCTTGCTATGGAATGGTTGCAAATGGGAATTAAAAGCCAGATAAATGTTTTCAACTCTCTTGGCATACAATACATTAAAGATGAATATATTGATCAAGCAAGTCGGGAACTTGCTTTTTACAATTCTAATACTGAATGGAATCAATATGAAAATTGGAGAAAGTCTAGAAACATTAAGAGATCAGATTTAGAAGCAAAATTCGGATTTGACACAAAACATGCAATGCATTTGGTTAGACTTTTCAGAATGGGAAAAGAATATTTTGAAAAGGACACATTATTTGTAGATAGAACTGGAATAGATGCTGAAGAATTAAAAGAAATTAGAAACGGGTCATGGTCTATTGAAAAACTAAGAGATTATACTGAACAACAAGATAAAGAGCTTGCTAAATTGTATGTTTCTTCAAAACTAAAGAAATCTCCTGATAGAAGTAAAATTTCAGATTTGTGTGTAGAGATTGTGGACGGATTTCATCATCAATTTCTATAAGCTACTTAAATTATGAATATATCAGAAGAAGAATATGTTATTTGTCCTCTATGTAACAAGAAATTTAAATGTATTACTACTTCTCATTTAAAAACTCATAAAATTTCTTATAAAGAATTTAGATTATTGTATCCAACTATTTCTTTAGTATGTGTCTCGAAGAAGAGATTAATGTCAAAAACTTCTAAAGAACATGGCTGTGGAAAATGGATGAAAGGTTATAAACACACAATAGAACAACGGCAAAAGATGGCAAAACGAGTATCTGGTGCAAATAATCCTTTCTTTGGTAAGAAACATTCTAAAATTGCAAGAGAAAAAATGTCAAAAAATCATGCTGATTTTACAGGTGATAAAAATCCTCTTAAAAAGTTTTTAAAAAATGAATCAAAACATAGAGATTATTGTTTAAGAATAAAGAACGCAAAGGAAGACTTTAAGAAAAACACAAAAAAATATGCTAAATGGAAAGATAATATTTCAAGAAGTATTGTGCAAGGTCATATTAATGGAGTTTTTAAGCCTTATGGGCGAGGTCACAAACAAGGAAGTTTTTATAGCAAGTTGCAAAACAAAAAAATTTGTTTCAGAAGCTCTTATGAAGAGAGATTTTTGATTTGGTGCGAAAAAATGCAAGTTTCATTTAACACTTGTAAGATTTCGATTAAATATAAAGATAAAGAAGAAAAAAATCACAGGTACCTTCCAGATTTTAGTGTTTTTTATAGTGGTATTGAAGTTGTTGTTGAAATCAAACCCGAAAATTTAATTAATTTATGTTTAGAAAAAATAGAAGCAGCCAAAAAATTCTTCTCAAAACAAAAAGATAAACTGTATGTAGTGTTAATTTTAAGAGATATCGAAGAACTTGAACAATTAACTTTTTTTGATCTAGATTTTTTTCTTAGAAATTCCAAGAACTGTCAATATGAACGGATTTGAAAGAATTTCTGACCCAAACCCATGTCAAAATTGTGGTTATGTAATTATTGAAGGTTATAAAGTTCTTATTTGTCCATATTGTGTTCGACAATATGTTAGAGAAAATAAAAAGATCATGTTCATTATAGAAAGTATATAATGGTAGTTTTTGATTTATTTAACGATATAATGTACTATGAACGACAAAGCTCTCTATATTGTCAAAACTCTCGTGGAACATGGTTACCAAGCTGTATGTGCTGGAGGTTATGTACGAGACAGATTATTAGGTCTTGAGCCCCATGACATTGATATAGCAACCAGTGCTACTCCCGATCAAATCGAATCTTTATTTACAAAGACATTAGCTATAGGTAAAGCTTTTGGAGTAATACTTGTTGTTGTTGATGGAAACGAGTTTGAAGTTGCTACTTTTCGTTCTGATGGAGAGTCTACTGATGGTCGTCATCCTGATTCAATTCGATTCTGTTCTATGGAAGAGGACGCGAGGCGGCGAGACCTCACGATCAATGGGATGTTTTATGATCCATTAGCCGACAAAATTATTGACTACGTGGGTGGTCAGACTGATTTAGAGCACAATGTAGTACGGTTGATAGGTAACCCATTAGACCGAATAAATGAAGATAAACTTCGATTACTTCGAGTTGTTCGATTTGCTGCTCGGTTTGATTTCACGATCGAATCTGAAACTGCTGCAGCTGTGTGTTTGAAAGCACAAGAGATAACTCAGGTTTCAGCTGAAAGAATTGCTAATGAACTTTCTAAAATCTTGAAAACGAAAAATAAAAGGCGAGCAATTGAACTGTTATTTGAATCTCATCTTATTTATTCAGTACTCCCAGACATTGCAAAAATGAAGGGTGTCGAGCAACCTCCTGAATTTCATCCTGAAGGTGCAAGAGTTAGAAGAATATGTATTGGACTTGGCCCTTTTGAAAAATTAGATCTCAATAACCCCGAACATTTTGATCCTACCAAATATAAAATGTATCCGGGAGACGTATTGGAGCACACAACATTGACGCTCGAAAAACTCCCTGAAGATGCTTCAATAGAATTGCTTTGGGGAGGTCTTCTCCATGATGTTGGGAAACCTTATACTCAAACTTTTGAAGATCGTATCCGTTTCAGTGGTCATGATGCTGTAGGTGAAACTAAAGCAATAGAGATACTTAAAGGTTTCAAGTTTTCTAATGTTTTTGTTGAACATGTAGCTTCACTTGTGAAGAATCACATGAAGATGGCTGCTGCTGAGAGGATGCGTACTTCAAAACTTAAAAGGTTTGTAAATTTACCTAAATTCGAAGAGCATCTTGCTTTGCATAGAGCTGATTGTGCAGCATCACATGGTGGATTTGAACATTGGGAGTTTTTGCAAAATAAATTGAAAGAATTCGAATCAATGCCTGAGAAGGTGATTCTCGATAAACTCCCTCGTCTTGTGACTGGACATGATTTAATTGATTTGGGTTTTAAACAAGGCCCTGTTTTCCGGACTATATTGGAAGCAATTCAGGACCTTCAACTCGAAAATGTTATAACAACGAAAGAACAAGCAATTAATCATATACTGACTACTTATGCAGGAGAGAGTAATGCCGGAAACAGTTCGAGTCTTGAGAAAGCAGGGTGCTAAAAACAGAGAAATGAATCAATCGATAAAAGATGTAATGAAATTGATTCTTGAAAATCGCGAAAAAGCAAAGCAGGAGCAGATTAATACAAAAAAAACAATGATTTCTAGTTCAGAAGGAGCTCAGAGTACTGAAAATTAAATTGGTTCAAAAATAACCAATTAAACTTCAGTTGGGAGAATTTCCTTTTGATTCTGGAATTTCACCTAAATTCGTTAAATGTAAATTAACGAATGTGGGAGGTGCATATGTTTAGAAGGGATCTTCTCAAAGCCGGTGCTGCGGGGATCGGAACGTTGGCCTTCTCCAGAACCGCGGGTGCAATGCAATCAATTTTCAAGGCATCTGAAAAAAAAGAGTGGGCTGTTATATTCGGTAGTATGTGTGGAAGCACCAGACCAATAGTGAGAGTTATTCCTCTGTAATAAATTTCATTTTTGTTTCGACAGATGTTGCAAATGGCGCTTTTATTTTAACATCATCTGCTTTTCGGCCGCGAAACGGGTTTCCCTCCGCGGCTGGGTTGACCACAAAATATGTAGGAGATTCACCTGCAAACCATGGGGCTGGACTTGTCGCCGGAACTGTTTCTATTCTTGCAGGTAAGTTTAAATCTTCTTGAATTTGTTCCAGATCGAATTGATATGAACTAAAGTCAAATTGTGGTATTATATTGACAGAATAGAATCCTGCAACATAATTATAACGTGGATTTTGACTTATTATGCTTTCAAAACTAGGTATTTCGTCAGAAAAAGCATTTATTACATCTTCAAAACTATAAATATTAACAGGTTCTTGATGTGTTGCATAGGCAGGAAGAATGATTATTCTTTGTACTCTATCATAAATATCTCTATATTCATTTGCAATTTCTGTTGTCGGCACAAAAAGAAAAATAGGTGAAGGTGTGGCTCTAATCATTGATTTTAAACATTGTGTTTCCTATTCTTCGTAAACAGCCACAGTTGATATTGTGGACACCATAAGTATGTGTAACGTATTCTTGGAATTGTCTGAGTTCTTCTACTGACATTAAAATTTCTTCTTGAATTGTTTTAAAAGCGATTTAATTTTCTTTGTATCTGTAGATATGTTCTTTGTTTCACTCCATTTATCACAAGCTGTTTGTCTAGAGTCTCCTCCTATCGAGTATGTTCCATTATAAGTCATTTTTCCGTTAAATTTCCTGCAACTTTTTCTCTTGCTACAATTTAAACATGTAGACTCTTTTGTTGTTTTATTTTCTTCTTTTTGTTTATCTTTCTTTTCTAGTTCTTCTGCTTGTGCTATACTATGAATTATACCGACATACTTTTCATGGTCTGCTGCTCTTTTCATAGGAACCCTTTCAGTCAGTCTTTTATACAAGTCAACTTTATATATTTTTATAACAAAAACTTGTTTTAATCATTTTTTCTTTTTTCGGTGAAAATAAATACAAATTAATAATTTTAGAAAGGGGTTTATGATTCTATTAATAATATGGTATGGTGTCTTATCAGTTTTGGCTGGTTGGGTGTTGATAACACAGATCATTACTCCCTTGCGTAGAAAAACAAAATTATTTCCGATGTTTCTTGCTGAGGAAAAATTATACTCGCAGTTAACAGAAACAATGCAAAAAGGAGGTTTTGTGAGATTCACATTAAATGCTATTCTAGCTGTCATTGGTATTTTAGTTGCGATACAAAATGGTGTCTATAAAACAACACAGAAAGATGTCAAACAACAGCAACAGATTACTATGGATGTTCAGACTTCAATTGCTGATGCAAAGAAAGCAGAACAGTATGCTATCACTGTAGCAAAACAGGGAGAAGCTAATGCGGCAAAAGCAAAATGGGAACAAGAAGTTATAAAAGCCAAAGCCGTTACTCAAGCTGAACAGCAAAAAGAAGTTGCCAAACTTGATAAAGAAGCTGCAGAATTCACAAAGCAGAAACTTATTCTTGAAGGTGAAGGCGAGGCTGCAAAGAAGAAAGCTATCATGTCAGCTGATGGAGCCCTTGATAGAAAGCTATCGGCATGGATGGAAGTAAATGCAAAATATGCCGAAGCTATTAAGGGTGCACATCTCGTTCCTTCTGTTGTAATGGGCGATGGCGGGAAAATTTCATCTGCTAACGACTGGATCCAACTTTTCATGGCAAAAACAGCTAAGGATCTGGCTTTGGATATGACAGTACAATCAAAGTAAATTTCTCATAATTACTTTTTACAAAAGTCCAGTATTGGAGTTATAATTCAATACTGGACTTTTTAGAATTACTTGAAGGTCGGAATGCATCTTCTAATGGAAAAGAACCACCGAAAATTGAACCCCTTGATTAAGAGGTAACGAAATGACACCAGATATTAAAAATGCTGAATATCTTGAGGATTATAAAATTCGTATTTTTTTTGATAATGAAAAATCAGGAGTTGTTGATTTTGAAAAATACATTAAATGTGGTGGAATATTTAAAAAGTTGGAAAACATTGATTTTTTTAAAAAATTTTCAATTGATCCGGAGGTATTTGTAATAAAATGGGGAAATGAAATTGATATTGCACCGGAAGAAATATATTCAGAAGCAACTGGTGAACCCCTTCCTTCATGGATGTCAACTGCCAAAGACGCCTAACAGTGGTAGACAGTAATTCAGCAGTAAAGCTCCGTTTCACTCCGCATTACTGCTGCACTACCAAAAATAATGTTAACACTATAACACCTTAATATATTAATACTTATGAAGTAATAGAACTAAGATCATTACATATTAAAAAAAATTATATTTTCAATGCTGTTTTTAATTTGGTTAATAATATGACCTAATTGTTGATGGAAATGTTTGTTACGGCTTGTCATATCCTGGGGTCATGCTGGTAGAGTCAATCCTGAACAATGGGTGGACGAAAATAATAACATAACATCATACCATATTGATTCATGGCAAGGGCTTAAATTTTTTGTCGATACCCTTCAAACTTATCTTTGAAACAGACAAAGAAAAACGATCTAGAAAAAAAGAAAGACAGTCAAAAAAAACAACTAAACAAGAACCAAAAAATGCGTTGGGTGAGAGAAATATGAATGAGTTTTGTGTCCACTATACATTAGAACACAACGGGTATCAGCGTGTGGCTGTAATGAAAACTGGTGCAAAAGAAATCGGTGATAAAATTTCTATTGATAACAAAGACTGGATTGTTATGGGAATTGGTCCTGTCAAATTTCATGAAAATGTATACGCAGGTCCTGAGTATAATGAAATAAAGAAGAAATCTAATAACGAAATTCTGTCTCTTACTGAGCCCGTAAGAGTAATCAAAATTGTAGAGACATCGTCTATCTATGATGAAAAAATGTATCATGATGTCTTTAAATATGAAAATGATTTTCTGTTGGATACATGGTATGAAAATTTTGCTTACCATGGTGTCTTAACTCATTTAAGGGATCAAAACTTTAAAGAACAATTTACCAGTCCAACAGCTTTCGAACCAACGTTTGGAAAGGATATTTTGGATTTTGGTTGTCTTTTACGGCAGGTTGAAAACAAGCTTGAGAGTTTTGAAAAAATAATTAAAGAAAGTGAATAACTATGTCAAAAATGTATGATGAAGATGTTAAATGCCAGCAACCTCATCAGGTAAAGGTTCTGATTATAGACCCGTAAAGCCCTGGATTATGATCGGAAAGGAAATGAAAACTTGCCTTTGGGTACCATTGGATTTCGCTTCCACAAAAAGGACTGTTCGTCGTCTCCAAAGGATGTGTTGATTGTATTCGAGGCAAAAACTAAGTTCTCCGGTTCTGGAAAAAACCGGCTACAAGATGCCCTTTGGTGCCGCAGCAATCATCTCAGATGAACATTTCGATACGAATGCCATAGTATCTTCCAACTGCGGGAAGATTCCGAAGGCTCCAAAATCAAAGGAGCATATTCCTCACCCAAACGGAGACTGTCTGGTTCTCTTGGTTATCAAGGGACCCGGCATGATGGACCTTGTCCACGAGCTCTACAGGAGGGCTGCGGATGAGGCCTGAAAAGAAATCCCAACTCCTGCTCGGTGTTACCAGATCAAAAGCCAAGATGCTCGAGTACGGTGTTCCGGAAGAGCACCACATCAAAATCACTCAAGATCCGGCAAAGCTCTTCACCCTCTCGATAGGCCTGCTTGGTGACCTCGCCGCCGCCATCAACCGGGAGGAGCCAGATCCCGATTCTCTCGCAGAGCTGAAAACCAATCTGCTATTTTCCGCCCGCTTTTTCGACTCCTACCTCCAGTCAAAGCTGAACGAGACACTTGATCCCTACCTCGTGCTTCTGGGCTCCGCCTCCTATTACCTGTGCGATCTGCCTGGGAGCGCTTCGGTATTGGCGAAGCGCATCGATGGTGACTGTCCGGATCTGGATGGCGATGCTTTGGAAGACCTGTTGCTTTGGTTGCTGCAGGCCGATCTGGGCACCTATTTTGATGGAGTCGAGGGACCATTCGGCGAATTCATCGACGGGATTTCAAAGTGGATTCTCCAGTTTTTCAAGAATGGGAATGGTGAAGATAATCTTCTCGATTTGGCCACGAAGCTGAGGGACGCCGTCTATGAGTTCGGCACACCAAGGCAGCTTCTATTTGGCGATGTGATCGCGGCCGTTCTGAGGAAAAAGCTGGAGAATTCTGCCTGGAAGGCTTTGCCGTCATATTCCGGGTTGCCCCGCGACAAATGGCTCCATGCGCTGCAAAAGGATTCGTTCATCAAGGAACTCTGGCCTGCGCAACACCTTTTGGGTAAGGCGGATGTTCTCAAAGGTGAGTCTGCCATCGTTCAAATGCCCACCAGCGCTGGCAAAACGAAGGCAACTGAACTGATCCTTCGAAGCGCGTTTCTGGCCGAGCGCGTGTCACTGGCCATCATTATCGCCCCGTTCAGGGCGCTGTGCCATGAGATCAAGAACAGCCTTGTCGAGGCATTCCACAACGAACCCACCAAGGTGGATGAATTGTCCGATGCCCTACAGACCGACTTCGAGATTGCCGAACTCCTGGGGCACCAACAAATCCTGGTCGTAACCCCCGAAAAGCTGCTCTACGTCCTTCGGCACGCTCCGGAACTGGCTGCCCACATTGGCCTGCTGGTTTTTGATGAAGGCCACCAGTTCGACAGCGGCACCCGAGGCATCACATACGAGCTGCTCCTGACGTCGCTGCGCTCCATGATTCCCGCAGGAACTCAGAAGGTGCTGATCTCAGCGGTCATCAGCAACGCCGAGGCTGTTGGAGAATGGCTCAACGGGAAATCCAAAACTGTTGATGGACAAAATTTACTGCCAACACATCGCAGTGTTGCGTTTGCCAGCTTCATTGACCTGAAGGGGGCCGCAATTAGAACCGGATGGATGAAATATGTAAATCCTGAAAGTCCTGAAGATCTTGAATATTTTGTTCCACAAGTAATTGATAAGATTAAGCTCGAAAGGAAAAAAGGCGAGTCGCTAACCAAACCAAAATACTTCCCTAATCCCACGGAGGGGAGAGAAATAGCAATATTTCTTGGGCTGAAACTTGTTTCAAAAGGGGCAGTAGCGATCTTTTGTGGAAGAAAGGACACTGCATCTGGTCTTTGTGAGCTGGCTGCAGAACGCTTCTCGCGAAAGCTGCCTCTGGCTGCTCCTTCGGACTTTTCTGACCAGGACGAAATTTCAAGACTGATTTACCTTATCAACACGAATCTTGGATCAGAAAGTCCATCTGCAATTAGTGCTCGGATAGGCATTTTCTCCCATCATGGGAATACGCCTCATGGAATACGATTGGCAGTTGAACACGCGATGCGGCTTGAGAGCATTCGATTTGTCATATGCACGTCAACCCTGGCACAAGGGGTTAATCTTCCGATTAGGTATCTTATAGTAACCAGCGTTTACCAAGGACTAGAACGAATTAAAGTTCGTGACTTCCACAACCTTATAGGACGCGCTGGTCGTGCGGGGATGCATACCGAAGGCAGTGTATTATTTGCAGATCCTGTGGTATTCGACAAAAGGAAATCCCGCGATGATAAGTGGCGATGGAATCAAGTTAAAGAACTATTAGAACCTCGCAATTCCGAGCCCTGCGTAAGCAATCTCCTATCCATCTTCGAACCAATCAAGAGTGATGACGAGAAGTACACCATCACAATGGAGGCCCTGGATTTTGCCAAGGCCTATATCAGTGACCCTGATGAAGTTGGCAAACTGGCAGCCGACATAGCTGCTCGACACAGGAGCAAAAAATTCTCAAAGGACGGTGTCGAACGACAAATCGCCTGGAGAATCAATCTTATCTGCGCAGTTGAGAGTTACCTATTATCTCATTGGGATGAGGTAGAAAATGGTCTTTCGGAAGAAGATGTGATTCGACTGGCTGAAGAAACGCTTGCTTTCTTCCTGGCTGATGATCAGAAAAAGGAGCATATCCGCGAGTTGTTTCAGCTTCTCGCAGGGAACATCTCTGCAAACATCACTGATCCGGCTCGCCGTAAAATCTATGGCCGGACGCTTTACGGTATTCAAGATGCCCAAGCCATCGAGGGGTGGGTCCATACCAACGCCGACAGTCTGCTTTCGATTGTTGATGAAACGGACGCGCTCGATCTTGCCTGGCCATTGCTTACCCGGAATATCAACAGTGGCGTATTCACCAAGTTCGATAAGCCGGAGGTGCTAAAAGAAATCGCGCATGGGTGGATCAGTGGAAAGCCCTTCAGCGATCTCCTGAAAATCATCCGTAAGCGAAAAGCCAAGATGATATGGGGCACCCGTCGGAGAGAGTTCAAAATCGATCATGTCGTCGATGTCTGCGAAGGGACGCTCGCTTATGACGGAGCGCTCGTTGTAGGGGCTGTGTGTGAATTCATCGAAACCCTGGACCAAGATGGCACTGGAGACCTGATCAATCGTCTGCAGCTTTTTCAAAAGCGACTGAAATATGGTCTTCCGACCGAAACCACCATAGCCCTTTACGAGCTTGGCTTTTCGGACCGCGTCATTGCTCAGGATCTTGCCGCATCCCTAAACCTGGCAGCAACCCAGAAGAAGGATCTCGTGAAGGCGCTGAAAAAAGATCGGGACGGAGCCAGGGCGGTGATGGAGAAATACCCAATCTATTTCCAGGAGAGGATGAATGAACTCCTGCAGTAGAAATCCAGATCATCGACCTAGGCTATCTCGCGCCCAAGGCTGCCTACTTGGCCAGCTTGCCGGAGACGCCCTCGGCAGCCTGGTCGAGTTCCAGTCGCCGGAGGAGATCCACCGCAGCTACCCGGAAGGCGTGCGAGAACTGGCCGAAGGCGGCACATGGAACACCATTGCCGGTCAGCCGACGGATGACTCGGAAATGGCGCTGCTGCTGGCCCGGATGCTGACAGAACGCGTGTCCTACTATTCAGACGCCGCGCTTCAGGCCTATCAATTCTGGCTCGACTCCGATCCCTTAGAAGAGCTGGTGAAAAAAGGCGAAATCACAGTCGATGAAATGGCCGAAACTTTCAAACAAAAATTAACAGAAGGACTAGATTTATGAATGGATATCGAAGAAGAGATGAAGAATATGATGATGATGGAAGAAAAACGTCAGAACAACAGCCATTAGTAAAACGGCCTTTGACATCCGGACAGTTTGCTTGGGCAATCAGTAAAAAGAGCGGAAGTTATTCAGTTATCGATGCAATAAAGAATCTGAGAGTTGCTGACCCAGTTCTTTCAGAAAGCGAGGAAGAATAATGTTTATAGCATATTTACATCAGCCAGGTGGTTGCGATTATACAATAGGCTGTGGTAATAAGCTTGTTAGCTTGACTGCAAAAACAGTCGAAGAAGCAAGAAAAGAACTTTCTGATCTTATCAAAGAGAACTATACAGGTGACATTGCACTTGATGAAGTTTTTCTTTACTCAGCTGAGCCCATTGAATTTGATATGGAAGCAGTATATGATGAGATTGAGGAAGAAAAAAACTGAATTTGAAAAAAACGAACAGGACGAAAAAGACAGAAAAGAGTACGAAAGACTCAAGAAAAAATTTGAGAAATAACTTTAACAGGAGGTAAATGTAATGGGTAAGTTACATGAATTACTTGCTGTCGAAAACGACATCAAGGACGTTTTTACGAAAATTGTTGATGAAACAACTAAGACTTTTAACCAGAAGTCTTCACATTTTCAGGAAACAAGAAAGAAGTATCATCCTTTTAAAGCTGATGATACTGATATTCCTGATGAAGAATTCATGCCGATGGTGACGACTGTCGCTGACAAGCTGGATTATGCAAAAGGTCCGTTCATAAGAATGATTGATGCGCTTCTTCAGAAAGAAAGAGCAAATCAGACTGCTTGTGCTGATCTTGTCGTTGAGAATCCTGATGGCACAATGCAGACAATCATTGAAAAGACGCCAGTTATCTTTCTGGTTCAGATGGAAAATGTGCTCACGAGGATCAGGGGTGTCTATGCTGAAATACCGACTTTTGATCCAGCGAAAAGCTGGTCAAAGGACGAGACCGGCGTGGGTATCTGGAAGGCCGAAGATGTTGAACGAATACGTACCAAAAAGGTACCCCATATTATCGTGAAGTATGCGGCTACAAAGGAACATCCGGCCCAAACGGACCTGGTTTCAGTTGATGCTGCTGTTGGTAAATGGACACACTCGACAAAGAGTGGTGCTCTTTCACCTAAGCAAAAAAGTCAACTTCTTGACAGGATCGATCGGCTTATCGCTGGAGTAAAAATCGCCAGAGCAAAAGCAAATGATCTGGAAGTTGAACCGGCTCGTATTGGGTCACAATTTTTTAACTTTATCAGTGAAAATGTGTTATAAAATAAAGTAATTAGGTTATCTTTATCATAAGAGTTCTTTGATGACATCAAACATGGTGGAGGTCGTTTGTTCAAATCAAGCCACCCGCCCTTTAAAAATATGCGGGTGTAGCTCAGTTAGGTTAGAGCGCCACTGCTATGATGCTCAGGGAATAGTAAAAGTAAGATGTTTAAATACCAGATGTATTCGTGTTAGAATCAGATTTTTGAAAGTCCCAGATTTAGACTGAGGGTGGTTGGAGCATTGAAGGATTGCTTTATGAACTCTGGTTGGCGGCGCAAATCCGCTCGGACCCTCAAAGTGGATACTCATTTGTCCACTCCGAGGGTCCGTAGCTCAATAGAAGAGCGAGAGCGTTATCGTTAAAAGCAATGGTTTCTAGCTTTAACCATGACAACTTAAGAGATTTACAATCTCTAAATAAGTTATAACATTGTGGGGACCAAGCAGGGTAGTTTGGTCCCTATTTTTTTGAGGTAAAAATGCAACATATTCTTATCAAGCACTTATCTTTTCTAAAAGAAGGTTATTATTTTGATAGAGACAAAAAGACAATAGTTTTTGTCAGCAATCCAATTATTTTTATACTCGAAAACAGATCTTTTTTTGAAGGCTCTCATAATAATATCATACAACATATAAAATCTAATAAACTTGTAATGCAGAAAAAAATTGAATTTGCCACTATAATACCATACAATATTTTTACTTGCTATTGGCATTTCAATATACAATCTAATATGATTATTTCAATTGAAGCTTATTTGAGATCTGAGAATCAAGATGTGAATACTTGGTTTGACTATTTAAACAAGGATAAATAATTATAAACATACTATAGAAATATTTAAGAAAGGGGGATAATTGCTATGGAAAATAAAATAACTATTATACTTCATGATATGGACGGTATTATTTGGGATTCTGTAGATGAAAATGAATTAAAAAAAATAATTGACGAACAAGATTTAGAGGGATTGCGTAGAATATATGTTGCATAGAAAGCAAAAGAAATTTATTTAAATAAACCTAAAATTGAAGATAAAGAAAATACATTATAGGGAGGTAGTATTATGGTATTTGTTCATGTTCTTAATATTAAAGACGTACCTAAAACGGATTTAAATATTTTCATAGATTCCTGCCAGAAAGAAAATTGTAAATATTTGTTACATGAAAATGCCCTTGTTATTACTTCTACTGACGACATAGAAAAGACTGTAAATACGTGTTTTAATAATACAGTTCCAGTTCATGTATATAAGATCGAGGTGCTATAATGGAAAAGAAAAAAAATAAAAATTCAGGAAGTTTAGAGTATGATCTCAGAGATGTTAATGCTGGTGGAAAACTTACTATGATTCTTCCTGCTAATGGTGATAATCCTATATTGTTAAAAGGTCATGATATAAGCCCAGAAACTTCTCTAATTTTTGAAGACTCAGTAGTTCTGTTACTTAATATCGAAAAAGTAATGACAGTCAAGACGACTTATCAGTTAGTGGAGAAGAAGAATGAAAGTATTGATCCAAGGTAATGAAATCCCACAAACTGTAGATTGTAGTATTGCATTTCATGGGTTTGAAGAACTCAATGCTGATATTACAATCAAACAAGAATGGTTCTCTCTCGATAGAGAAGAATTATTAGAATATGATGTTTGTGTCGGCTCTGTGCATCTGTGCCAGAACGCATTATTCAAAATGGGTATAAAGGATTATGAGATACCATGCTACCCTCAAAAACTTGAACGTTTTTTTCATAGAACTATATATCAAGATACTTTAGGAAATGTTATTTCGAAGAAATTCTCTGTTCATAAATTCATAAAACCAGTTAAGTCTAAGAGGTTTGCTAGTTTTATAACAGATTCTAAAGACTATGCAATTGCATTAATGAATTTAGATGAAAATGAACCAGTTTATGTTTCTAGTTTAGTAAGTTTTGAGTCTGAATGGAGAGTTTATATAAAAGATAACGATATTCAAGCTGTTTGTTTTTATAAAGGTGATCCAACTTTGTTCCCAGAGCCAAAAATTATCAGAAGAATGATAAGATCTTGGGATGGCCCTTGTTGTTATGGGCTTGACGTAGGCGTCTTTAAAAATATGACATGCCTTGTAGAAGTTAATGATTTTTATTCTATTGGCAATTATGGATTAGAACCTTTAATATATGCAAATATGCTATGTTTAAGATGGAGAGAATTACTCAATGCAAATTCGAACGTTAATTGTGACTAATATATCGGGAGTACATGCTCATTCATCGAGTTTAATAGTCAAGACAGCATCAAAATTTGAATCAAGTATTACTTTGACGAATTGTTCTAAAGACAATAAACCAAGAAATGCAAAAAGTATAATGGAAGTATTGAAGCTGGTTGCTGAACAAAAAAATATTCTTGAATTGAGAGCTGATGGCATTGATGAAATACTGGTAGCTAATGCCATAGAAAACCTCTTCAAAATTAATTTCGAGGAATGCTACTAATGAGCAATATTTCTGTCTTCAAGTCACATCTCCTATATATGGCGAACAATGACTGCATAGCATGACGTCTATCTGAGAGCAGAAAGAGAAATGCAAGTAAAACCCAAGTTTAACAAATTTACTTTTATATTCGAAACTGAAAAAGATACATATCTACAGCAGCTTGTCAATAATCTTGAATGTATTCGAATCAATTCTTTAACCTGTTTATTAGATGTATTGGGACAGGTAAAAGAACAGAAGAGACCAATATCCGAAAAAGATATTTATAAAATAATCAAGAAACTGATTGAATTCCCATACTCGCAAATTTGTGTACATTTGGTTGCTTGCGATTTGCTTTCTTTATTAGAGTCTAAAGGGCATCCTGTAGATAAAGAACTAGCAAAAGCATTGGTCCGCGCAGAAGATGATGTATCGCTCCCATTAATCGAAAAAATGCTATAATGTTTAGTAAGGTGTGTTTTTAATTATATAATATGCCAAGTAGGCCCTACGACGGTCACGAGCATAATGGTTTATGTGCCTCATAGGAAACCAAAGAAAATATTTTTTGTTCAATACGTTTAAAACGTCAAATAGAAAAAGATAAATAAACGGGTTACAAACAAAAAGTGGGCGAATTATATACGAGTGAAATAAATTAACTAACAAAGGGCAAAAACATGGTAAAAGAAAATGAAAAAGTTGCTCTGTTTGACATGGATGGTACATTGTGTGATTATGAAGCAAAACTTGTTCAAGATCTTAATGCTTTGAGGTCACCTGACGAACCCATAGTAACTTGTGTGCCCAAAGTTAATGCGCCTGAATATCTCAGAGCAAGAGCTGATTTAGTTCGATTGTCTGTAGAATGGTGGTCTGAGCTTCCAACTTTTCAGCTTGGATTTGATATCTGGAGTCTCATTGGCAATATGAATTGGAGAAGGATGATTCTGACTCAAGGTCCCAAGAGAAATTCTAATGCTTGGATGGGCAAAAAAGTATGGATCGATAAAAATCTGGGCACTGATGTAGACATTACAATCACTGGAGACAAAGGACTTGTTTACGGTAAAATTTTAGTTGATGACTGGCCTGAATACATAAAACGTTGGTTGAAATGGAGACCCAGAGGCTTGGTCATCATGCTTGCAAATGAACAAAATAAAGATTTTAAACATCGTCAAGTCGTGCGCTATGATGGTACAAATCTTAAAACAATAATCGACAGAATAACATGTCTATGACCAAACACTTAAAAAAAGAAATAAAAAACTAGTCAAGGCTCAGATAAATCTTCATAATTTCAGCTTCTTGTTCTTTTGTAAGTTTTTGTTTGGTCGACATCCTCTGGGACATAAAAGGCTTTCGACAACTCCAAACAATCTACAAGTCATTGGTCTGTCATCATAAATTTTACAACCTTCTGATGTTGCAAAGACGCATTCAAGGCTTCCCTGTTTTATAGGTGTCATGTTGATGTCTAATTTTAAACGCTTTCGCTCAGTTTTGATTAGAGCTACTGGGCCACAACATTCGGTGCAACCAGGAATACATTGAAATTTCAGTATTCTGTCGTACAGTTCTTTTAATTTTTTTGTTTTTTTCATAGATAACCCTTGTTCATTTCTTTTTTATATATTGTGTCATAAACACTGATAGGAGTTTTATATGTCGACGAAAATGAACAAAATTGCATTGCGTTTGAATAGCCTCAAAGATGTTGAAGGAGTGGGTGTTGCAATTAGTGACGAAAAGAAAACTATTTATATTGAGTATAAAACGCACAGATCACCTATTTTTAAGTTTGTGTGGTCTGAAGATCATTATATAGGATACTTTATCGATGGTGAAGGCACTCAGAGCCAAGCAGTAGTTTCAATTTGGGAACCGATTGAAGCAATAAAATTTGCAACTTGTTTCTTAATTTTAATAGAATTACGAGCAGGAAGGAAATAGAATGAAAGCAATTGAACCTGTAAGTATACTCGATTCTGATCTTTATAAATTTACAATGCAATGGTTTGCATTGAAGCTTTTTCCAAACGAAATTGTTCGTTATGAGTTTTTCAACAGAGATATGCGAGAATTCCCGCCGGGTTTTGTTGATGTCTTAAAAGAAAGCATCAACAACATGAAGAGTCTTTCCCTGTCTACTGACGAGTATAATTACATAGCAAGTTTTCCGATGCCCCAAGCTTATAGAGATTTTTTAAAGGACTATCGGTTTGATCCCAGTGAAGTTCATATTGAACAAATAGAGACAAAGCTGATTTGCTACATTGAGGGTTACTGGTACAGAACTATTCTTTGGGAAGTACCTTTAATGGGGATAATAAGTGAACTTTATTTCCAAGACGTTCCTACATATCGTGCTCTTCAGAAAGAAAGGAACTTCGAAAAAGTTCGTATGTTATGTGATGCTGGATGTCATTTTACTGAATTCGGGTCTAGAAGACGTTTTTCTCGTGAAAATCAGGCGCAGGTACTTGAAGATATTATGACAGTAGCATCTGAAGGTCTTTTTATGGGCACAAGCAATCCATATTTTGCAAAGAAATATGATCTTTCTTGTCAAGGTACTCAAGCTCATGAACTTTTCAGTTTGATGGCAGCTATCTATGGCTTCTTACAAGCAAATACCATGGCTATGGAGCATTGGGTTTCTGTTTATAATGGTGCTTTAGGGATTGTATTACCTGATACATTCAGAACAGTTAATTTCCTGCACTCATTTACCGAAAAATATGCAAAAATATTTGACGGCCCTCGTCAAGATAGTGGAGTACCTCAAATTTTTGCTGATAAATTTGAACGTCATTATCAAACTCTTGGTATACAACCCAAAGAAAAGAAACTTTTATTTTCTGATGCATTGAATGCTGTAAAAGCTGTTGCAATTGAGCAAAATTACAAAAACAGGTTTAAAACCGGTTATGGAATTGGTACATTTTTTACTAATGATATTGTAAATTCTCCCAAGAAGCCATTGAACATAGTCATCAAATTAGTAGGAAGATTATTAATGACACATAATCTTTCAAGATGGATTCCAACAATAAAGTTGTCTGATGACTTAGGCAAAAATACTGGTGACAAACAAATGATAAAACTTTGCGAAGACACATTTTCTCTTCACTATGGACTTGACAATGAATGTTTTTCTTGTACTTTAGAATCCGCTTCATCCTTAATAGAATTAAAAGTAAAAGTTCAGGAGTTATTAATACACGACGGTCAAACTGAAATATGAAACTTGTATAAAATGACAATAAAAGAATTATTAGTATCTGCTGTTAGGGAATATTGTTGTGAAAATGAAAAAAATAAAAATGAAACAAAGTCTGTTATCAGTTTCAAAATAGAATCAATAACTACATTAGAACCTTCAGAATTGTTCTTAAAAGGATGATGAAATTCATTTTTTGATTTGACATGGTACACTGGAAACTAATTCTTAAGAGGATACTCAGGCGAATTCGTTACATTTTTATTTTACGTGATTTATTGTCCTGGGAATATGAATCATGTGAACGTTGTGGGCATTGTTTTAGAATTTGCTGGTCAGTAAAAGACGAAAAATGGATTGCCGTTCACGGAGACGATTCTGGGTGTTTATGCATTGATTGTTTTATAGAACTTGCACATGCAAAAAATATAGAAATAAACAATGATGATATAGAAATGCAGCTATTTATCCCATAAAGGTAGAACATGAACAGTTTTTCTTTCATCATGTATTTTTCTTATACGAGCTGTATTTAGGAGTTATTAATGTTTGTTGAAGAAATTCTGAAATCACAAAGTAATACTGTAGTTGAGGGCTCATATTTATTTCTTGACCCAAAACTCAAACCATATAATGAGAGAGAAGGCCATTTTCTCACTTTTAGTTTGCAAGACAAGACTGGATTGGTCTGGGCTAAGATTTGGGACAATGCTGAATACATTTCACAGCAACTTAAAAATGCATCTATTGTTGCAATTAAAGGCCGAACAAATGTTTATAATAACAAAGTTCAAGTTATTGTAGACAAAATTAAAATTGCTGACGAGAATTCTTATAAAATAAATGATATAATTAGAGTATCGACAAAAGATCCTGAGGAAATGTGGACTGAATTAAACAATATTATGACTGAAAAAATAAAAAGCCCAGATTTTCAGAAGATTTGGTTAAATTTTATAGAGAACGAACAACTTTTAGAAAAGTTTAAATTGTGGCCTGGAGGAAAAGGGACCGTACATCATGCTTATCAACATGGATTGCTAGAGCACACTTTATCTATTGTCAAATTGATTACGCAATTTTCTTTAATAGAGTTTGATATAGAAAAAGCTCTCATTGGTAGCCTTTTTCATGATATTGGCAAGATTGAAGCGTATATTTATGATAAAATAAAAACTACTATGTCAAATATTGGTCGTTTGCATGAGCATACAGTGCTTAGTTATTTTATTTTCAGAGAAATTATTGGCAAAATATCGACTTTAAACAATGAAGACAATATTTTAGAAGAGATAGGACACATAATTCTTAGCCATCATGGTACGAAAGAAAACCGAGCGGTTGTTAAGCCTATGACTATTGAAGCAAAACTGGTTGCTATTGCAGACGCAATGGATGCTGATGCAAACTATATGCTTTTACAACTTAAATATAATGCTGATGAAAATGGTTGGGTGTTTGATAGTTTAACTCAACAATTCTTTTTCAAACGTCCAAGAAATAAACGCAGAAAACTCATAACATAACTAACTTACAGACTCAAGTAGATGAAGTAGAGATCCTACTGCTAATCAATTTGCTTAAGCTGACGACACATCCTCAGTAAATTGTTAGCAACTCTACTTCATTCTACTTTAAAACATTCTTATTTTCTAAAAGTATTATAAAACAATAATATCACATCTATTTTTAAAAGGATGTGGAATTATGAGCTATTTCCTCGCTTTAGTCTTAGTATTTTTTTTATGTTTAATTAGTATAGTTACAAGCAAAACTATTATTTTTTTATGGAGATTTCTAGGTTTGCCTAATTTCAAGAAGAAAGTTTATTTCCGTGATTCATACAATCGAATAAAAATTTATCGAGGTGTAAATGTTTGCAATTATGCAAAAACAGCTAATGATTATTTGCCTTGGCATACTAAAGAAGACTATATTAAACTTAAGCAATGTGGTTTTAATTTAGTTCGTTTTTTGATTTTTTGGGAAAACATAGAACCACAAAAAGAGAAATACAATTTTGAATATATTCAAAAAGTAAAAGAACATATTCAAATTTTAGAACAACTCAACATTGATGTCATAATCGATATACACCAAGATTTGTATAATAAAAAATTCTCTGGTAATGGTTTTCCTGATTGGGCATTGCCTAAAGAAGAATATAAATTTAAAACGCAATCAAAATGGTATTTAAATTATTTGCAACCTGCTGTCATTAAAAGCTATAAGCATTTTTGGGAAAATAACAAGTTACATTCAAGATATTTTTCTTTAATTTCTTTTATTTATGAATCTTTAAACATGTATAAAAACGTAATTGGAATTGATGTAATGAACGAACCTTTTCCAAATTTTCCGTACGTTTTTAGTTTTGAAGAAAATACGTTAAATCAATTTTATCAAAATTTAGATGTTTTTTCGAAAGCTAATGGTTTTATAAGAAAATTGTTTTTAGAACCATGGATAGCTGCAAGTACAGGTTTGCCAACTTATCTTGATAAGAAACTTTTTAATGGTCGAAATTTTTATCTTCCACATTATTATCCCCCATTTTGTCATACAGAAGGAAAATATAATTGGTTTAGCAAACTATTAACAAATATAGCAATCAGAAGTAAAACATTAGAATCAAATTTATTAAATAGTCCAACTTTAATAGGTGAAGTAGGTATTTACTCTTGCGTAAAGAACTATTTAAAATTCATTAATGATTTTGTTAATTTATCAGAAAAACATCAAGTTAATTGGATTTGGTATTCTTACGATAAAATTGCTGATAGTGCTCAAGGACTAATAAATGAAGACTTGTCACCTAATAAAACTTTGTTAAAATTAATAAGAGTTTATCCACAAAAAATCGCAGGTAAAAAACCTAAATTTTATACAAGAAGAAATGTTTTTTATTTTGAATGTGAATATGATGCATCCATCACAGGGAACACAGAAATTTTTACAATACCAGGAGAAACATATAAAATTACATCAAATGCAGAATACATTATGGACAAAAATATTTTGAAATTTTGTTGTTTATATTCAGAGAAAACATATATAAAAGTAGAATGGAAGATGTGACATTTAGCCCATAAACAAAGAAAGGATTAGTATGAATGGAGTAATTGTTAAGGAAAATGAGAATATTGATAAAGCAATACGTCGTTTTATGAAAAATTGTGAACATTTTGGAGTTCTGTCAGAATTAAAAAAATATAGGTATTATGAAAAACCGAGTGAAATGCGGAAACGTGAAAGAAATGCGTCAGAAAGAAGACGCATGAGAGAAGCTTTCAAAATTAAATAAATGCCAGAGTTCAAAGACAAAACACAACAAATTGAAAATGGTTTTCGTTTATTTAAAGACACTAAGAGCAAAGAACTTTATGAAGCTTTGCTTTTGTACAAAACCACAAAAAAAATATTGTTCTGTTCTCGACATGAACAAACAGAACAATATTTCCCTCCTGAATTAATCAATAAGATTAAAATCGAACATTTTGTCGATTGTGGCGCTTACATAGGGGATAGCTTAAAAAGATTAAACACGAATTGTGGTAAAATAAAACGTGTTACTTGTTTTGAACCTGTTTTCCAAAATTTTTCTCGCTTATGTTGCTTCATTAATGAACACTTTATTGCAGAAACTGTTGTTCTATTCTTGAATGCAGTTTGGTCATGTCAAACCACAAAAAAAATAATATCTTGTCAAAATATGTCTCGTATAGTTTATAATGACGAGCATATAAAAACAAATTTACAAGATGTCATGTGTCTTGACTTAGACTCAGCAATTTCTGGGCTTCCACCAACGTATATTAAAATGGACATTGAAGGTGCGGAACTAGAAGCTTTAAGAGGTGCTCAAAAAATTATAAAAAAATACAGACCAACTTTAGCAATAAGTGTATACCATAATGTTTTTGATTTTTTTGAAGTACCATTACTACTTGATAGTTGGCATCTTGACTATACTTTTTATTTACGGTGTTATGAAAAAATGTTTTATGAAACTATATTATACGCTATTCCTAAAGAATTTTTATGAAAAATAAAATTTATGAATTACAAGTATAAATATATAAACTTGATAGGTTCTATTAACAGAATTAAACTTTTTCAAGGAGAGAGCACATGTCTGCTACACGTCCCCTTAATTTGTTGATCTATTATGGTTATCTGAATTCGTTTAATAGTGCTGTCAATGGGTGGGATAATGAAAAAGTAGCTTTAGATATAGCAAAGTATGATATCTGTATTTTTGGAAATGGGGTTGCTGATCCAGCTCACCCAGATTATTCAAATGCTCTAATAATTATCGCAAGACTTAAAGCAATAAAACCAGATGTTAAAATTTATGGATATGTCTCTGCATCTCAAAGTCAAGAAGATTTTGAAAACAAAGTTGATCAGTGGGAAATGCTTTCTATTGATGGTATTTTTTTAGATGAGGCAGGTTATGACTTCGGCGTAAAAAGAGATCAACTAAACAGCAAAATCATTCATGTACATTCAAAAATCTGCGCTAATAAATGTTTTGTTAATGCATGGAACATTGACCATGTCATTGGCACTGTAAACGATATTAATTTTCCAAATTCCATTTACAATACAAGTTTACACGACTCTCTTTTAAACAAAAATGATTACTATTTATTAGAAAGTTTTTCCGTCAATTCAATAGCATACTCAGAAAATAATGGGTATAACACAAAACAATCTGTATTATCTAGGGGAGAAAAGGCTATTGCAAGATCAGTAGAATATGGAATTAAACTTGCTGTTGTAGGAATTATAGATAACAATTCTGAAAATGGACAAAATTTATTCAATTTTAATTACCATTCATCTATATTAATAGGAGCTGAGGCTGTGGGCTCTTCTGACATAAATTATGGTGCTGGTTCAGCTACTGTAAAGTATTGGCCTCGTCAAGGAACAAAACACATTGGAAAAACTGACTCCATAGTTATTGCAAATTTGTCAGACGACAAATTAATTCGATATGGAGATTATTCTTCTGTTACTTTGGACTTTATAAATAAAACAAGTTTAATACAAATATGGTAGTATAAAGACATAAAACTAGAAAAGGCGCATTTTAAAAAGTGCGCCTTTTTTGTAGACTCCTGAGTACTTTCTTAACTTTTTGGTAAATTGCAATGTGCAAAACGATATGTCCTTTTTGGAGGGCATATGAAAACTTTTTGCTTCGGTTGTAAGCGTATTAGACAATTAGATGGTTCTTGGGAGAAGGGCGAATTTGATTATAACGAAGACTCATCTACACAGTGTCCAGAATGCACAGTAAAAAATCGTGCAGCAATGGAAGCTTACAAACAAAAAAAATGCTTGCAAAATAACTCCAACCAATCCTAAAGCCATAATTATTTGTATCCTCAAATGGTTGGCTTACACTGCGCAACTTACGATATAAGTAATAGTTCACCTAATTGCTGATAATTTAACATTTTAAATGGAGGGTTTATGAGACTTTTAAGTTTGTTGATTGCATTGGTTGTGCTTACAATGTTTACGATGACTGTGGGAATGTATTCCAAAGCTGTTTTGATAATGTCACAGGATGCTCGTGCAAATGATGCAGCAATACAAGCTGCACAAAAAAAATTCTCAGAGCTTGATGCTGATTTGTCACCTACAAATGCAGGTACAGAAGAAATAGTCATCGACCAAATACCTTATACATGTACTTGGTTGATTTCTGATTCTGCAAGTTTTCGTAAAGCAGCAATAACAGTTTCTTGGAATTCTCTCAAGGGAATCAAAAGCGCTCAATTTTCAAGGGGGTTATAATGAAAAACCAAAAAGGAATTACTCTCATAGAGACTGTCATTACAGTTCTCATTTTTTCCTTCATTGTTCTTATTGCCTGCAAACAATACAAATCTCTTGTAATAGGATTTAAGAATAGTCAACAAGTAACTCAGTTGCAAATCGATTCAAGAGACGCTCTAAATCTTATAAGTCGGGAAATACGCAACACAGGTTGCAAAATTTTCCTTACTAATGATGCAGGAAAAATCATAAAAAATATCGATGAATTAGCTTTTGTCTCAGACTCCTCTTCGTTTATCCATAAGCAAGGAGACCCAAGCGACACTTTGCTTATCTACAAGTCTATCCTTTCTTCTACAGGAGAACGTGATAGTACAGACAGCATTGAATATTATCTTGAAAATTCATCCCTTATCAGAAAACGCAATAACCAAGTTTTTAAATTCAGTAAAAATATACATGCTCTTCAATTTCAATATGGAATATACACGAGCGACTCTATGATTTATGATATTGACCCTCTGCCTACTACGGCAAATCTTATGGTTTCAAACAACTCAGGTATTACGCCAATTAAAACAGTAGCTGGATCTGATGTGTGTTTTGATTTTTCAGGCGAAGCACAAGGCATGATTTATTACAATACTTCATTTGTAATTCCAGAAGAAATGAAGTTAAATGTAAAAATCAATATGAGAACACAAAAGAGTTTTATTGACTCTTTGCACTGCTCCATTTTGCAAAATTCAATTGTCAAAGGATTCGAAAAATTTAAACCTACCAACAAAATACAAGAACTTGTGTTTGTTAGTGACCCAACAAACACAGGCAAACTCGCAATTAAATATTGGGTAAAAGGCCCAGGAAAAATGATTATATCTGGATTTGAAATAAGTAAAGAAGATTTAGGGACATATGTTTGGACTTTCAATGTCCCTGCAAACAAGAAACGTTATGTTAAAGCAATAAAAATTCATATGTTATCAAGGAGCACAATAGGTTCAGGTTTTATTGAAGAAACTCCATTAACAATTGCTGATATCACTTTCAATCGATCGGGTCAATATTACTGGAGATCAATCGAAGAAACAGTTGAAACATTTAACAATGGAAGATTTTAAGGAGGCTCTTATGAAAAACCAAAAAGGTTTTACGGTAGTTTATTGCCTGTTAATCTTAGTTATTGCTGGCATAACAGGAACGACAATGCTGAAAATGGTTCGATTTGATCGCAACAATGTTTCAGCTCATTTAAAACAAAAGACAGCTTCTCAAGCTGCTTTTACAGGTCTCAAAGCATGTGAAAGAGCATTTCGCATGGACCCAGTAAATTCCGTTGAACATTTAAACAAATTTATGGAAGATAACTCATTCAAGTGGCTCTTAACTTCAATAAACTCAGCTGATGAAGAAAACAGACATGTTCTTCAAGAAGAAGGCAATTCTCAATTTTCTGCAAGAATAATTGACTTTGGGCCTTCGAACTCTTTTAATTCACCATTCGTAAAAATTGAAGGAATTGGTTACGGTAAACATGGGGGAACAAAAACAGCAATTGCACAATATGAACTCGAAGGACTTGAATTTGTTACAACACCCGAACCAATGTACGGTTTATATATAGGTGGAGACGGCTATGACTTTAATACTCCCATACATGTTATAGGAGATGTCTATTTTGATGACGGATTCAGATTCAATTCAAATGCATCTGGTTCTGTTATAGATGGCCATTTAAAAACAGGATCAAAAGCAACATTAAGCGAATTCAATGGAGGGCTAACAGTAAATGGAAATGCCTTGTTCCAAACACCCATAAAACTCCAAAACTATAATCTGATCATTAATGGTAAAGCTGGATTCAAACGCCCTATTGAAATTTCTAAAAACATCATTCTTGCTGATAATGGCTACTTTGCCTCAAGCATTAATGGAGCTTCTAAAGTCGACTTATCAGGGTACATTGCATACCACACAGGCTCATGCCAAGAAAATGATTTTCAAAACTACAATTCAATAGAAAATTTTGATGGCAATGAACTTAGTAAAAAAGTCAATATACCTGACGGTGATGAATCCCCAATACAATTCAATATCGGCTTAGTCACATCATATGCAAAAGAATTCTCTACTCTTGGTTTTACAGATTTGACAGCCTCAAACTTACAAACTAAATATGATAACACTCCTGCAAACCAAAAATGGAATGGATTTCTTGTAATCAAAGTAAGTAGTTGTACCTCAAATCCAAATTTCAACTACACAAATGGTGTCTTTAACGGCAAAGTAATTTGGATAATAGAAAAATCCATGGGAGTCAATCAAAAATGGTATGAAAGTACCTCTAATGCTATCAATATCATCTATGTAAAAAATGGGACTATAAGCCAAATGGGTTGGGAAGGTGCAATGCAAGGCTTAATATATGTAACTGGTACAGGTTCTATTATTTATAGTTTCAAAACAGGCAGTTCTATTGAAGGCTCAATTCTTCATGTTAATGCTGCAGGTTTTCAAGCAAACACTAGCAATCTTTTCACTATTGCTTACAATAGCCCGCTACTTGAGAATCTTGACAATATGGGCTTAATCACGCTTCCAACACATGAAACAGAAACCGGCATCCTCACTTTGGTTGACTGCAAAATAAGACCCAAATTGCTCTCAATCCAAATTATGTAAATAATAACCTTTTTAAAGGGGGCCCATAAATTAATGGAGCCCCTTCGTGTTTGTGCACCAAATACTATTATAGGAACACCTATTAAAATTAATTAAATATGCTCGTCATAGGCTAAGCTGATCCAAAACTCAATTGGCTATTGATTAGTGCACAAAAAGA
>Ga0265297_10002818_pt1 | contig 33649 bp, 34 predicted proteins | sample Munlanlwell13791_FD_192502 | JGI IMG/M metagenome (GOLD analysis project Ga0265297, IMG submission 192502) | Leachate microbial communities from a municipal landfill in Southern Ontario, Canada - Leachate well 137-91 | ecosystem: Engineered > Solid waste > Landfill > Unclassified | place...
CCGAGGCTCGCCATGAGGGCCAGTTGGCGGATCGAATCGATTTCGATCAGGAACAGCACGGCGAAGCCGACCGCATCGGAGAGCAGGGCGGCGAGCCCGGCCAGGAACAGGCGGCGGAAGGTGAAACGCGCGGCGATCAGGGGCGGCGTGCCGCGCGCGATGTCCTGGGTGACGCCGTTCATCTTCTGGGCGCCGTGGCTCATGCCGATGGCGAAGACGAGGAAGGGCACCAGCACCGAATAGGGATCGAGGGCATAGCCGATCAGGGCGGCGGCGCCGAGCTGCCAGACCACCGCGACCAGCGAACAGCCGACCACCAGCCCGGTCGCCCGCAGGCTGTGGGTATAGAGCAGCAGGATGGCGGCCGAGACGGCGATCGCCAGGGCGAAGAAGACCAGCATGGTCTCGACGCCGCCGATCATCTCGCCCAGCACGCGGGCAAAGCCGGTGACGCGAAGCGTGACGCCCTGGGCGGCATATTCGTCGCGCAACTGATCCAGCCGTTCGGAGAGACGGCCATAGTCGAGTGCGCCGCCGGTCTCGGGATCGCGGCTCATCAGCGGCGCGTCGATCGCACTGGAACGGAAATCACCGGCGACCAGCGAACCGACATAGGCCGAACGGGCCAGATTGGCCCTGACCTGGGCGACCGCTGCGGGCGAGCCGTCGTAGTCGTCGGGAATGACCGGACCGGCGTCCAGCCCGTCCTCGGTCACCGCGTACCAGCGGGTCGCCGGCGTCCACAGCGACGACATGTAACCGCGCTCGACGCCCGGGATCAGGAACACCCGCTCGCTGATCTTGCGCAGCGTCTCGAGATATTCGGCGCTCAACACGCCCTGGCCCTCGGGCGCCTCCACCACGATACGGATGGCATTCCACTGCTTCTCCAGCCCCTTGCGGTGCTCGAGGAAATTCTCGATGTAGGGATGGGTGGTCGGCAGCATCCGCTCGAACGAGGCGTCGAGCCGGATGCCGGCGGCGGCGATACCGAGCAGCACGGTCACCAGGGCGCAGAGGCAGAGCACGACCAGGCGGTTGTTGAACACCAGCCGTTCGATCAGGCCGCCCGAATGGCGGTCGAATTCGCGGACCGCGCGGGTCGATTCCAGCAGATCGTCGTCGTCGATGGCGGTCACGATCCGCCTCCTTCCAGGTCGGCGCGCGGCACCAGGACGAGGCCGCCGAGACCGGTGACCAGCAAGTCGCCCGCCGCCGTCTCGACCAGGCCGGTGGCCAGCATGGCGAGGCGGCGGGGCAGGGTGGTGAAATGGCGCCCGCCGTCGCGGCTGAGCAGCAGGCGGCCGTTGGCGGTGACCGCCGCCAGGCTGCCGTCGGCACGGCGGATGGCGGCGTCGATGGTGGCGTCGGTGCCGGTTTCGGCCGCCTGCCAATGCTCGCCGCCGTCGTCGCTGCGGAAGGCATGGCCGCGCAGGCCATAGGCGAACAACCCGCCGCCGCCGGTCGCGAGCAGGCCGAAGAAGCTGCCCTCATAGGGCGAAGGCAGGGCGGTGAAGCCGGCCTCGCCAGCCCGGCGGCGCATCAGAAGGCCGAGTTCGCCGGCGAGATAGAGATCGTCGCCGAGACGCGCGACGCCATAGGGATGGGCTTCGTCGCCGGCATCGAGTTCGCGCGCCAGATAGTGCCAGGTCCGGCCGCCATCCGCGCTCTCGAACGCCATCGAGAAGGCACCGTAGACGGTCACCTTGTCGCCCGCGAGATCGAGCGCCAAAAAGGGCTTGTCGGCGCCCTGTTCGGCCAGGCGGCGGGCCCGGCGCTGCACCGCCGGGGGCCAGGCATCGCTCACGGCTGCCTGGGCGATCTCCCCGGCCCGGTAGCCGTCGAGCACCAGGGACCAGGTGGCGCCGCCATCCGTCGTCGCCAGGACGACACCGAAATGGCCGACCGCGAAGCCGTGCCCGGCATCGGCGAAGGCGATCGCCGTGATGGTGGCGCCGACCGGAACCTCGGCCTGGCGCCAATGGTGGCCGCCGTCGGTCGAGCGCAGGATGGCGCCGCGCTGGCCACCGACCACTAGGGCGTCACCCGCCCGGGCCGCGGCCAGCAGGGGCGCGCGTTCGGGCGCCGCCAGGTGCAGGGCCGGGCTCGCCAGCACCGCGATATCCTCGCGCGGCCGTTCCGGGCTCACGCTCTCGGCCGCAGCCGTGCCGATCGGGCTCAGGACCGCCAGGACCAGGGCCAGGGCCAGGGCCGGGGCGAGACCCGGCCGGCGGCGCCGCTTCGCTTCGGGCATCCGTTCTCTCCCCGCCGCGGCCGAAGGGCCGCGGCTTCGTGGTGGTGGTGCGTTACTGGCCGCGGCGGGCGGCCAGGGCGTCGGGCGTGAAGATCGACATGTCGATCGTGGGCAGGGGCACCGCGCTCTGCTTGCCGCCGCTGTAATCGACCGTGTCCAACCAGATCGCGGTATAGGCGCCGGCCTGGAGGTCGTAGCCGAACTGGGTGGTGGGCAGCACGGCGGGAATGTCCGGCGCCGCCATCGAGAGCTGAATGATCATCTTCCAGAGCGCGCCGTTGCCGTCCCAATAGTCGCCGCCGAGGGGATGCCAATTGTCCTCGTCGACATACATCCGGCGGTGCGGCACCGAATGACGCTCGCCCTCGCGCAGCTTGCCGTCCAGCACCCAGACCCGGTGCTTTTCGAAGCGGATGGCGTCGGGATTGGCGAAATGGGCGCCCATCACCTTGTCGGAGGTGAGCAGGGGCACGTTGTTGTTGTTGTAGGGGACGAACATCTCCTTCTTGCCGAGGATCGTCCACTCGTAGCGTTCCATGCCCTTGCCCGAGTTGAAGACCTGGAGTTCGTCGTAATTCATCAGGCCCTGGGTGCTGGGATTGGGGTTGTCGCAGCAGACGTTGGGCGCCTTGCGCACCCGCCGCTGACCGACCTGGTAGCTCCACACCTGGGGATCGTCCATCAGGTTGCTGGGCACCCAGGCGACCACGCCTTCGCCGTTCCGCGAAGCCGGCGCCGAATATTCGACGAAGGATTTCAGGTAGTAGCCGTCGTAGCCCGCCAGCGTGCCCTTGGGGTCGTAGTAGGGATAGACGTTGGTGACATTGGCGGTGGCGACGAAGGCCGGCTTGCCGTCGGTATCGACGATGAAGCTCGGCCGGATGTAACGCATGATATGACCCTCGTAGCGGGTCAGCACGTTCTGGATCATCTGGCCGCCGTCCTTCGGAATGGGGAAGGGCGGGCCGCCGATCGCATTGGTGAAGCCGAAGCCGCAGCCCTTGTCGACGCAGCGCGCGTCGGTCGCGTTGCGGAAGGCCCAGTCGTAGACCGATTGCGGCGCCGCGGCGGTGCGCTTGGTCTTGTAGACGTCGATGCGGAAGTCGGGATTGCGCTCGAACAGGGCGCCGAAGCCGTCGAACAGCTGGTCCTTGTATTGGGGGTAGGTCGCCGCGGTGATGCTGAACAGCTTCTGCTCGCCGGCGAAGAAATCGGGCCGCGTGGTGCCGGGGGTCCAGCCCGGGGGCGCCACGGTCATGCCGCCGGTCCAGGCCGGGATCGAGCCGTCGGCATTGCCCGCCCGCTCGCCGCCCATGGGCGTCAGCGTGCTGCGCAGCAGGGCGGCCTCTTCGGGGCTCGCCGCCTGGGCGGTGACGGCCGTCAAGGCCAGCAAGGCCGAAAGCAACAGCACCTTCTTCATCGATTTCCTCCCTTTTCGTTCATGTTTCTTCGTTCGGCCGGATTGATTCCGGTCGTTGAATTGAATTCATTTTTTGAACGTTGAAGGGCGGCCCCGCCCCCCTTCGCCGATCAGACCCGTCGCGTGTTCCCGGTCATGTCGGCATCGCCCTCCCGCTTATGATTTTTTGTCACCACTGCCGGTGCTAAGAAAAACGTTAACATCGCCATACGCGGGTATTAAGTTTCTATCCGCGAACATACTGTTTCCGTACGGCACCCAATGGGCGCCGATTGACCGTCACGGGGAAACGGGCAGCGGCGGGCGGATTACTCCGCGTCGCCGCCGCGGCTCTGGTAGCGGGCGATATAGCGTTCCGTCAGGGTGTCGCAGGGCACCATGATGAAACAGTCGACGGTCTTGAATTCGGCGTCGATCACGGCGCCGTCGCCGACGAAACCGCCGAGGCGGAGGTAGCCCTTGATCAGGGGCGGCAGGGTGCGCAGCGCTTCGCGCGGATTGATCGCCTCCTTGGGCAGGCGATCCATCGCGACATAGCGGCTGTCGAGGGCGCGGACGCGGCGTTCGGGCGGCGCCAGATGGTGGTGGTAGAGATAGGACAGGGGCACCGCCAGCGCCTCGGGATCGACCCCGTGCAGGCTGCCGCAGCCGAACATCAAGCTGATGTTGTGTTCGACGATATAGCCGGCGATCGCCCGCCAGAGCGACTGGATCACCGCATTGGTGCGGTATTCAGGCGCCACGCAGGAGCGCCCGAGCTCGAGGAAATTGTCGTCCGGCCGGCGGTTGCGGTCGAGCAGGGAGAGGTCGAACTCGCTCGCCGAATAGAAGCCGCGGTTCGCCTTGGCGACGCTCTCGCGCAGCAGGCGGTAGGTGCCGACCACGGCCGGCGCCTCGCCCCCACCCGAACGATCGACCACCGAATGATCGACCACCAGGAGGTGGTCGCAGATCGGGTCGAAATCGTCGAAGTCGCGCTTCTCGGCGGCGGCGGCGGCGCTCGGCGTCGCGCCCATCTCGTCGTAGAAGACGCGATAGCGCAAACGCTGCGCGGCCAGAAGCTCCGCCTCGCCGCGGGCCAGCCGCACGTCGAGGTTCTTGGTATCGACCGACCGGCGGGTGGGCTGCGCCTCGCCCTGGCCGTCTGCGGTCTTCACTGTGTCCAGTGCCACGTCTGTCCCATCATTGGCGCGCCCGGGACTCCTGACTGCGGGAGCCCGGCGCGTGCGTTTTGTCATGGCCGGCCCTGACCAGGGGTCCGTTCATGGCAATGTCTCACTCTAGTCCTGGGGAGCCCCCCCGGTCAAACCGCCTCGCGGGTCGTCCGCCGCGCGGCTCTGCCCGCGCAGGACGACGGCGCAGAGCAGAACCGCGAGCACCCCGATACCGACGGAATACAGGAAAAATGTGACATATCCAGCACCGAGTGACGCCGTGGTGGTGCCCACCTTGGCCGCCCCCTCGGCAAAGGCCCGGGCCGGCAGGCCGTCGAACAGGGGGCTGAGCAGGGCCGCCGCACCGCTCGCCTCGGCCGAATGGGCGGCGCCTTCGACGATACGGCCGGACTGGGAGGCGATCAGCTTGCCCGGCAGGGCGTAGAGCGAGGAGAAGAGCGCATATTGGGTCGCCGTGAAGCCGGCCGAGGTGAGGCCGGACATATAGGCGATCAGGCAGGTCCCGGCGTAACCCGAGGCCAGATTGTCGAGCCCGATGGCGACGAAGAGGGCCTGGATCTGCGGCCCCTGCACGGCGAGCCAGGCATAGACGAGGTTCGAGGCCGGCCCGGCGAAGGCGCCGATCATGAGCGCGCGCAAGACGCCGAGCCGGACCACCGCGAGCCCGCCCAGGAAGACCCCCGCCATGGTCATGATCATGCCGAAGACCTTGCGCACCTCGGCCACCTCGGTCTTGGAAAAGCCGAGGTCGAGGTAGAAGGGATTCATGATGTTCAGCACGAAATCCGACAGGCGATAGACGCAGATGAGCGCCAGGATCGGCCCCGCCATCCGCCCGAAGCGGGCGAAGAAGACGGCGAGCGGCCGGCCGAAGGCTTCGTTCAGGGCGCGCCCCGGCCGGGTCGGCCGCCCGGGCAGCGGCCGGCAGGCCAGATAGATCACCAGAAGGCCGAGCAGCACCGCCCCGACCTGGAGGAAGACGGCATTGGGCGGCTGCGTCCACAGGGGCGCCAGGCCGAAGGCGCCATCGTCGAAAGTGAGCAGCTTCAGGGTGAAGGGATCGCCCGAGAGGCCGGCGCCGACGATCAGCGCCGCCGCCAGAAAGGCCAGCGCCCTGAGCAACCATTCGAGCCCGTCGTGCCAGCCGGCCCCGGCGATGGCAACGGCCGGCCGCTCCACCGGCACCCGGACCGCTTCCCGTGGCGCGCCCAGCACCCCGGCGAAACCGACCACCATGAGGCAGCCCATGGCGGCATAGGAGAAATTCCAGTCGACCGCCTGGGCCAGGGCGAGCGAGGCGCCGCCGGCGATCAGGCCGGCGATGCGATAGCCCCATTGATAGGCCGCCGCCATCGCCCCCTGCTTGGCATTTTCCGCGACCTCGATGCGCCAGGCGTCGATCACGATGTCCTGGGTCGCCCCGGAAAAGCCGACGACGACGGCGAAGGCCGCGGTCAGGCCCAGGTTCGCCGCCGGCTGCTCGCCCGCGATGAGCAGGAGGCCGGCCATCACCGCGACCTGCGACGCCAGCATCCAGGAGCGCCGGTGGCCGAGCCTTCGGGTCAGCAGCGGCAGGTCGAAGCGGTCGACCAGCGGCGCCCACAGGAATTTCACCGAATAGGCGAGCGTCGCCAGGCTGAAGAAACCGATCACCGAGAGCGACACGCCCTCGTCCCGGAGCCAGGCCGAGAGCGTGTCGAAGACCAGCAGATTGGGCAGGCCCGAGGCGAAGCCGAGCGCCAGCATGACCAGCGTCCGCCGCTCGCCATAGACCGCCAACCCGCCCAGCCCCGCCATGAAGCACTCCCGAATCACCTTGTCCATGTTTGCCCGGCCTCGCTGCCCTGGCGAGGGATTTGCGGCCGCGGTCGGATTCGATGTTTACAGCGTTCACATTCTCCGCAATGTTTATCCTATTAACATTGCGGAGGCCGGCGCCGTGGATCCCTATCTCCTGTTCAAATGCCTGCACCTGCTGGGCTTGGTGGTGTTCGGCGGCAATATCGTGGTCACCGCCTGGTGGAAGACGATGGCGGATCGGACGCGGGATCCGCGGGTGATCGCCTTCGCGCAACGGCAGGTGACGCTGACCGACTGGGTCTTCACCCTCGGCGGGGCGGTCTTGCTGGTGGTGGGCGGCTTCGGGGCGGCGGGGGTCGGACACCTGGACATGGCCGCACCCTGGCTCCGCACGGGTGAGATCCTGTTCGGCGTCTCCGGGCTGATCTGGATTGCCGGGCTGGTGCCGATCCAGGTCCGCCAGGCGCGACTGGCGCGGGGCTTCGCGGCGGGGGGCGAGATCCCGGTCGCCTATTGGCGGCTCGGCCGGCTCTGGTATGCGCTGGGCGCGCCGGCGACGATCCTGCCCCTGGCCGCCGTGGTCGTGATGGTCGCCCGCTAGGGGCGGCGTCCGAGCAATGCAAAGGGCGCGGGGGAGCCTCCGCGCGACCCGCGGCTTTTGCGGTGCAAACTTCCTTGACGCAGGAATGCCGGTCTTCGATCGTTCAGCGGCTCGGGGCGCTGCGTTCTGATCGGGAGCCGTATCGATGGCCTGTTCGTCCATGCTGGGCCGGAGTGTGGTTCGGTTGACGCTGCTCCTGGCCGCCCTGGCCGGATCCTTCCCGGCCCTGGCCGAGACGGCGCCGGCCAAGCCGCCGGCCGCGACCGTGCCGGTGACCGTGGCGGCCGCGACGCGCGGCTCCTTCCCCGTCATGCTCGACGCGCTCGGCACCGTGCAGGCGCTGAATACCGTCGTGGTGCGGACCAGGGTGGACGGCGAGATCCAGGAAGTCGCCTTCGAGGAAGGCCAGACGGTGAAGCGGGGCGACCTCTTGATCCGCCTCGATTCCCGCGCCCTCCAGGCGGCGCTGGACCAGGCCAAGGCCAAACGCGCCCAGGATGCGGCGGCACTCCGCAACGTCCAGATCGACCTCGAGCGGATCGCCCAGCTCGCCAAGCAGTCCTATGCCTCGCAGCAGCAGCTGGACGCCCAGCAGGCCGCGGTGGCCGGCGCCCAGGCGCTGGTCCAGGCCGACGATGCCGCGATCGAGAATGCCGAGGTCCAGCTCTCCTATACCGAGATCCGGGCGCCGATCGACGGGCGCATCGGCTTCCGCCTGGTCGACAGCGGCAATATCGTGCGCGCTTCGGACCAGCAGGCCATGCTCTCGATCGTGCAGACGGACCCGATCACCGTGGTCTTCACCCTGCCCGAGACCCGCGTCTTCGAAGTGAACCAGTCGATCACCGAAGGGCGCGCGCTGGGCGTCGCCGCCTATTCGATCGACCGCGCCATGAAGCTGGCCGAGGGCAAGCTCTCGGTCATCAACAATGCGGTCGACGCGGCGAGCGGCACGGTGCAGCTCAAGGCCCTGTTCGCCAACCAGGGCCTCACCCTCTGGCCCGGCCAGTCGGTCGCGGTCAGCCTGCATGTGCGCGATATCGAGGACGCCGTGATCGTGCCCGCCGCCGCCGTGCAGCGGGGCCAGAACGGCCTCTATGCCTGGGTCGTCGGCGAGGGCAACGTGGTGAAGATCCGCCCCGTCACCGTGCTGATGGAGGCGGACGGCCGCTCCGTGGTCTCGACCGGCCTCCAGGGCGGCGAGAAAGTGGTCACCTTCGGCCAATACCGGCTGCGCGACGGTATCGCGGTCGACCCGAAGGAGGAGCCGGCGGCCGACGACCAGGGGGCGGCGCGATGACCGGGGGCATTTCCGGCCCCTTCATCCGCCATCCGGTCGCCACCACGCTGCTCATGGTGGCGATCGTCTTCGCCGGCCTCGTGGCCTATCCGCTGCTGCCGGTCGCCCCGCTGCCCCAGGTCGATTTCCCGACCATCCAGGTCTCCGCCTCCCTGCCGGGGGCGAGCCCGGAAACCATGGCGGCCTCGGTCGCCCAGCCGCTGGAAACGCAATTCGCCCAGATGCCGGGGGTGACCCAGCTCACTTCCTCGTCCTCGCTCGGCTCGACCTCGATCACCATCCAGTTCGACCTCTCGCGCGACATCGACGCGGCGGCCAACGACGTGCAGGCGGCGATCAATGCGGCGAGCGGCCAGTTGCCGCGCAACCTGCCGGGGCCGCCCACCTACCGCAAGGTGAACCCGGCGGATTCGCCGATCCTGCTGCTCTCGGCCCATTCCGACACGCTGCCCCTGACCGAGGTGAACGACAATGTCGACGTCAAGCTGGCGCAGCACATCAGCCAGCTCGACGGCGTCGCCCAGGTCACCATCGGCGGCCAGCAGAAGCCGGCGATCCGGATCCAGATCGATCCCGCCAAGCTGGTCGCCAAGAACATCTCGCTCGAAGAGATCCGTTCCCAGATCGGCGTCCTCACGGTCGACAGCCCGAAGGGCAGTTTCGACGGGCCGATCCGCAGCTTCACCCTCTATGCCAACGACCAGTTGACCGAGGCGGGCCACTGGAACGATGCCGTGATCGCCTATCGGAACGGCGCGCCGATCCGGGTCAGCGACGTCGGCGAGGCGGTGGCGGGGCCGGAGGACAGCAGGCAGGCCGCCTGGTCCGACGGCAAGCGCGGCGTCTTCCTGGTCGTCTTCAAGCAGCCGGGCGCCAATGTGATCGCCACGGTCGACCGCATCCGGGCCGCCCTGCCGCATCTGCTGGCCGCCCTGCCGCCGGAGATCGACGTCCAGGTGATCAGCGACCGGACGCTGACCATCCGCGCCTCGGTCCACGACGTGCAGTTCACCTTGGCCCTCACCATCGGCCTCGTCGTCATGGTGATCTTCCTCTTCCTGCGCAGCCTGTGGTCGACCGCGATCCCGGCGATCACCGTGCCGCTGGCGCTGTGCGGCGCGGTCGCGGCCATGTGGGCGGCGGGCTACAGCCTCGACAATCTCTCGCTCATGGCGCTCACCATTTCGGTCGGCTTCGTGGTCGACGATGCGATCGTCGTGCTCGAGAACATCACCCGCCATGTCGAGAACGGCGTGAAGCCGTTCCAGGCGGCGCTGAAGGGTGCCGGCGAGATCGGCTTCACCATCGTCTCGATCAGCCTGTCGCTGGTCGCCGTGCTGATCCCGCTTCTCCTCATGGGCGGCATCATCGGCCGGCTGTTCCGGGAATTCGCGGTCACGCTCTCGATGGCGATCGCGGTTTCCGCCGTGGTTTCGCTGACGCTGACGCCGATGATGGCGGCGCGCCTGGTGAAACACGTCCCGGCGGAGCGTCACGGCCGGCTCTACCGGGCCAGCGAAGCCTTTTTCGACGGCTTGCTGAAGCTCTACGAACGCGGCCTCGACCTCGTGCTGCGCCACCGTTTCGTGACCCTGCTGGTGTTCCTGGCGACGCTCGGCGGCACGCTCTATCTCTTCACCGCGATCCCCAAGGGCTTCTTCCCGCAGCAGGACACCGGCTTGATCACCGGCACCTCCGAAGCCTCGCAGGACACCTCCTTCGCCAAGATGGTCGAGCTCCAGGAAGAGCTGGGGCGGGTCGTCTCGGCCGATCCCGACGTCGCCAATGTCGCCATGTCGATCGGTGGGCGTGGCGGCTCCGCGCTCAATTCGGGCCGCATGTTCATCACCCTGAAGCCGCGTGCGGAACGGAGCGCCAGCGCCGACCGCATCATCGCCCGCCTGCGCCCAGAGCTCGACAAGGTCGAGGGCGCCCGCCTGTTCCTCCAGGCGGCGCAGGACGTGCGCATGGGTGGCCGCTCGTCCCGCACCCAGTTCCAATACACGCTGCAGGACGCCGACGCCGAGGAACTGAACGTCTGGGCGCCCCGCGTGCTGGCCAAGCTGCGCGGCTTGGCGGAGCTCCGCGACGTCGCCTCGGACCAGCAGACCGAGGGCACCACGGTGACCCTGACCATCGACCGCGACCAGGCCTCGCGCTACGGCTTCACGCCGCAGATGATCGACGACACGCTCTACGACGCCTTCGGCCAGCGCCAGGTGGCGCAATATTTCACGCAGACCAATTCCTACCGCGTCATCCTGGAAATCCGCCCCGACCTGCAGGACGACCCGGACACGCTGCAGCAGATCTACCTGAAGAGCCCGGCCTCCGGCACCCAGGTGCCGCTGGCCGCCTTCGCCCGCTGGACGACGGAGAAGGTCCGCCCGCTCTCGATCAGCCACCAAGGCCAGTTCCCGGCGACCACGATCAGCTTCAACCTGGGCCAGGGCGTGGCGCTGGGCCAGGCGACCCAGGCGATCGACGCCGCCATGCGCGAGCTGCGCGTGCCCGCCTCGCTGACCGGCACCTTCGCCGGCACGGCCCAGGCGTTCCAGGAATCGCTCTCGACCGTGCCCTTGCTGATCGGGGCGGCGCTGGTCGTCGTCTATCTGATCCTGGGCATTCTCTACGAGAGCTTCGTCCACCCGCTGACCATTCTCTCGACCCTGCCCTCGGCCGGGCTCGGTGCTTTGGCGACGCTCATGGTGGCGGGCTTCGATTTCAGCCTGATCGCCCTGATCGGCTTGATCCTGCTGATCGGCATCGTGAAGAAGAACGGCATCATGATGGTCGATTTCGCCATCGCCGCCGAGCGCGAGCAGGGCCTCGACACCGAGGCGGCGATCCGCCAGGCGGCGCTCTTGCGCTTCCGCCCGATCACCATGACCACCATGGCCGCCCTGCTGGGCGCCGTGCCCCTGATGCTGGGCAGCGGCACCGGCTCGGAACTGCGCCAGCCGCTCGGCTATGCCATGTTCGGCGGCCTGGTGGTCAGCCAGGCGCTGACCTTGTTCACCACGCCGGTGATCTATCTCTATCTCGACAAGCTGGGCCGGCTGTTCCACCGGCGCGCGCCCAAGACGGTGGCGGCCGAATAGGGCTCAGTCGCCATAGGGCGGCACCAGGAGGCCGTGCTGAAACTCGGGTTTGGAGATGCCGGCCCCGAACAGCAGGGTGAAGTTCAGGAAGGGCGCAACCGACGGGCGGATCCGCGCTCGCGTCAGGCCGCCGGCGCCCGCCGCCGGAACGACAGCGCCTCGGCGACATGGAGGCGGGTGACGCCCGGGGCGCCGGCGAGATCGGCGATGGTACGGGCGACCTTGAGCACCCGGTGATAGCCGCGGGCGGAGAGGCGCAGGCGCTCCGCCGCGTCGAGCAACAGGCGGCGTGCCGGCTCGTCCGGGGTCGCCGCGGCGTCCAGGCGCTCACCCTCCAGCTCGGCATTGGTCGTAAGGCTGGTGCCGGCCAGGCGCTCCGACTGGACCGCCCGGGCGGCGGCGACCCGGGCCGCCACCTCGGCGCTACCCTCGGCCGGCGGCGGCAGGGCGAGGTCGGCGACCGAGACGGCGGGCACCTCGACGAAGAGGTCGAAGCGGTCGAGCAGGGGGCCGGACAGGCGGTTCTGATAGTCGACGGCACATTTCGGCGCCTTCGAACAAGCCCTTCCGGCATCGTCGAGATAGCCGCAGCGGCAGGGATTCATGGCGGCGACGAGCTGGAAACGGGCCGGATAGCTGACATGGGCATTGGCCCGGGCGACCACGGCCCGGCCGAGCTCGATCGGCTGGCGCAAGGCGTCGAGCACGCTCCGCTGGAATTCCGGCAATTCGTCGAGGAAGAGGACGCCGCGATGGGCGAGGCTGACCTCGCCCGGCCTGGCCCGCGCCCCGCCGCCGACCAGGGCCGCCTGACTGGCCGAATGATGCGGATCGCGGAACGGCCGCGTGCGGGCGATGGCGCCGCCGTCGATCAGGCCGGCGACCGATTGGATCAGGGAGAGTTCCAGCGCTTCGCCGGGGGAGAGCGGCGGCAGCAGCCCCGGCAAGCGCGCCGCCAGCATCGATTTGCCGGAACCCGGACTGCCACTCATCAAGAGGTTGTGACCCCCGGCCGCGGCGATCTCGAGCGCACGTTTGGCCGTCTCCTGGCCCTTCACGTCGCGGAGATCGGGCCCCGCCGCGGGCGCCGCCGGTTCGCCCGGGCGGGGTTGGGCCAGGAGCTGCGTACCCTTGAAATGATTGACCAGGGCGATCAGCGAGGCCGGCGCCAAGATGTCCAGCCCGCCCACCCAGGCGGCTTCCGGCCCCACCCGCTCGGGGCAGATCAGCCCGCGCCCCTCGGCCGCGGCGGCGACCGCGGCATTGAGGACGCCGGCGACCGGATTGAGCCTGCCGTCGAGCGACAACTCGCCCATGGCGGCGAAACCTTCCAGCTCCTCCGCCGGGACGACGCCCATGGCAGCCATCAGGCCGAGGGCGATGGGCAGGTCGAAATGGCTGCCTTCCTTGGGCAGGTCCGCCGGGGCCAGGTTGACGGTGATCCGTTTGGGCGGCAGGCCGAGGCCGATGGCGCCGAGCGCCGCGCGGACCCGTTCCCGGCTCTCGGCCACCGCCTTGTCTGGCAGGCCGACCACGTTGAAGGCCGGCAGGCCGGGAGCGAAGGCGACCTCGACATCGACGGGCACCACCTCGATGCCCTCGAAGGCGACGGTACGGATGCGGACGACCATGGAAACCGGAACGAAGCGAATGTTCTCCCGAGCCTAAACCGGCGGCTGTGCCCTGCGCCAGTGGCGAATGACGCATATCGGGAGATGTCGTCCGGGTCTCTGCCCCGCATGGATGCCCGGGCGGACTCTCATCCTAATTCGTCATGGCCGTGCTCGACACGGCCATCCACGAGAACACCGGACCGGACCGAGAGGCATGGATGCCCGGGACGAGCCCGGGCATGACGATCGGGAGAGATGCCGGGGGGCGATCAGAACTCGACGTCGAGTTCTTCCAGTTCCTCGGGCTCTGCCTTGGCGGCCGCAGTCCATTCGATCATTTCCGGCAGGTTCAGGATGCGATCGGAATAGCTGCGGCACTTGCGATCCAGCTTCACGTCGTAAGTCTGGAAGCGGGTGCAGACGGGGGCGAACATGGCGTCCGCCATGGTCAGCTTGGGGCCGAAGAGATAGGGACCGCCATAGGTGTCGAGGCAGGAGCGCCACAGCGCCACCATATGGTCGATGTCGGCCTGGGCGCCGGCCCAGACCTTGAAGCCGGGGAAATGGCTCTTCAGGTTCATGGGCAGGGCGGCGCGGAGGTTGGCGAAGCCCGAATGCATCTCGCCCGAGACCGAGCGGCAATGGGTGCGCGCCGCCAGATCCGCCGGCAGCAGGCCGGAATTGGGGATCACCTCGTTCAGATATTCGGCGATCGCCAGCGTGTCCCAGACCGTGATGTCGTTGTGGGTGAGCGCCGGCACCTTGAACGAAGGCGACAGCAGCAGAAGTTCAGCCCGGGTCGAAGGATCGTCGATGGGCATGACCTTCTCGTCGAAATCGAGGTCCGCCAGCTTGCACAGCAGCCAGCCGCGCAGCGACCAGGACGAATAGTTCTTGCTGCTTATCGTCAGTGTGGCCTTCGCCATGGATTCCTGCCTTCGCTCAAACGGGTTCCCACCCCTGTCCGTCGCCGATCACCACGCGGTCGGAATCACAAGGCTTAGTTTCCTGGCCCTGCCTTGTGAAATGCGACCAAAGCGCCCGCCTGGTTTCAGTTCCCTGTTGCGCTCGGTGATCCGTCCCGCTGATATTGTGGCAGTGCAGCGGAAAATGCACGGGTGAATTCGCCGCGACTGCCGCCTATGGCTAGCAAATTGTGACCTGATGCCAATCGAACCGGTGACGCATGATCTATGAGCTCTATCAGGCGCAGTCCGACATGCTGGATCCGCTTCGAGCGGCTGCGCGCGGCACCGCCACCGTGTTGCGCAATCCTTTGCTCTCCGGGCTTTCGGCCTTCTACCCCTACCGCGCCTTCACGGCGGCTTTCGACGTTTTCGGCAACACCCGGCTGACCCACGAACGGCCACCCTTCGCGATCAAATCGGCCATGGTCGGCAACCGGGAAGTGCCGGTCACCGAAGTCGCGGAATTCTCGACCCCCTTCGGCACCCTTCTGCATTTCAAGAAGGATATCGCCTTCGCCCAGCCGCCGGTTCTGGTGGTGGCGCCCCTGTCGGGACATTTTGCCACGCTGCTGCGCGGCACGGTCGAAACCCTGCTGCAGGACCACGACGTCTATATCACCGACTGGCACAATGCCCGGGACGTCCCCCTTTCGGCGGGGCGCTTCGGCTTCGACGAATATGTCGAACACGTGGTGACCTTCCTCGAGAAGATCGGCACGCAGGCCCATCTGGTCGCGGTCTGCCAGCCCTGCGTCCATGCCCTGGTCGCGGTCTGCGTGATGGCCATGAACGACAATCCGATGCAGCCGCGCAGCATGACCCTGATGGCCGGGCCGATCGATTGCCGGGTCAATCCGACGGTCGTGAACAAGCTCGCCACCGACCATCCGATCGAATGGTTCGAGAAGAACCTGATCGCCACCGTGCCGCGCCGGCTGAAGGGTGGCGGGCGCAAGGTCTATCCGGGCTTCACCCAGCTCTCGGCCTTCATGAGCATGAACGCCGACCGCCACGTGAAATCCCACCGCGAGCTCTACAACAACCTGGCCAAGGGCGAGTGGGACAAGGCGGGCCAGACCCGCGAATTCTACGACGAATATTTCGCCGTCCTCGACCTCACCGCCGAATTCTACCTGGAGACCGTGAACCGGGTGTTCCAGGAATATCAGCTCGCCAAGGGCGAGATGGTCTGGAAGGGCCAGAAGGTCGATCCGACCGCCGTGCGCCGCACCGCCCTCTTCACCGTCGAGGGCGAACGGGACGACATCTGTTCGGTCGGCCAGACCGTCGCCGCCCACGACCTGTGCAGCAAGATCCGCCCCTACCAGAAGAGCCACCACCTGCAGGCCGGCGTCGGCCATTACGGCGTCTTCAACGGCAAGAAATGGCAGGGCCAGATCTATCCCCGCGTGAAGAACCTGATCCTCGCCAACGACTGACGAGGCCAGGGGCACGCCCTCATGGCACGCCGAGCTGACGCAGCAGGGCCTGGGCGTCGAGGGCGCCCCAGCGTTCCTTGATGCGGTCGCCTACGACCGACCAGAAGAAGGTGCCGGTAACCTGAACGCGCACCCCGGTCGGCGCAATGCCGCGGAAATGGCCGCGGTGGGTGCCGGTGAAGCGGCCGCGCACGGCGACGAGATTCTCTTCCGCCACCATGTCGACGATCTCGACCGCGAGATCGGGGAAGGCGGCGTGCAGGCCGGCGACCTGGCTCTTCACGCCCTTCGGCCCGCGCACGCATTCGCCGGGGGATTCGTGATCGATGAAATCGGGCGCCACCTGGTCGTCGATGGCGCGCGGATCGAAACGATTGATGGTCGCATCGTAATGGGCCCGGATCAGGGCCTTCATGGCTTCGGCTTCCATGGCGCGGACGTCCCTTCGTGATTGTGGTTATCGGGGCGAAGCACTCAGGCGAATGATCGCACCTGTCACGGTTTTCCGCTATCCCGTCCGTATGAGACCCGTGTCCGCCCTCGGCACCCTGACCCGCGACTTCACCCGCATCGGCTTCGTCTCCTTCGGCGGCGTTGCCGGACAAGTGGCCCTGCTGCACGAGACGGTGGTGACCCGCCGCGGCTGGCTCGACGAGGCGGGCTTCCTGCGCGCGCTCAATTTCTGCCTGCTGCTGCCGGGACCGGAGGCCCAGCAGCTCGCCACCTTCGTCGGCTGGCGCGTGGCCGGCACGCGGGGGGCGGTGATCGCAGGCGGCCTCTTCGTCCTGCCCGGCGCCCTGATCATGGCCGGGCTCGCCTTCCTGGCGGCGCGCTATGGTGCGTTGCCGGTGGTGGCCGGGCTGTTCGCCGGGGTGAAGCCGGTCGTCGTCGGCATTGTCGCCGCGGCGCTCTGGCGGCTCGGCCGGCGCACCCTGACCGGGGCCGGCCCGCTCGCCCTGGCGGTTTCGGCGCTGGTGCTGCTGCATTGGCTGCACGCGCCCTTTCCGGCGGTGATCCTGGGGGCGGCTGTGATCGGCCTGGTGTCGGGGCGTGGCGTGGGCGGTGCCTCGCTGCCCCGGCCGGGCCGGGGGGAGCCGAGGCGCCTGGCCCGGCTCGTCCTGATTTTCCTGCTGCTCTGGGCGCTGCCGGTCGGCGTCGCGGTCGGACTGGCCGGCGGGATCTTTCCCGATCTCGCCCTATTGTTCACGAAATCGGCCTTCGTCACTTTCGGCGGTGCCTATGCGGTGCTGCCCTATATCGCCGATGCCGCGGTCCACGCCTATGGCTGGCTCTCGCCCGCGCAGATGATCGACGGCCTGGCGCTGGCCGAGACGACGCCGGGGCCGACCATATTGGTGCTCGACTATGTCGGCTTCCTGGCCGCCTATCAGGCGCCGGGCGGGCTCGACCCCGCCGTGGCCGGTTTCGCCGGGGCGGCCCTGGTCACCTATGTGACCTTCCTGCCGTCCTTCCTCTTCATCCTGGCCGGCGCGCCCCTGGTCGAGACCCTGGCCGCCGCGCCCCGCGCCGCCGCTGCGCTGAGGGCGATCGCGGCCGCCGTGGTCGGGGTGATGGCCAATCTCGCCCTGTTCTTCGGCCAGGCCGTGCTGGTCGTGGACGGCGCGCCGGCCTGGGGCGCCGTGGCGGCCGCCCTGGCCGCCTTGTCGGTGGCCCTGACCGGCCGCGTCGCCGCCCATTGGCTGATCGCGGCCGGGGCCGCCGCCGGGTTGATCCTGGCGACGGCCTGATCCGGGCCGGCCGCGCCCCGCGCCCGGTCAGGCGGCGCGGATCGCCGCCAGGAAATTCTCGACCTGTTGCCGGAGCTGTTCGGCGAGGCCGGACAATTCGGTCGCCGCGGCCTTCACCCCGGCCGCCGCGGAAGAGGTCTCGCCGGCTCCCTGCGAGACATCGGCGATATGGCTGGTGACGTCATGGGCGCCAGCCGCGACATGTTCGACGCTCTTGCCGATCTCGCCGGTCGCTGCCGTCTGCTGCTCGACCGCGCTCGAGATCGAGGTGGCGGCATCGCCCAGGTGTTCGGTCGCCTCGCCGATGCGGCCGATCGCGTCGACCGCCGATCCGGTCCAGCTCTTCATCGCCTGGGCCTGGTCGCCGATCTTCACCGTGGCATCCGCGGTCTGGCGGGCCAGGGTCTTCACTTCGGCCGCGACCACGGCGAAGCCCTTGCCGGCTTCGCCCGCCCGGGCTGCCTCGATCGTCGCGTTGAGGGCGAGCAGGTTGGTCTGATTGGCGATCGCCTGGATCATCTTGACGACGTCGTCGATCGAGGATGCGGCGGCCGACAGGCGGCCGACGATGTCGCGCGCCTGGGCCGTTTCGCCCACCATGCGGCTCGACAGGTCGCCGGCCAGATGGACCTGGCGGCTGATCTCGCCGATCGCGGCACCCAATTCGTTGGTCGCGGCGGCCACGGTCTCGCTGCTGGTGGCCGCCATTTCGGCGGCGGCGGCGACCGCATCCGCCTGTTCGCGGGTGGCGGCGGAAATCCCGGCCATGCTGTCGGCCGAGGCGGCGAGTTCGCTCGCCGCATTGGCGACGGAGGAGACCACTTCGCCGATCCCCGCCTCGAAATCCGAAGCCAGACGGTGGCGCGTTTCGCGCGCCTCGTCCTGCAGCGTCTTCATGCGCAGGCGCGCCTCGTTGATGGTGCGCGCACCCTGGCCGAAGGCGCCGACCATGCCGGTATCGAGGAAGGGCCGGAAATAGTGGCCGTGGCTGCTCTGGTCGAGGCTGGCGCGGGTCTCGCGCAGGAAGGCGTCGGTCAGGTCGAAGATGCGGTTCAGGGCGTGCAGGAAGGGCACCGCGTCGCCCAGATGTTCGATCATCACGGCGCGCGCCTCGAAATCGCCGGCGGCGACGCGCTTGCTGGCTTCGGTCGCCTTGGCCATGGCTTCGCGGAGAAGGGCGTTCTCCGCCTCGAGTTCGGCGATGCGGGCGTCGCGCCGGTCGGGCTCGACGCTGTGCCGGTGACGGATGAAATCAAAGAGAGAAGACGAATTCGTCATAGCTCATCCCCACGGCAGCGAGATGGGATTCGATCGCGGCGATGCCGGCGGCGAGGCCTTCACGCGGCCCCGCGGCAGCCTGTTCGACCGCCAACACTTGGCGATAAAGGCCACCGGCCGCGGCGACCGCCCGGCGCTCGGGCACGCGGCGGTTGGAATGGTAGCCGATGATGGTGCCCTTCTCGTCGAAGCTGGGCGTGACATGGGCGAGCACCCAATAGAAATCGCCCGATTTCGCCATGTTCTTCACATAGGCGAAGATTTCCTTGCCGGCCTGGATCTGCTGCCAGAGCAGGGCGAAGACCGCCCGCGGCATGTCGGGGTGGCGGATCAGGTTGTGGTTCTGGCCGACGACTTCGGCTTCGCGATAGCCCGCGATACCCAGGAAGACGTCGTTGGCATAGGTGATGATGCCCTTGAGGTCGGTCTTGCTGACGATCACGTCGTTACGGTCGAAGAAGGCCTCCCGATCCGTCGGCTGAACGGTAGGACGCGCCATGGCAGTTCCCCATAGTCACTAAACGAATGGGGACATTAGGCACAGACGTCCTGAAGAAAGGGTTACCGAAGGCGCTTCGCCTCGATCGCATCCCAGATCAGGGCTGCGACATTTGTGCCGTCGAAGGCTTCGATCTGCTGGATGCCGGTCGGACTCGTCACGTTGATCTCGGTCATATAGTCGCCGATCACGTCGATACCGACGAAGAGCAGGCCCTTCCTGGCCAGCACGGGGCCGATGGTGTCGCAGATCTCGCGTTCGCGCACGGTCAGGAAACTGCGCACCGCGGTGCCGCCGACATGGAGGTTGGAGCGCGCCTCACCCTCGGCCGGCACGCGGTTGATGGCGCCGACCGGAACACCGTCGACCAGGATGATGCGCTTGTCGCCCTGACGCACTTCCGGCAGGTAGCGCTGGACGATGATCGGTTCGCGGTAGAGCAGGGTGAAGGTTTCGAGCAGGCTGCCCAGGTTCTCGTCGCCCGGCTTCAGGTGGAAGACGCCGGCGCCGCCGTTGCCGAACAGCGGCTTCACGATGATGTCGCGGTGGGTCTCGCGGAAGGCCTCGACCTCGGCCTTGCGCGAAGTGATCAGGGTTTCCGGCATGAGCTGCGGGAAATGAGTGACGAAGAGCTTTTCCGGCGCGTTCCTGACCTCGACCGGATCGTTCACCACCAGGGTCTTCGGGTGGATGTGCTCCAGGATATGGGTCGCGGTGATATAGGCCATGTCGAACGGCGGGTCCTGGCGCATCAGGACGACGTCGACGGTCGAAAGATCGAGAGCGAAGCCCGGCCCGGCGGTGAAATGATTGCCCTTCTCGCGCCGGAGTTCGAGGCTCCGCGCGAAGGCTTCCACCTTGCCGTTCTTCAGCGAGAGGTCGCGCGGCAGGTAGTAGAACAGGCGGTGGCCCCGGGCCTGGGCTTCTAGACCCAGGCGGAAGGTCGAATCGACCGTGATGTCGAAGGACTCGACCGGGTCCATCTGGATCGCGACGGTGAGGGCCATGGCACGCCTTGTCGTTGGAGGTTGCTCAGTTCAGCCGCAGGCGCAGCGCCGCCAGCAGGCGCTGGGCTTCGATCGTCTCGAAACCGTCGAGGGAATGTTCGATGCAGCTCTCGAAGGCGGCGGTGGCGGCGCCGAGCCGGCCCAGGTTGTGCTGTGCCTGGCCATAGTCGAACCAGAGCCCGGCCTCTTCGGGGGCCAGGCGCAGCATGGTGCGCGCCAGGGCCGCCACCCGCTCGATGTCGCCATCGGCCTGGGCGCGGGATTTCAGGTTGTTCTGCAGGCGGAGCAGGACGGCGCGATTGCCGACCGTGTTGGTCAGCGCCGGGGTCAGCTCCTGATCGGGGCCCATGAGCTGCTTGGTCAGCCGGCGGAGTTCCAGGGGATCGAGCACGCGGCCGCCGTTGAAGGGATCGAGGACCAGCGCCTCGCCCCGGACCTGGAGGCGGACCAGGAAATGGCCCGGGAAGGCCAGGCCTTCGAGCGCGAAGCCGGCCGCCCGGGCGGCATGGGCATAGAGGATGCCGAGCGCCACCGGCAGGCCCTTCCGCCGTTCGACCACGCTGATCAGATTGGCGTTCTGCGGGTCGTCGTAGGTCAGGCGGTCGCCGTCGTAACCGAAGCGGTCGTTGAACAGACGGGCGAGCGCCGCAGCGACCTCGAGGGCGGTCGCGGCGCGGCTGTCGCGCATCGCGTTCGCCAATTCCTCGAGATGGTCGCGGTAGGGGCCGAGATAGACGCCGGGCCGGTCGAGCGCCGCGAGCAGGAGAGCGGTGCCGGCCAGATCGATCGCCCGATCCTCCTGCTTGCCGACGGCATCGAGGGCCGCCTCGATTTCTTCGACGGAGAGGGGGGCTGGTTCCAGACTCGGCATCGCTACACTCGACAGGCCCTATTCCGGTGAAACCTGGATGGCGCTGACGACCTTCTGCACGCCCGAGATCGAGCGGGCGATCTCGACCGCCTTGTCGCGCTGCGCCTCGCTGCGCACAACCCCCGAAAGATAGACGATGCCGTTGACGGTTTCGACCCCGATCGACAGGCCGTTGAGCGAGAAGTCGGTCAGCAGGTTCGATTTCACCTTGGTGGTGATCCAACTGTCGGAGGCATAGCCGCCGACACCGCCGTCGTCCGCCACCTGGATCTGGTTGTCGATCTCCTTCACGCCCTCGCAGCCGCGGGCGATGCTCTCGGCTTCCGCCTTGTCGGCGGAGGAGGCGACGGTGCCGACCAGCAGCACGCGGCCGCGCACCACTTCGACGCTGACGTCGCTGAACAGCGTGGTCGAGCGCTTCAGCAGCTTGTCGTTGATGTCGAGGCGGATGCCGGCGTCGTCGGCGACTTGGCCGGGGGCGCGGTTCTGGGCCGCGACATAGCCGGCGGTGCCGACGGCGCCGACGGCCGCGACGACGCAGCCGCCGAGGGCGGGCAGGGTGATCCCGAGGGTGAGCAGGGCCGCGGCCGGTACACGCTTCATCGTCGCTCCATCGGTCGTTCTTGGCAGGCGGTGGCGCCTCAATCGATTCGCCACGCATCCCTTATATGAGAGGGCAGGCGCCAGGGCACCACCAGGATGGCGTCGAATGTCACCGCGAGCCCGCCGAGGTCTGGCCGCGCGGCGAGAAACAGCTCGGCCGCGCGGGCGATCCGGGCCTGCTGGCGCCGGCGAATCGCCTCCCCCGCAGCCCCGAATGCGGCCCGATGCTTGACCTCGATGAAGGCGAGGGTGTGGCGGCGGCGCGCCACCAGGTCGATCTCGCCGGCCTTGCAGCGCCAGTTGCGCGCCAGCACGCGCCAGCCACGCAAGCGGAGATGAAGCACCGCGGCGAGTTCGGCCAGGCGGCCGGCGCGTTCGGCCCGGCGCTTCGCCGCCAGGCTCATTCCCGGGCCTTCAGGGCCATGGCGCGGGCGTAGACGTCGCGCTTGGCGAGACCGAAGGCGGCCGCCACCTTGGCCGCCGCGGCCGAAGGGCCGGCATGGGCGAGTTCGGCCAGGAGGGCGGCATCGACTGCCGCCTCGTCGGGCGCCGCCGCTTCGTCCGGCGGGCCGATCACCACCACGACCTCGCCCTTGGGCGGCCCCGCTTCGGCGTAATGGCTGGCGAGGACGGCCAAGCGCTCGCGCCGCACTTCCTCGAACATTTTGGTCAGCTCGCGGGCGACCGCGGCTGCCCGCTCGCCCAGCACGGCGGCGGCATCGGCCAGCATCTCGGGCAGGCGCTGCGCCGACTCGAGGAAGACCAGAGTCGCCGCGATACCGCGCAGTTCTTCCAGCGCGGCGCGGCGGGCGGCCGACTTGGGCGGCAGGAAGCCGGCAAAGAGGAAGCGGTCGGTCGGCAGCGCCGCCAGGGTGAGCGCCGCCAGGACGGAGGAGGCGCCGGGCAGGGTGGTGACCGGGAAACCCGCCGCGACCGCCTCGACCACCAGCTTGTAGCCGGGGTCGGAGACCAGGGGGGTGCCGGCGTCGGAGACCAGGGCGATGACCTCGCCCTTGGCCAGGCGGGCCAGCACTTCGGGCCGGACGCGCGCCGCATTGTGGTCGTGATAGGGCAGCAGATGCTTGTGCAGCCCGTAGATCTGCATCAGGCGCCCGGTCATCCGCGTGTCTTCGCACAGGATGACATCGGCCGCGCGCAGCACGTCGAGCGCGCGCAGCGTGATGTCCCGGGCATTGCCGATCGGGGTCGCCACCAGATGCAGGCCGGGGCCTGGTTTACTTGCCCGCCCCACCCCGCTAACTTGGCCGCCTGATGTCTCGTGCCCAGGAGTATGATCCGGTGCATCCTCTGGCAAAGGCGGATAAGGCGGCCTTTCGGCCTCGTCGTCGTTCATTCCTCTACGCCCTCGCCGGCCTGGTCCTGGCCGCCTGTGGTTCGACTTCCGGCGACACTAGCCACAATGCGCCCCCGCCGTCAGCCGTAATCCCGACCCCGCCGCCGCAACCGGCGGCGCCGCGCATCGGCTTGATCCTGCCCCAGACCGGCCAGGCCGGGGAAGTCGGCAAGGCGTTGGAGGACGCGGCCGAACTGGCGCTGTTCGATCTCAATGCGACCAATATCGAACTGCTGCCCGCCGATGCCGGCGGTTCGGCCGCGACCGCCTCGGGCGCCGTGCAGAATGTCATCGGCGGCGGCGCCGGTGTCGTCATCGGGCCGCTGGGCGCCACCTCGGTGAAGGCCGCGGCGATCGAGGCGCGCAAGCGCGGCGTTCCCCTGCTCGGCTTTTCGACCGACCGCAGCGCCGCCGGCAGCGGCGTCTATCTCCTCGGCTTCATGCCCGACGAGCAGGCGACGGCGGTGATCGGCTATGCCGCCTCGACCGGGCTTTCCCGCTTCGGCGCCCTGATCCCGGTCGGCGCCTATGGCGAATTGGTGGGCTCGGCCTTCGAAGTGGCGGTCGGTGCCAACGGCGGCACCGTGGTCGGTGTCGAGCGCTACAAGTCCGGCAGCTTGCAGCCGACCGACAGCCTGCGCGCCCTGCTCACCCCGGGGCCGGACGGCAGGCCGCCGGTCGACGCGCTCTTCGTGCCGGAGGGCGGCTCGGCCCTGCAGCAGGTGCTCTCGACCATCGCCGGCATCGGCTTCGATCCGCATCGGGTGCGCCTGCTCGGCACCGACCAATGGTCGGGCTCCAGCCTGGGCAGCGACCCGATGAGCCTGGGCGGCTGGTACGCCGGGCCGTCGCCGGAGCGTTTCGAGCGCTTCGCCGGCCATTTCCAGTCGACTTACGGCCACCGCCCGCCGCGCATCGCAGCACAGGCCTATGACGCCATGACGCTGGCCGTCCTGCTGGCCCGCCAGCGCGCCGGCTTCGCCAGTGCCCCGGCCGTGCTCCAGGGTTCGGACGGGTTTTCGGGGGTCGACGGGCTGTTCCGCTTCCGGGCCGACGGCACGCCCCAGCACGGGCTGGCCATCCTCGAAGTCTCGGCCGGCGGGCCTCGGGTGATCCGCCCGGCGCCGGACAGTTTCGGCGGCCAGGGCTTCTGATCTAGCCCGCCGCCAATACCAGATTCGCGCGGCGCTCGGCCAGGGCGCGGCGCAGCGCCTCCGCGAGGTCGAGGCGTTCGCCGGGGGTCAGGCAGCGGGCGAAGATGAAGCGCCGGCCGTGGCTGGCGATCGCCAGTTCGTTGTCGTCCTCGGCGCGGATCTCGACATCGATGCGCGCCCAGCTCGGCTCGAAGCGGAAATGGCGGGCGTGGCCCTTGGCATTGACCCGCTCCACGATCAGGTCGCGGTCGGTCAGGCGCACCCGCTCGAAGGCCCGGGCGGCCCGGTAGTTGGCCCTGAAGGCGAACCAGATCAGCAGGGCGTCGAGGCCGAAGAAACCGAACACCGGCCAGGCCCCGATCATCAGGAAAAGCACGCCGGAAGCGAAGCTGACCGCGGCGATCGTGAGCATGAGGATGGTGAAGCCGCGCGGGCCGAGCGAGCGGTGCGGGCTCAATACCGCGTCGAACCACAGCCTGTCGGGCAGATCCTCGGCCATTCGCCGCTCCTGTCGGTGTCTGCCGATGGTAGGGCAGGGGCACTGCCGAATTCAATCGTTCCAAATCGCGAAATGCCGCCGGGCTTCCCAAGCGCCGGGGCCGGCCTTAAGGTTTCGCCACCATGCGCAAGGCCGATGTCGTCAGCTTCTTCACCCGCCTCCGGGCCCAGCGGCCCGAGCCCCAGGGCGAACTCGAACACCAGAACGCCTATCAGCTCCTGGTCGCCGTCGTGCTTTCGGCCCAGGCGACCGATGCCGGCGTCAACAAGGCGACCCGGCCGCTCTTCGCCACGGTCGAGACGCCGCAACAGATGCTCGATCTCGGCCTCGACGGGCTGACCGAGGCGATCAAGACGATCGGCCTCTATCGCACCAAGGCGAAAAATGTGATCGAGCTGTCGCGCCTGTTGATCGCGCGGCACGGCGGCCAGGTGCCGCACGACCGGGTCGCCCTCGAAGCCTTGCCCGGGGTCGGCCGCAAGACCGCCAACGTGGTGCTGAACATCGCCTTCGGCGAGCCGACGATCGCGGTCGACACCCATGTCTTCCGGGTCTCGAACCGGACCGGCCTCGCTCCCGGCAAGACCGTGGAAGAAGTCGAGGCCAAGCTCGAAAAGGTGGTGCCGGCGGAATTCCGCCGCCACGCCCATCATTGGCTGATCCTGCACGGGCGCTATGTCTGCAAGGCGCGCAAGCCCGATTGTCCGTCCTGCATCGTCGCCGATCTCTGCGCGGCCAAGGACAAGACCCCGGCCTGAGCTGCGCTCAGCTTCCCGGCCTGGCCGCGGCGGTGGCGACCTTGCGGGCGCAGGTGTCGACGTCGACCGGCTTGCGCTGGCGGTCGCGGGCATCGAGGTGTTTCACCGTCATGCCCTGAGATTCGCGGTAGAGGAAAAGGAAGAGCAGGCAGTCCGGCGTGGCATATTGCCAAATCTCGGCCGGCGGCTCGCTCCGCTTCAGGGAGGGTTCGCCCAGATAGGGCGTGAGGGCGGTACCGGCCTGACCGAGCAGGCCGCCCGGTGGCAGGCTGGCGACCGGCCGCGCCGTCTGGCCGGTGTCGGCACAGGCGGCCAGCATGAGAAGGGCGGCACCCAAGGATGCCGCCCTGCTGCGAGCTGCCAATGTCATGACGCCCGCGGTTCGACTCCGCTCAGACGAGCGAGCCTTCGCTGTGCGAGGTGGGGAAGACCACCGGCGCCGTGCCAGCGACCTGGAGCGGATCGGCCGGCTTGGGCGCCTCGATCGGCGCCGTGGGCTTGCCCTGGACGGTGTTGATGTCGCCGATCAGCTCGCCACCGCATTCGATCTCGAGCTGGCCATAGCGGATCTCGCCCTTCACCCGGCCGGCGGCGCGGATGAGCAGACGGCCGCGGCAGATCAGCTTGCCCTCGAAGGTGCCGCCGATCAGCGCTTCGTCGATCTCGGCCGAGCCCTTGAAGACGCCGGTCTGGGTGATCTCGATCACCCGGCTCTCGGTCAGGGTGGCGTCGACCCGGCCTTCCACCACGAGCTTGTCGCAGGCGGTGATCTGTCCCGACAGGACGATGTTGCGGCCGACGATCAGCTTCTTGTCGTCGGACGACGGCGGCGGGGCCGAGGGAGTGGCCGGCGCGAGCGGCCGGGTCATGCCCGGCAGTTCGCGACTGGGGCGGGCGATTTCGGGACGGAAGCTCGTCGAGTCATTGTCGGCCATTGCGGGCGTGCCTTGTTGAGCGTGAGTGGGAACGGCGGGACGGGCGGCCGGCGGCGCGAAACTCGTCTGGGCCGGCTTGGGTTGAAGCTGGGGCTGGGGGCTCGGCGGTGTCTCCGGGGGCCCGCTGCGCTTTCCGAACATGGATCTCTCCGTCATCCTCTCTCTGGCGGCTGCCAGAACCGTCTATGGCTGCCGGCATCAGCCGGGCCGGTCCCCATGTGGGCGCTCGCGCCCTCGATCCCCCTAGCGTGGCGTCCGGGCGAGGCGCAACCGGCGTTCCAGATGCACCATCGCCGCGACCGTCACCAGTGGCGCGATCAGGTTGACGATCGGCACCACCATCAGCGCGGTCCCCAGCAGACCGGCACCGAAAACGACCATCCGATTGGCCCGGCGCAGCGCCGACGCCGCCTTCACCGGGGCGTGGCGCATCGCCACCTGCTCGAAATACTCGCGCCCGACAAGATAGCCGTTCAGAATCAGGAAGACCAACAGATTGAGGAGGGGCACGAAGAGACCCACGATCTGCAGGGGTAAAGCCGCCAGATTGAGGGCAATCGCGATGACCAGGAAGCGCAGGCCGGCGACCGTGCCGTCGACCATGCCGACGTCGCGGCCGGGTGATTCGCCCGGGTAATCGCGCCGCGTGACCTTGGCCGCCGCCTCGTCGAGGAAGAGCGATTGGAGGGTGGTCATGACCAGGGGAAAGACGAAGGCGAGGCCGATCGCCATGAGGACGCCGCCGGCGATGCGGATCGCCTCGTCGAGCCAGCCCCAGCCGGTCGAGGGGGCATAGCCGAGCCCGGCATAGGCGCCCCAGACGAGCAGCGCCGAGAGCACCAGGCCGAGCCCCAGCACGCGCCAGAGAATGGCGCGAAGCGGCGGCGACAGGGCATCCTCGAGGCCCTTCAGATAGATCGCGACGAGCGACATTCCGCGCAGGCCCTCCCGCAGGCCGTCAAATCTGGACGCACAGGGCGACATCCTTATACTGCGCCAGCGAAAGAGAAAGGGGCGATGATGACAGCTTCGCGTTTCGACGTTCTCGGCATCGGCAATGCCATCGTGGACGTGCTGTCCCCGGCGGACGATGCCTTCCTCGACCGCGAGGGCCTGGTCAAGGGATCGATGACCCTGATCGACGCCGCGGCGGCAGAGGCTCTCTACGGCCGCATGGCGGCGGGGGTCGAGGCTTCGGGCGGTTCGGCCGCCAATACGCTGGCGGGGATCGCCGGGCTGGGTGGCGCCGCCGCCTTCGTCGGCCGGGTCAGGGACGACGCCCTCGGCAAGGTCTTCGCCCATGACATCCGCGCCGTCGGCGTCTCCTTCGAGAGCGCCGCCGCGAGCGAGGGGCCGGGCACCGCGCGCTGCCTCGTCATGGTGACGCCGGATGCCCAGCGCACCATGGCGACCTATCTCGGCGCCTGCGTCGGCCTCGGGCCGGACGACGTCGACCCGGGCCTGGTCGCCTCGGCCGAGATCACCTATCTCGAAGGCTATCTATGGGATCCGGAGAACGGCAAGGCGGCCTTCCGCAAGGCCATCACCTGCGCCCACGAGGCCGGCCGCCGGGTCGCGCTCTCGCTCTCCGACGCCTTCTGCGTGCACCGCTGGCGCGCCGAATTCCTGGACCTCGTCTCGGCCGGCGGGGTCGACATCCTGTTCGCCAACGAGGGCGAAATCTCCGCCCTGTTCGAGACCGGCGATTTCGACACCGCGCTCCAGGCGACAAGGGCGCTCGGCATCACCGCGGCCCTGACGCGGAGCGAGAAGGGCTCGGTCATCCTGGGCGGCGACGAAGTCCATGTGATCGACGCCGCGGTGCCGGAGAAGGTGATCGACTCGACCGGCGCCGGCGATCTCTATGCCGCCGGCTTCCTGTTCGGCCTGACCCACGACCTGGGCCTCGCCCGCTCCGCCCGCCTCGGCTCGCTCTGCGCCGCCGAAGTGCTGAGTCACTATGGGCCCCGCCCCCAGGTCAACCTGGCCGATTTCGTGGTCGGACGGTACTGAGGCGATCGATACCGGTAGTTGCGCATTCGGCCCCGGCATTATAACCTGAAATTGTTCACTGGCTGTTCGAACAATGAATTTGGGGGATGGCGCCGGTGGTGGGGAAATTCAGGATTGTTTTCGCCACGTTCTGCCTTGGGACGGCGGGCTGCTCGCCCTACGTCTACAAGGACGAGGTCGGCGGCTTTCAACAACAGGTTTCGCGCCTAGCGTCGACCTACGACGACAGCGTGAAACAATATGGCGCCGACTACGACAGGGAGCGCCGCCAGCATTTCGCGGTCAATTTGCTGCCCCTGGAGACCGTCGGGGGGTGCCAGGAAGTTTCGGCAAGTGGACCGCCTTGCCAGATCGTCACACTGTCGGCCAAAGATGCCGACACCTATCCAGCCACGTCGCCCTATCAGGACAGCGGGCCGGACGCCACCAAGAAGGTGTTGGGGGCACTTGCAGCCTATGCGGCGCAACTGGTCGCGATCACCGATGCGGCCGATTCAGAAGCCCTCGCTGCACGCCAGAAATCATTGTGGGAGAGCGTCGGCAAGGTCCTGAAGACGGCTGATCAGTTCGTCCCCGGCGCTGCCGATACAAGCGGCATGGTCGGCACCGCCGGCGGCCTTCTCGGTAAGCTGCTGCAGGCTGCTCTCGACCGAGAGAGACTTGCCGCCCTGCGCCAGGCCGTCACCGCCGTGGACCCTAGGCTGCCCATTCTCGCCCATGTGGCGGAAGAGGGTATTAAAGTGCTGATCGACAGCCGGCTCCGCTCGACGTCGACCTATCTCGACGAAATCGAAAACAGGTCGTTTGGCCCGGATGTCGTGAAACGGCTGAACGTCGAACTCTACGACGCGCGCTATTCGGCACTCTCCGAAGCCGTCGCCGAAATCAATGCCTTGCGCGCGGTGAAGCCGGCCGATCTGACCCAAGCCCTGGTCGACGCCCACCACGCGCTGGCGACTGCGCTCGACAACAAGAATGCGGATCTGGCGTCCGTGACCGCCGCCTTGGCGAACCTCGCCGAGAAAGTCTCGGCTTTCCGGGATGCCATCGAAGCGGCCAACAAGACATAGGAAGGCAGCCATGGCCGAGGATCAACCGGAGGGAAAGAACGTGCCGCCGAACATCAGCACAGTGAAATCCCTGACCCAAGAGGCCATCTCGGAGAATCGGCAAGCTTACGACGAGGTCAAACAACGCTGGCGGGACGCCGCAGGCAGCCCGGACGTGCGGTACCGCCTGAAGCTGGATCTGGCAAAACTCGACCGCAAGCTGACGGGACTGCAACAACAATATGTCCGCGAACTGCTCAACGACCCCCAGGCGGCCGCGGCCCTGCAGGCCGTCAGCATTGCGACGGCCGACCTGAAAACCGCCGTCGCCCGACTGAAGACCGCCGCGGACACCACGGCCAAGGTCAACGAAATCGTCGAAATCGGTGCGGCAATCCTCAAAGTGTTGGTCGCTCTGGCCTGACTTCCCGGGGCGATACCCGCATGAGATCCCCGAAACGTCCCAATGCCGCGACCGGGACGATCGCTCATGGCCGCGTCAGCAGCGGCCCCAGCGGCCGGCCGCCGGTGATGTGGACGTGGAGGTGGGGGACTTCCTGGTGGCTGTGCTCGCCGTGGTTGGCGAACAGGCGATAACCCGAAGCATCCACCCCGACCAGGCGGGCGACGTCGCCGACGGCGCGGACGAAGGCGGCGATTTCCGCATCGCTCGCCTTGGCCGAGAAATCGTCCCAGGAGACGTAAGCGCCCTTGGGGATGACCAGGACATGGACCGGGGCCTGCGGCCGGATGTCGTGGAAGGCCAGGGTGTGTTCGGTCTCGTGGACCTTCTGGCAGGGGATCTCGCCGCGCAGGATGCGGGCGAAGATATTGCTCGGATCGTAGGCCATGGCTCTCAGTCCTTCGGGCGGCTGGCCTTTTCCTCGACGCCGGAACGGCCTTCGCGGGCTTCGAGTTCGGCCCAGACCGCCTCCGGTTCGATGCCCCGTTCGGCCAGCAGGATGAAGAGGTGGAAGATCAGGTCGGCTGCTTCGCCGACCAGCTCGCCCTCGGTGCCGGCGAGCCCGGCGAGGGCGGCTTCGACGCCTTCCTCGCCCACCTTCTGGGCGATCTTGGCGCGGCCCTTGGCGAACAGGCGGGCGACATGGCTGTTGGCCGTGTCCGCGCCCTTACGCGACAGAATGACCCGGTAGACCCGGTCGAGGATGGCGGCGTCGGCCATGATCCCTTTCCTCAGAGCCGCATCGGCACGCCGCGCGCGGCCATGTGTTCCTTGGCCTCGTGGATCGTGAAGGTGCCGAAGTGGAAGATCGAGGCGGCGAGCACGGCCGAGGCATGGCCTTCGATGATGCCGTCCGCCAGATGGTCGAGGGTGCCGACGCCGCCCGAGGCGATCACCGGCACGGTCACCGCATCGGAGACGGTGCGGGTCAGGCCGAGGTCGAAGCCCGCCTTGGTGCCGTCGCGGTCCATCGAGGTGAGCAGGATTTCGCCCGCCCCCAGTTCGACCATGCGGCGCGCCCAGTCGACCGCGTCGAGGCCGGTGGGCCGGCGCCCACCGTGGGTATAGACCTGCCACTTGCCGGGGCCGTCCTGCTTGGCGTCGATGGCGACCACGATCGACTGGCTGCCGACCTTTTCCGCCGCCTCGCGCACGAAATCGGGCCGCGCCACCGCGGCCGAATTGATCGAGACCTTGTCGGCACCGGCGAGCAGCAGGGCGCGCACGTCGTCGAGCGTGCGGACGCCGCCGCCCACCGTGAGCGGCATGAAGACCTGTTCCGCGGTGTGACGCACCACGTCCAGCATGATGGCGCGGTCGTCGCTCGAGGCCGTGATGTCGAGGAAGGTCAGCTCGTCGGCGCCGGCGGCGTCATAGATCCGGGCCTGTTCGACCGGATCGCCGGCATCGCGGAGATCGACGAAATTGACACCCTTGACGACACGGCCGCCGTGGACATCGAGGCAGGGGATGATACGGGCCTTCAGCATCACGCGGCCCTCCGGGTCAGCGCCAGGGCGGCGGCGGGGTCGAGCCTGCCGTCGTAGAGCGCGCGGCCCGAGATGGCACCGGCGATCGGCGTACCGGGCACCGCCATCAGGGCTTCGATATCGGCGAGCGAGGCGAGACCGCCCGAGGCGATCACCGGGATCTTCACCGCATCGGCGAGGGCCGCCGTGGCGGCGACATTGACGCCGGTGAGCAGGCCGTCGCGGGCGATATCGGTGAAGATGATGGCGGCGACGCCGGCATCCTCGAAACGCCTGGCGAGGTCGATCGCCGTGATCTCAGAGGTTTCGGCCCAGCCTTCGACCGCGACCTTGCCGTCGCGCGCATCGATGCCGACCGCGACCTTACCGGGGAACAGCTTGCAGGCTTCGATCACCAGGGCGGGATCGCGCAGGGCGACGGTGCCGAGGATCACCCGGGCGAGGCCGCGGGCGAGCCAATTGGCGATCGCCTCCAGGCTGCGGATGCCGCCGCCGAGCTGCACCGGCCGGTCGGTCGCGGCCAGGATCGCCTCCACCGCCCGGGCATTGACCGACGAACCGGCGAAGGCGCCGTCGAGGTCGACGACATGGAGCCATTCGAAGCCCTGGGCCTTGAAGGCGGCTGCCTGGGCGCCCGGGTCCGGGTTGTAGACGGTCGCCCTGGCCATGTCGCCCTGGGCCAGGCGGACGCATTGGCCGCCCTTCAAATCGATCGCGGGATAGAGGATCACGGCCGCCACCTGAGGAAGCCGGCGAGGAGCGAGAGGCCGAAGGCCTGGCTCTTCTCCGGGTGGAACTGGGTGCCGAAGATATTGTCGCGGGCGACGATGGCGGTGACCGGGCCGCCGTAATCGGCGGTCGCCACCAGGTCGTGCTCGCGCGCCACTTCGAGCGCATAGGAATGGACGAAATAGGCATGGACGCCCGAGCGGGCGTGGCCCAGCACCGGATGGTGGTGGTGGACGTCCAGGTTGTTCCAGCCCATGTGGGGGATCTTCAGGGCGGGGTCGGAGGGCTGCAAGCGGTCGACCACCCCGGAGATCCAGCCGAAGCCGGCGTGATGGCCGTGCTCCAGCCCTTCGTCGGCCAGGAGCTGCATGCCGATGCAGATGCCGAAGAAGGGCTTGCCGCCCTTCACCACCTGCTCGTCGAGCACATCGAGCAGGCCGGGCAGAGCGGCGATCGAGCGCTTGCAGTCGGCGAAGGCGCCGTCGCCGGGCAGCACGATGCGCTCCGCCTGCGCCACCACCTCGGCCTGGTCGGTCACCACGATGCGGCGGGGGTCGAGGCCTTCCTCGGCCGCCATGCGCTCGAAGCCCTTGGCGCAGGAGCGGAGGTTGCCGGCGCCGTAATCGACGATGGCCACCAGGGGTTTCACAGCACTCATGAACGCACCTTCAAGACCAGCCGGTCGAGCGCATCCTCGCGGTTCTCGCCGACGACGACGCCGATCGCGCGGCGGTCGCGGCGGGCCAGCGACCGGCGCCGGATCTCGCCCGCTTCGAAGCCGGTGAGCAGATGGACCGCAACGGCTGTCAGCAGGCCGACCGGATGGCCCGGCCAGAGGAAAATGCCGGCGGCGAAACCGGCAACGACGACCACGACATAGAGGGCCAGTTCGATCCAGGCCCGCTGCACCAGCAGCCAGAGCGAGCCGAGCAGGAAGGCAGGAAACGAGAAACGCTCCGCCACCAGGGTCAGCTTCGGCGCCGGACCGTGCACCGTATAGGCGACCGGCCGCATTACAGGGTGCCGCCCAGCACGCCCTTGGTCGAGGGCACGGCGGAGGCGGCGCGGGGGTCGATCTCGACAGCCGCACGCAGGGCGCGGGCGAGCGCCTTGTAACTGCTCTCGACGATGTGGTGGTTGTTCTCGCCGTAGAGATTCTCGACGTGGAGGGTGACGCCGCCGGCCTGGGCGAAGGCCTGGAACCATTCCTTGAACAGTTCGGTGTCCATCTCGCCCAGCTTGTCGCGGCTGAAGGCGACCTTCCAGATCAGATAGGGCCGGTTCGAACAGTCGAGCGCCACCCGGGTCAGGGTCTCGTCCATCGGGATCAGGGCGTCGCCATAGCGGCGGATGCCGATGCGGTCGCCCAAAGCCTTCGAGAAGGCTTCGCCGATGGCGATCCCCGTGTCTTCCGTGGTGTGGTGGAAATCGATGTGGGTGTCGCCCTTCGCCGTCACTTCGAGGTCGATCAGCGAATGCCGGGAGAGCTGTTCCAGCATGTGGTCGAGGAAGCCGATGCCCGTCGACA
>Ga0265297_10002819_pt1 | contig 33643 bp, 36 predicted proteins | sample Munlanlwell13791_FD_192502 | JGI IMG/M metagenome (GOLD analysis project Ga0265297, IMG submission 192502) | Leachate microbial communities from a municipal landfill in Southern Ontario, Canada - Leachate well 137-91 | ecosystem: Engineered > Solid waste > Landfill > Unclassified | place...
TATTTATCCTTTAGACTTTAAACTTAACTTACTATTTATTGTTTTAAACCAAACTCCTTTACCCTTACCTGACTACTAATATTAAAGTCGCAGGTCTCAGGTCGTATGACACCTGTCTATCGGCAGGCAGGACACAAACGCTATAAATTAAAACGGAGGTTGTGCAATGAAGAGAAGATCCAGCTTTGTGATAAGCAGTATTATTAGTATAAGTATGATTTTCTGCGGGTTTGCTTTGGCTCAGGAGATCAAGCCGGTGAAACTTATGTTCCCACAACTAGAAGGCGGAAAAACCCTTATGCAGTCATTAAAGGACAGGAGATCATCCCGTGAATTTAGCCGGAAAGCGCTTCCTTTACAGGTTCTTTCCGACCTTTTATGGGCTGCGTGCGGCATAAACAGGCCTGAGATCGCGCATCGAACAGCGCCTACAGCCATGAATATGCAGGAAATCGATGTTTACGCGGCTTTCGCTGACGGGTTGTACCTTTACGATGCAAAAGAAAACAGTTTAATTCCTGTTGTATCAACGGATATACGGGAACTTACCGGAAAGCAGCCCTTCGTTAAAGACGCGCCGTTGAACCTTGTTTTTGTCGCTGACCTTTCGAAAATGAGCAATTTGTCTGATGAGAATAAGGATTTCTACGCGGCAGCGGATACAGGGTTTATGAGTCAAAACGTCTATTTATTTTGTGCCTCAGCCGGACTGTCTACCGTGGTGAGAGGGTTGATCGATAAGCCTGCATTGGCGAAAGCGATGAAGTTACGCCCTGATCAGAAAATCATAATGGCGCAGACCGTCGGCTATTCTCAATAAGCCCTTGAAAGCTATGCGTTCATAATAAACGGCTATAACTACCTGTTATTCAATCAGGGTATTTCATTATGAGAATTTGGGCTGCATTCCCGTCCATATAGAGGAATGCGGCTCACCTGGTTCAGGGAACTTTTTCTGGCCGGGAGTTGTCTAAGAATATAGAAGAAAATGGTTGATATCCCTCGCGAAGTGATAGAGCTGGCAAAGGCCGGCGATCTGGAAGCTTTTGAGAAAATATACAAAGCAGCATCCGGCTTTGTGTACAATGTCGCCTTGAGGATCATGAATAACCGGCAGGAAGCGGAGGAAGTAACTCAGGATGTTTTTTTGAAAGTTTACCGTAATTTAAGGGATTTCGAGTTTCGCTCTTCTTTGAAAACATGGATGTACCGGATCACGGCGAACACCGCGCTCAATGCGTATAAAAGAATATCTAAAGTAAGGAATCGTACGCAAGGCCTTGAAAGCGTAGAGAATACGGCAGTTTTCTCCGACCAGGCCGATAAAGATATTATCAAACATGATGAACAAAAGACGAACGAGGAAGCGCTTACTTTGCTTTTGGGCAGATTAAATGCGGATCAGCGCGCATGTATTGTTTTACGGGAGATTGAAGGGTTACGCTATGAGGAAATTGCCAGGGCTTTGAAGATCAATATTAATACCGTGCGTTCGAGATTGAAAAGAGCGCGGGAAGCGATGGCGGCATTTTCTCAGGGAGGGCTTGAGAAATGAACTGTGAAAGAATAAAAGAGGTTTTAATAACGGATTTTATGGATAATGAATGTCCTGATGCGCTGCAAGAAGAGGTTGTCGCGCACTTAAAAGCATGCGGCGATTGCCGGCGTTTCGATGAGTTGTTACGCCAGAAAGCCAGGCAGCCCTTTGGAGCGATAAAGGCTGTTAACCCTCCTGAAGAGATCTGGCAGCGGATCAAAGGCTCGATCGAAGGATCTCAAATGCCGCAATCTGCTCCGGCATGGAAGCGTGTTTTTGAGCTTCTACGGAGGAATTTCTTGAGGGAGCGCGTGCCTGTTTTCGGCTTGGCGACCGTTATGGCGGCAATCCTGGTTACGTTCCTGGCGGCGCAGGCCCCTTTGTCCAGAAAGCGCCTGGTTAAAGAATCCTTACAAGAGAAATCGGAATATATGCTTTCATTACACCACTCGTTAAATCAAGACATGAACGGGGATGCTGATTTCGAATCGACAATAGAACATTATTTCTTTTAAGGAACTTTTTACAAAAACACGTTGTCTAAGGGTATGGAAGGGAGAAAAAATATGGATACGCGATTAAAACAAATATTGATGGGAATAGGCGTGGGGGTGTTGATCTTAGGATTGCCTCTTTTTGTGTCGGCTGAGCCGCCGGCGCATGATCATGAAAAGAGGGGTGAGTCTCGGGCTGAATTGTTTGAAAAGACGATCCAGGAGTTGAATTTGACTCCCCGTCAGCAAGAGCAGATCGCGGCGCAGAAAAAGAAAGAAAAACAAGATAGCGGGGAGAGCAGGGCCCGGATAAAGGAATTGCGTGATCAGCTTCGCGTTGAGTTGGATAAACCAAGCGTTGATAAAGACAAAATACACTTGCTGACTTCAGAAATGAAAGTATTGGAAGGTAAGCGTATTGAGAGGAAAGTGGAAGGAATTCTGACATTAAAGGAAATCATGACTCCTGAACAATTTAAAGCTTTGAATGAAAAAAGACATCTTGAGGAGTACCAAAAAAGGAGGTAGATATGAAAAAGACATTAATTATATTCTTTGCCGTCATACTATGCCTTTTAGGCGTAAAAACGTATAGTTATGCCAGCGATTGGGATACGGCAGGCAAAGCGCTGGCTATTATTGAAGGATTGCGGGTGATCACGGGCGGCCAAGTAGACGTTGTCGGCAGTATCACCGGGATAAACAGGCCGCGTGAAGTTGTCAGAGAACGGGTATATGTCCGGGGTGAGCCTCGGCGCTCTTTCTATCCGGTTTACAGGCACCGGCATGAGGTGAGATATTCACAGCGCGTTTGGGTTCCTCATATGGTTTGGAGGGAACAATATGTGCCGTCGCGCACTGAGTATAAGCCCGGATATGGATATATCGTGATAGACGGTTATTATGAAAGGTTCCAGGTGCAGGAAGGCGGGCACTGGGAAATAGTATATAGCGACTGATCAGGCAGGTCCGGATCTGTTAAATATTTCCTCTAGGGGGCAGGCATCATGCTTGCCCCGTTTTCTTTTATAAATATGTTTTTTTTAATATGAATTTGAGGTATAATAAATAAAATTTGCGGTGATTATTTGAGGTATTCTTTTTAAGAAAGGAATATATATGGCTGACAAAAAAGTGTTAAAAACGCTTATTATTGAAGATGATCCTTTTTTTGTGGCAGTTATGGAGGATTACAGCTACAAGATGGTTGATATTCAACTGCAATTGCACCATACGGTTACTCTTGAGGAAAGTTTGGATTTCCTTGATAAGAACCATGATGTCGAGATCATTATTTTAGATTATTTGCTGCTTGATAAATTGACCGGCCTTGTGGTATTGCAGCATATCAGGGCAAAAGGGATAAAAGTCCCGGTTATTGTCGTGACCGGCAGGGGTGATGAAGAGATCGCCGTACTCATGATGAAGGCGGGTGCCAGCGACTACCGGATCAAAGGGCACTTGACCCCTGAACTTATTGAAGAGTCGGTCAAAGACGCGTTGGCCCAGCAAGAGCGCTTCCATGGGGTCATTGAGAAAGAGCGGCAGTTCATATTGAAGGATATGGCGATCAAAAGTTCTTTGAATGGAGTTTGTATCATGGACCCGAAGGGGACCATCAGTTATTTGAATCCTTCTTTTGTCGATATGTGGGAGTATCCCAGCGACCAGGAGATCATCGGCAAAAGGTTCCAGGACTTTTTTTCTCCTCCTGAAAGGATCGATGAGATCCTTCTATATCTGCAGACAAAGAAGAGCTGGATGGGGGAGCTCGTGGCGCGTAAGAAAGACGGGACGTTATTTTATCTCCAGGCGCTGTTCTCATTGATCAATTATACCTTTGAAGGGGAAGAAACACCGCAGGTCATGACGTCGTTCATCGATGTTACCAAGACAAAGGATATTGAAAAGAAACGTGAGGCTTTATACCGGGGTATTATGGAAGTATTCGCCTTGAGGGCCGAGGAAGTGGGTAATATCGAGACTGCCGGGCATATTCACCGTATTGCCGCTTATACCCGGTATATCGCCGAGAAATTAGGAGAATGCGAGAATTATAAAGGGTATATCGATGAGAAATACATTAATGATATCAGTTACGCCAGCATGCTCCATGACGTCGGAAAATGGCGCACTCCGAATGAAATATTGCTTAAACCTTCGCAGTTGACCAAGAGTGAACGGGAAATTATTGAAAAGCATCCCAAGTTAGGCGCTGAAATGCTCCTGCCGCTGTTGAAAGATAAGGGCAGTAACCAATACCTTAAATTAGTTGAGAGCGTTGTATTGTACCACCATGAAAAATGGGACGGTACGGGTTATCCTGAACAGTTAAAGGGCGAGGAAATCCCGCTGTCTGCCCGTATCGTGGCGCTCGCGGATGTTTACGACGCTTTGACCTCCGACCGGTCTTACCGGAAAGCTTTGAGCCACGAAGAAGCGTATCGGATTATGGAAAAAGATAAACTTTCGTATGACCCTCGTATCTGGCAGATCTTTGAGAATAACCAGGCGGAATTTTCCAGGATCCGTGACGCTAAGATAGAATAAATGGAGCGTCTTTACGCTTGAGAAAGCATTCCGGAAGGCAAAGGATACTGTTTGTTCGCCGCGGGGAGCTTTAAAGGCGCGTGTAAATCTTTTTAATATTCTTTATGAAGCCTAAAGTTTTGCTCTATAATCTTCCTCCCTCAGGCGGCGATCATTTTCCTATTTCCCTGGGTTATATTGCCGCGAGCCTGGCGATGCACGGGATCGAGTCTGCGCTTGCGGAAATAGATGTGATAACTCCTCGGACCGGCCAGGAGATCGCTAATTTTGTGATCGATTTTAAGCCGGCAGTAGTAGGTTTTTCCGTGTATCAGGATAATATCGCGCTGGCGCTGGCGCTGGCAAAGCTGATAAAAACGATCAACCCCCGGATTTTAGTCGTTATTGGTGGCCCTCAGGCGACCTTTATGCCTAAGGAAGCGTTGCGGCAGATGCCTGCTGTCGATGTTATTGTTCGAGGGGAAGGCGAGGTTGTTTTGCCCGCTTTAGTTAATTGCCTGGCTCAAGGGCGGACCTTTGGCCGGGTTAAAGGGATCGCGTTTCGTGACGGTAAATCATATGTTGATACCAGTCCTCAGTCTTTGATCCGTCATCTCGACGATTTTCCTTCCCCGTATCAGACAGGCGCTTTTAACTTAAAGCAGCACAAGACGGCCTCTATGCTTACTTCCCGGGGGTGCAATTTTAATTGCAGCTTTTGCTATACTCCGCAGGCTTTCGAGCGCATTATCCGCGCGCATACTACCAGCCGGGTTTTGCAGGATATGCGTGTGTGCGTAGAGAACAATATCAATAAATTCTTTTTCGCCGATCCTTCGTTCACGTTCAACAAAGAGCGGGTTAAGGCGATCATGAACGGCATTATTAAGCGGGGATGGCAGGTAAAGATCTGGGTTGAGACCAGGGCGGACCTGGTTGACCGCCCGCTCTTATCTTTAATGGCTCAAGCAGGAGTAAATCGTATTGCCTACGGGTTGGAATCAGTCGATCCGAAGGTGCATGTTGCTCTTAATAAACGTATTGATCTGAAACAATTCGCGGATATCATAAAGACTACTCAGGATGCCGGAATCGACGCGGAAGTTTTTACGCTTTACGGCTTGCCGCAGCAGACATATGCATCCTGTTTGAAAACGATACAATTCCTGAAAAAAATAGGCGTTAAGCTTACCGGTAATTCTTCAGGGCAGCAATTGGTGCTTTTCTGGGGAGCGGATATCACCCGTAATCCCGAAAAATACGGGGTTTACGTGCCTGCGCGGAAACGGCCGCTCTATTTGTCTGCCGGACAGTTCTTCCGGACCGCTTATATGAACCGCGGCGATATGAAACGGGTTGCCGGCCGGTATAAGCTTGAGCGGCAGAGGTATAAACAAGAAAACCCCGGGGATTGCGTTGGGATATCTTAAAGAAATGGATGCTCTTTTACGATTACGGATATCCCTTGATGAGGCGATCACCTATGGTCACCGCAGATTAGCCATGCGGTTGGTTGAAGATGGCCTGCGTCTCAGCCGGCTGGGTGAGTTCCTGGGAGAATGGGAGTATTTTAAAGGACAGAAAGAGATCTTAAAAGGAAATTATTTCTACGCGATCTCGCATTTTGACAGGGCCGTTTCTTATAACCCTCATGACGGGGCTTCATATAACGACCGCGCGTTGTGTATGGTAGAATTGGGGCTGAGTGATGAGGCGTTCGCATATTTTGATAAAGGGATTGAAGTCGAGCCTGATTATGCGAGCGTTTATCATAATAAAGGATGGCTTTTGAATAAGGTGGGCAGGCATAAAGAGGCGATCGAATATTTCAAAAAAACACTTTCTCTTGAGCCCGGCAGGGCGGTGACCTTCGAAAACTTGGGAAATTCCCTGGCTCATCTGAAACGGTATCGCGCGTCGCTGGCGGCATATAAGAAAGCGGTCTTACTTTTGAAAATGGGATCGCCGGATATTAAGCGCCAGTTGGTTTCGCGCATTCGCCAAATCGCCCGCAAGCTTGATGCAAAAAAGACAAAAAGCCACTGAGGTATCAAGAAATATCTTTTATCCCGGTCGATATACGGATTTCATAAACAGCTCGAAAAGCCTAATGAGGAGGATCCTTTTATGGATAGGACGAAGTTGAACCAATATCTTGATGACCTGGTTGAGGAATGCTCGGACCAGGATAAAGAGCTATTAATAGAGAAGCTCGCGAGCTTGATGATGGTTTTTCCCGCGGCGGATTATGAGTATATGCTTGTTTTCTTGCGTGATAAACAGATCATTAGCGTTGAACAGTTCAAAGAATTGAGAAAGAAATTCCTTGAGGCTAATAAGAACCTTATTGTTTACGGTATTTCCTCCCGCATGTTCGCGGAGATCTGGGCTGTGGAGCAGTTAAAACGCCTTGATGTAAGGTTTAAAACGGCGGATAAATCATTAGACGCGGAATATGTGGGCCAATATGAAGCTTTATTCGAGAGTATCAAATTGGGGGTTAAAGCCTGCAGGGCCATGAATCCTTATGTTGAAGGGGACCGTTTTCAAGCCGCGTTACGCTATGACCTGACTAAACCCTTTGTGATCCGCTTCAGGCAGCTTATGCCTGAAATGTGCGAAGTTTTCGTGCTGCTCGGAGTATGGGTCGACAGGACCATTTATTGGGTGCTTTCAGTTAAAGAATTGAAAGAGATCAAATATTTGATCAAAGAAGAAAAATTTAATATGAGCTATATATTGACTATTGACCACCGTAATATCGTGGAATTCGAAAAGTTCATTATCCCGGAAGCTGAGCTTACCAACGCTATTATGGCTAAAACAAAGAAATTTTAGGGGATAAGGCTGTAATATCGCGTATGCGGATAAAAGCTTTTCGAAATTTAATATACGGGCATTACGCGTCACATAAAAGGGACCTTCCGTGGCGCAGGACAAAGGACCCTTACCGGATCCTGGTATCCGAGATCATGCTGCAGCAGACGCAGGTTTCCCGCGTGATAGAAAAATATAAATTGTTCGTGCGAAAGTTCCCGGCTATCAGGAGCCTGGCGAAAGCGCCCTTTCAAGACGTCTTGCTCGCCTGGCAGGGATTAGGATATAACCGCAGGGCCCTTTTATTGCATCGGTCGGCAAAAAGGATCGTTTTTGAGTACAATGGCGTAATACCCGCGCAGCGCGAGCGCCTGCGTGATCTGCCCGGTATTGGGGAAGCGACATCGGGTGAGATCATGGCGTTCGCATTCGATAAACCGGTGGTATTTATTGAAACTAATATCCGCAGTGTTTTTATCCATCATTTTTTTCCTCGCCGCCGGTCGGTATCCGATGCCGAGCTTTTGCCTTTCATAGAAAGAACGTTAGATAAGAAGCATCCCCGCCGGTGGTATTACGCGTTAATGGATTACGGGGTGTTCTTAAAAGCATCTATAGCGAATCCCGGGAGAAAAAGCCGCCATTACGCGTTACAAAGTAAATTCAAGGGTTCTGACCGTCAGATACGGGGTATGATTTTGAATCTGATGGTCAAGAGAAAAGCGGTATCTTTGAATTCGCTCTTACGAACGCTTGATTCCGATAAGGACCGGCTGCGTAAACTTGTCTCTGGCTTGTGCCGGGAAGGGTTGTTGCTGCGGCAGGGAGCGTCGCTTTCCATCGCCCGTTAAGGACATTGAAAAGAAGGCAAGGTGTTCGCGGCGCCCGGGGCAAAGATGAATCACTCACCGGTTGTTATACCAACGCTGTTCGAGCGCGCGCAGGAGGATGATGCATAAGCAAGACCTGGACTTTGAAATAAATTTTTTTGAGAACCTCCTGGGAAAACGCCCGGATTTTACGGAAGCCTTAGCTGCTTTAGGCGACGCCTATACCAAGAAAGGCCGTTTTCAAGACGGGCTCCGGATCGATCAGAAGCTCGCGCGCTTGAGGCCGGAAGATGCTGTCGTCGTGTATAACCTCGCCTGTGATCATTCATTGCTTCATGATACTGAATTGTGCCTTCAGGCGTTGGAGCGGGCGGTCAAACTGGGATATGATGATTTTGTTTTTATGGATAAGGATCCGGACCTGGAATTTATAAGGAACGATCCCCGTTACCGGGTGTGGGCCTCGCAATATACGAAAGGGAAAAAATAATCTTTTGATCAAAAGAGCGTCGAGTTTTTAAGGATGTCCGAGAGTAAAAGCAAGTCAAGAGGTATATGGTGCCAATTGTAGAACCGGCGATACGCCCTCCATCTGAAGCTGATAGTTTTCTTTTGCAGGTAACTCTGGGTTGTTCTTCCAATACCTGCACTTTTTGCGGAGCTTATCAAAACAAACCGTTCCGTATAAAAAGCCTTTCTGAAATAGGTAATGATATCGATAAACAAAGAAAGCTGAACCCTGAAGTACGCAGGGTATTCCTGATGGACGGCGATGCTTTGGCGGTCAAAAATGAGCTCCTGCTCGCGGTCCTGGGAAAATTAATCGCTGCTTTTCCTGCCCTTACCCGTATTTCCACGTACGCAAACGGTCATAATATTTCCGGCAGGAGCGATGAAGATCTCCGCCGGCTTTTTAACAATAAATTACGGCTCATTTATCTGGGGCTTGAAAGCGGCAGCCAGCGTGTCCTTGATCTGCGCCGTAAGCGCGCGAGCGTTGCGGAAATGGTTGAGTCGCTCAAGCGTTCGGCGCGCTTCGGGATAAAATCATCTGTTATTGTTTTATTGGGAATAGGCGGCAAAGATCATTCTCAGGAGCACGTCAGGGAAACGATCCTCGCTTTGAATCAGATGCAGCCCCGGTATTTATCTTTTTTATCGCTTATGGTGATCCCGCAGACGCCTTTGGCGCGGGAAGCCGCGATTGGTGAATTCCGGGAATTAGAGCCTCATGAGTTGTTACGGGAAGCCTATGATATAATAGAAGGGCTTTCTTTATCCCGGACGGTGTTTCGCTGTAACCACGCGTCCAATTATTTCGCATTAGAGGCGCGGCTTCCTCATGATAAGGAAAAGCTGCTTGAGTCATTGAAAGCCGCGATACGCGGCGAGGTTTCGTTACGGCCGGAAATATTCCGGGGGTTATAATAATAGTTTTAGGTGAAGCCTTGAGGAGGGGTATCACAGCGTTTCCTTCAGGTGTCTTACCTGGAATAAGGAGCAAGGGTGAAAATAAACAGGTTGTTTGTAGCCTGGGTAATGGTTTTATTCATGCCGCTGGCCGGTTTCGGCGCAGAGCAGGAAAGGATATCGTTTGATCTTAAGCCCGCGAAAATAAGCAGGGAGCCCGCTCGGATCGTGATCGACTACGCCCGGCAAGCAGGTGAGTATAGTAAATTCCTTTTTACGCTTTCCGACACGGCGTATCTTTCTGAACACGGCTTAAAATTGGCAAAAGAAGCTAATTTTAAAGCAATTGTTTTGAGCCATTTTTTCGATGAGCATGCTGCTCCCGGGGAAAAAGCGCGGATGCTTGCGAAATACTCACTTGAAGGAATATTGTTATGGAGCTCGGAAGCTTCCGGTTATTCTTTAGAGGTTAAGCTTAAGCGGGAAATTGACGCTATGCTTGATACCCTTGAGTCGCTGGGAAAACAATATCAGGGTTTTACGGTAAAAACGTTCCTTTTCGGCTATGAGCCTGATTTGCCTCAACAGGTGAGTAACGGTGACGGACAATATAAACCGGCCTGGTGGGACGGCAGCCGGTTGGAGTTTTTGCGAAATTACGCGTTGTTCGTCAAGCGGCTCAAAGCGCGCGATAAAGATTATGTCGTCGGAACTCCGGGATTTGCTCCTGTTGTTGCTTTTCCCGATGATCCCGAAGGTTCCTGGATTAATGACTTTATCAAGTATCTTTCTTATAATTACCTCCCGGTTGATTTTCTTGCCTTTCATGGTTTTTCTTCAGAAGTGAACTCTTCTTTCACGCAAAGGATGGCTTATATTACAGACGTACTCACCCGGTATCCGGTTAAGAGCCCTGTTTTCGGGACGGTTAAGCTTGCCGGCAGCGAGATCGACCTGCAGGTTTTGCCTCTTGTTCCTACCCGGTATTTCCCTGAACTGGACACTGCCTGGCGCGCGGCGCATAATATCATGGCGCTTATGGCGATGGTTGATAATGGCTTGTGGTTAGCAGCTGAACCGGGCGGAGCTTTTCCTGATCATCCCGGGGATACGAATTCTTTATGGATCAAAGCCGACGGGACGATAAAACCGGTCTATTACGCGCATAAGGCGTTTAATGCGTTGGCGGATACGATCCGCCTTGAGCAGGCAGGGTCTAATTTTGAGACTTTTGGCGCTCTGGCGGGAAAAGCTAAGGATGATTCTGCGGTAGTGATCCTTCTTGCCGGTTATGATCAATTGGCGTTTTTATCGGCATATCCTGATTCTTCGTGCTATCTGCAGCCGCAATCATTGGGTTTATGCGCGTATAAGGATTACACGCTCACCCTTAAGAACCTGCCGTGGGGTGAGCATGATGCGCTTATCCTGGAGCGTTATCTGGTTGATGATACCTGTAACTTTGAATTAGCAGAAGCTGTTGAATTAAAAGGGAGCGCTGAAATATCTTTTAGCCGGGACATTGGGTTGCCGCAGGTGCAGTTGATCAAGATACGCAGGAAATAGCCGGGGATCCGGTGATCCTGAAATCTGGTAATCCGAAGGCGCTAATCGCGTCTTAGAATTCGTTTGGGCACCCGGCGCTTAAGAGCGCCTTGGCTTATCGGATAGCCAAGTGCGCGCTTTCTGCCTGCACCCGGCGCAGATTGGAATTGCGCCGGTACGCGGCTTTCTGCCGCGGAATTGCGCCGGTGTTGTCCTTTCTGGACAAGGAGGCGGGAATGAAGATCGGGCATTTGGAAGTAAAGCTTTTCAAGATCAGGAATAGAAGCGGCTATGCGGCAATTTGTTGCGACCATTTGACCGAAGGCGAGACTGAGCAGGAAGCTTATGACCGGATGGTTAAGGCTTTACGAAGAACAGAAAAAAAGATTTCCGGTTAATCATATCGGTTTCCCGGTAGGCATCAAATCAGGTTAATGGTATAATATCCGGGGGTGATGAAAATGATTTATTTTGCGGCAAAGAAGAGTTCGTTTGCGGTTGTTTTGCATGAAACGATGGTTGTTTTAGCGGTGTCTGTGATCATTCCGTTTGTCGTGCATGGGATCCCTTTCCCGGGCAATGTGCCTATAGGAGCAAGGTTCTTGCCGTTATTTTACGCCCCTTTCGTAGCAGTTGTTTTATTCCGCCCCGCGGTAAGTATCATGAGCGCTCTGGCCGCACCTTTTCTCAATCAGCTGCTTACCGGAAGCCCCGGTTTTGAGAAAGGTATAGTTTTGACTTTTGAGTTAGTACTATTTACGCTCCTGGCGCTTATCCTCTCCGGTGAAAAGAGGACTTGCCTGGGCGCGGCGGTCTTAGCCTATATAATGAGTAAGGGCGCAAGTGTTCTTTTGTTGTGGAAAGCGCTTTTGATGGTTCCGGGGATATCTGTTGAGGCTTATTTCCTGCGTTCGATGTATACCGCTTTTCCCGGGATAGTGATTTTATTTCTGATAAATATGTATCTTAACGCGATAAAGGACAGGTGAACGCATGTTAGAGATCAGCTTTGAGATCATTTGTAAAATGCTTAAGAAAGCCGAGCTTCCCGAGTGCCAGCTGGTAGTCGGTATAGCTGACGCAGGGGTAGTCCCGGCAAGTTTGGTCGCTTGTTTGCTTAACCGCGACCTGCGGATCATCAAGTCTCAGTACAGGGATGAAAATAATGTGCCTTGTTTTCCTGAACCGGTGATCAAAAATACGGTTACCGTCACTCCTGATATTAATACGATACTGCTGGTAGATGATGTTTCAATATCAGGAAAAACTTTAAATGCCGCCAGGGAAATGTTCAAGGAATATACGGTCAAGACTTTTGTTTTCCGGGGGAAAGCTGATTTTGTGCTTTTCCCGGAGTTAGACGAGTGCGTTCATTGGCCGTGGAGAGTATAATGAAAAGCAAAGTTTACTTTACGAGGTGCGGGTTGTCGGACGGCGTCATCCGCATCCAGCAAAAATTAGGGTCCCTGCTTGCTGCAAGCCGCGTATTGGAGATTATCCGGGAAAATGACACGGTCGCGGTCAAGATGCATTTTGGAGAGAAGGGGAACGCCGGTTATGTTTTGCCGGAGTATATGCGCGTCATTTGCGAGCGGATATTGCAGGTAAAGGCCACCCCGGTACTTTCCGATACCAATACACTGTACCAGGGCAAGAGGACTAATTCAAAAGACCACCTGGAGCTTGCCTATGAGCATGGATTCAGGCCTGAAGCGGTTTTAGCGCGGGTGGAGATACCTGATGATACTAAAAAAGAAAATTGTATTGAGGTCCCCATCGATAAGCAGTTTATTAAAACCGCGAAGATCGCGAAGTTTTATTATGATGCGGATGCTTTAGTGGATGTGGCGCATTATAAAGGGCATATCATGACCGGGTTCGGAGGGGTATTGAAGAATATCGGTATGGGATGCGCGACCCGGGAAGGTAAACTCTCGCAACATTCAGATGTGTCTCCTTTTGTGAATGCCCGGCAATGCAGCGGTTGTAATGCATGCCTTGGCGTATGCCCGGCCGCGGCGATCGAGATGAAAAACAATAAAGCGGTTATTAACGGGGCATTGTGTGTCGGCTGCGCCAGTTGTATCGCCGCATGTAAGCGTTGCGCCATTGATATCAATTGGGAGTCGGGAGGTACTATGATCCAGAAGAAAATGGTGGAATACGCGCTGGCGGTATTAAAGAATAAGAAAAGTAAATCCGCATTTATTAATTTCGCGATGAAGATAACCAAGGAGTGCGATTGCCTGGCAAAAGATGACCCGCGGATATCCCCCGATATAGGCATATTCGCGTCTCTTGATCCGGTCAGTATAGATAAGGCGTGTATGGACTCGGTCATTGCCGCTTGCGGAAAAGATGTTTTTAAGGAAGCGCATCCTAAACGCGATGGGACGCAGCAACTTGTTTATGCCGCTCAACTGGGGTTGGGGAACCTGGAGTATGAGCTGATAACGGTCGATTGACCCAAAGTCGGGGAGAAAGGAGCTTTGTTTTAAATGAGCTGCCTTCTCGTTCCCGATCCGTACCCGGCTCCAAATGATACTTATGAAAAGAAATATTCTTGCCTTAGTTTGCGTCCTTACCCTTATTCCTTTTTGCCTGGCCGGCGGCTTTGATTGGAAAAAACTGCATGAAAAAGCGGATACGATGCATTCTTCTCAAGACGCATTAATCCGGCCTCAAGGTGAAACTCCTGAAAGATTCTACTTGTTGGGATTAGTGTATTTGAACGAGTATAAGCATGAGAAAGCATACGATGCTTTTAGCCGCGCGGTTAATTTGGATAATAAAACGATTGAATTGAAATGGGGTGTCGCGGAAGTTTTGCGGCGCCGGCATAAGGAAGCCGAAAGCCGCACGTTGCTTGAGGAGATCATTAAAGCTGCCCCTGATTTTGCTCCCGCGCGCATAAGCCTCGCGTATATAGAATATATTCAAGGAGAGTATAATAAATCAGTTAATTTAGCCCGCCGGGTTATTGAATCGGGGCAGGCGCAAGTCGATAAAAGCAATTATGTGCGCGCGTATTTATTGTTCGCGGGGGGCAAAGGAATGATAGCTCATTACGGCGGGCCGATCTCGAAGGTTATCAACGGCACGGCGGTATTGCCGTATTTAAAAAAAGCGCAGGCGCTCACGCCGGATGCTGCCGGGGTTTTATTCGGCCTGGGAAGTTTTTATCTCCTGGCCCCTTCTCTGGTCGGGGGGGACCGCGCGAAGGCGCTTGAGTACCTGGAAAAAGCGGTGGCCGCCGACCCGTATTTTGCCGACGCTTATGTCAGGTTAGCGCAGGTTTATGGCTTTAAGGGGGACAGCGGTAAGTATGAATTGTACATGAAGAGGGCATTGGAAATCGACCCGGGGAACGCGCTTGCGCTTGATGCGAAAAGCAAAAAATGTAAATTTATTTGTGTCAGCGCGGATAAATAAAAGATGGAGATGATGCCCGTAATGCGGCAATTGACCTTTAACCGGCCGAAAGCAGAAGTTGACGCGAGGCTTGCTTCGGTTGATATAGTTTGCGCTGATTTGGATGAATGCCTTTTCCCTTTTTTTGTCCAGATCGTCGTTGGAGTGAGCATGTTCGCTGAAGCATTGGCGCGCCCGTCTCTATGGAAATACCTGCCGCATCTTTCCAAATCAGGCGTTTTTATCGGAATTTACAAAATAAAACAAATATTGTTTAAATCATCCTTCTCTCATGAGGCCTTAATGGATAAATATGCGGCGTTTATGCGCGGTGTTCCTGTCGGGTTCATAAAACGGCATTCTGTTTTTATCCACCTGTTCTTTATCCCGGGAATATTAAGGTATTTGAAAACTTTCAGCGACCGGGGCGTTCCTGTTGTGATATTGAGCTTGAGTATCCAGCCTATCCTTGATGTTATAGGAAAAAAAGTGGGGTTTCTGGCGCGATGCGTCGGAAATGAGATCTCTACCGATAAGCAGGGCAATACTTTCACCGGGTACGCTCAAGGCCGCATGGGGGACGGCAGCGCTAAGCTTGGAAAGTTTAAGGAAATTATGCGGTCCTATGGAGCTCATTATCCTTTGATTATCGGGCATAGCCGTGACGAGGTCGCGCTTGTTGAATATTTTTCTTCCCGGGGGGGCGTTTCTCTTGGTTTAAATCCACGGGCGGAAGTCGCTTCCCGGTTTGACATGGTTTTAAGATCATTTTTTTTCCGGCTTGACTGAGTGCCGGGGTGTTGTATAATGACAATGTTATGTGGCGCTTAAGGTTAGAGTACCCTTAAAATATGCCGGTTTAAACCTTAATTTTTTAGGTTTTACTGTTATTATTAATGTATGCTTAACAAGGGGAGGCCGTTAATGAGTCCGCAAAAGGATAATTTTGACATGGACCGGTCAAATTTCATGTCTAACGCAAAAGAATTTCTGTCAACCGTGCTCCTGCCGCTTATTCCGGTTGTTTTCCTTTTAATATTCTTCTCTTCTTTTTTCGTTTATATTAAGCCGAATGAATTCGGGATCAAACAGGTGAACATCGGTTTCAAAACGGGTATCCAGGAACGCGCCTATGAGACCGGGTATCATTTTGTGATCCCTTTCGGCGTTCAGGTAATGCATCGTTTTCCCCGCGACCTTCAGGTCTTTGAATTGACGAATTATCCGGATTCAGCTTCTCATGAGGCGCGCAGGGAGAAAGCGGCCCATATCCAGACTTCGGACGGTTTCTTTGTCGATGTGGATGTCAGCGTCTTGTATCATATCGTCGACCCGTATAAAGTGATCAGTACCGTCGGGCCGGGAATGCTCTATGAAGATAACGGTATTTTTCCCAAGGTTGAGCCTAAACTTAAAGAAGCCCTCGGCGAGATGACAACGGAAGAGTTTTATAACAGTCCCCTTCGGGTAAGAAAATCAGATGAGGCGAAAAAACTTCTTAATGACGAATTGCGCGCGAAAGGCATTTTTGTCGACCATGTCCTGGTGAGGTATTTTAAATACAGCGAGGAGATACAGAAGAATATTGAGGAAAAGAAATTGAAGGACCAGATGGTCTTTACGAACCAGTCAAAGGCGCGGGCCTCCGCGGAAGACGCGCTGGTTAAAAAGGTCCGGCAGGAAGGCGAGGCTAATACCATTGTTAAGCTTGAAGAGGGAAAAGCCTATGTTATGAAGAAGATCGCTGAAAGGGATATGTATGTGCGCATGAAGACCGCGGAGGCGGACCTTCTCGTGCGATTAGCGGAAGCGCGTAAGACTGAGCTGATCAATCAGGCGTATCAGCAGCGCGGTTCCGATAAACTGGTAGGATTGAAAATGGCTGAAGTTTATAAAGGGCTGGATCTGATCATGCTTCCTTCGAGCGGCCCGAACGGCGTCAATCCGCTGGACCTTGAACAATCGCTTAAGATTTTTGGAGTCGGCCAAACAAAGGAGTAATACGATGAAATTATCGACAGCTTCTCAATTCGCGGTGCCGTTTATTATTGTAATGTTTTTATTCCTTTTGTTTTTCCCGCATCAGACAAAGTCGACTGAAGTCGGCGTCCGGGTGATCAAGTGGTCGCCCTTTGCTAAAATGGGGGTCCATAAAAATGTCTATGCTCCGGGGGCTACGTATTTCTTCGCGCCTGTCATAAACGGATGGTATACCTTTGACACAAAGCTTCAAAATATGGAAATGACAGTTTCCCAGCGAGGCGCCCGGTTCGGCCAGGATGACCTGGTTTTTAAGACTATCGACGGAAATGATATCGCTTTAGACGTGATCATCGCGTACCGGATAGACCCGGGCATGGCGCAGAATATCCTGGTAGAGGTCGCGCAAAGTAACCGCGAGCTGGAAGAAAAACTTGTCCGGCCTATAAGCAGGAATGTTACCCGCGAAGTTTTCGGGACGCTTAAGACAGAGGATTTCTATGTGGCGAATAAGCGCACTGAGAAAGCTGAACTGGTAAAAGAGGTTTTAAACCGGCTGTTGAACCCTTGCGGCGTTATTGTTGAGAGCGTCCTGCCGAAAGATTACCGGTTCCCGCTGGCGTATCAAAAAGCTATTGAAGAAAAAAAGATCGCCGACCAGATGGTCGAGCGGTTTAAATCGGAAGCCAAGGCTACCGTTGAAGAATATTTGCAGCGTATCCAGCAGGCCAGTGGCGAGGTCAATAAGATGGTCGCTCAAGTTGACGGAGAGTTCCTGAAGGCCAAGATCAGCGTGGACGCGTATTATGAACAGCAGGTAATGATCGCCAAGGCCATTGAAGCTGAAGGCGTGGCTGAGGCAAAAGGTATAGAGAAAATGGTTGAAGCGCTTAATAACTCCGGCGGCAAGACGATGGTTAAGCTAAAGCTCGCTGAAGCTCTCTCCGGTAAAAAGATTTTTCTTTTGCCTTTTGGCGAAGCGGGCGGATTGGATGTGAAGACAACGAATATCAATGACTTGTTGAAGGTCTACGGATTGAAAAAGTTCGAGTAAACCGCGGGAATAAGCGTTACCTCTTTGAACGGTTTGGATAGGAAGTAAAAAAGGAAAAAGTAAGGCGGGGGTGAATGGAATAAGCATTGAGCCATCTGACTTTTTCCTTTTTTGCTTATTCTTATCGTTGCTGGTCTATCTTTATCGTGGGCTTATCGGGGGAAATAGAGGCAAATCTGGTTTTCTTTAGCATGACTTGTACTATAATAGTTCCATAGCGGATGGATGCTTTCTAAACAAAAGAGGTGAAAGTTGAGCGAGCTTAAGGGGAACATGAAGAACTGTAAGTTTTGCGGGAAAAGCATTAAAAGCGATGATGTCGTATGTGAATATTGCGGATATAATTCTCAAACTGATTCTCGCGACCCCAATTTCGACCCGAATAAAAAAGCGCAGAAGGCTGTTCAGGGGAAAAAAAGCCATATGAAGGCCGTGAAAGTCTTTTTTGAAGTGTTGATCTTGCTGGTGATCGCGGCTGTGCTGATCGGGGTTTTCTTCCCCGGTAAGACCATCGTGAGCGCTTTTGTTCCCGATATCAGGGCAATGCTTTCTTTCGGGAAAAGCAGCGCCGGTAAACAGCCCCTTTCTTACTGGCCATCAGATAAATCAAAGGCTAAACCCTCAGGATTCGCGAAATCTCCCGCGGCTAAAAAAACAATTGAAAAGAAGAAATTCGCGATCGAAGTGACGGGTATTATGTTTGACGCGAACGGAAAAAGCTTCGCGACTATCAATGAAGAGGTGGTTTCGGAGGGGGACAGCATCGGTATCTACAGGGTCAATAAAATAAGCAGTGATACGGTAGAGATGGTGACTGGTTCACAAACCGTGGTCCTGCGGGTAAGCGATACTATCGCGTTGCCGGGTAATAAGTGGTAGGTCACTTTTTGCTACGACGTGCAGGCAAGTTGCGTACAGTCCATAAGTTATGGGGTTCTTAATTAATGCATCCCTCGTCACTGATAAGTTAAATGAGAATGACTCGGGATTAATTCGCCCCGATAAGTAAAGTTGCAGGGAATAACTTATGTCGCCTCTAATTAAACAAGGGCTCCATAAGTTATGGGCTCATTAAGGAGAAGAGATGAATATAAATGCGACAAAGCTGGTGGGGTATTTGTTATTGGCTGCGGGTGTTATTGTTATTATCGTCGCAATGTTTAACGCGTACAATGTTTTCACCGGGAACCGGAATCCCCCGCAGGTCATGGTGTTGGAGAGCATTCAGGTAAATGTTCCCGCTCAGGGAGGCTCCAGCGGCGCTGCCATTGAATTATTTTCGGGAGCTGTTACGACCAAGCTTGCTAATATGCTGATCTGGTATGTTTTAATGGTGTTTATGATGTCAGGCGGCAGTAAGCTCGCGGGGATAGGCGTTCAACTGCTGCGGGAAATTAAAGTCGCGCTTAAGGGGGAAGATAGCTCCCGGATAGTATCTATGTGAGCGGATTTAGGCGGGGGAGTTTTAATACCGATTCGCTTATTCAAGTTAGCTTTAGAGTCCTGATATATTGTAATTCTTTCATCCAATCGTTAGTTAATTCCTTTCTGAACAACTTACATAAAAACAAATAAAAAATAGTAGTCAATTCAATGAGATGTTGTATAATATGCAATAATAACAATGCTAATCATCCATTGCCTGCTGAAGCAGGAAAGTAGGTTGAATATCCCGGGAGATTATTAATAATATAAAGTTCGAGTTTATGAAGTTCATTATTGATGTCCAGACAGGTGAAGTTAAGGTGGGCAGGCGCAGGGTCATACTTGAATCCAGGGCGATAGGTTCATGTATAGCCGTGATCGCATTTGACGCGCTTAATATGATCGGTGGCTTGGCTCATATTATGCTTCCCGGTAAACCAGCGTTTGATTACGTGTCTAAGAAATCCAAGTATGCGGCGCATGCGTTAGATGAACTTATCTTCCGGATGGGAAAATTGGGGACCAGGAAAGATAATATCGAGACCTGCCTGTTGGGAGCGGGAAATGTCCTGGAAAGAACGGATGATACTATCTGCTCTGCTAATATTAATTCAGTCACAACGCTTTTACGGGAACATGCTATAAGGATCCAGGCGCAGTCTTTAGGGGGGACTCAGAGAAGAAGTGTTTCTTTCGATGTCGGTTCAGGCAATGTGTTTTACTCGCAAGGCAACAGCCGGCACCAATTCTTTTATTCTTTCACGCAATAGATCATCTGTTCGTTTAAAGGTATGAATATATGAGACGGCGGTTGATTATCCTTACATATTTTATCCTCCTGGTAACGGTCGTTTTGCTGGTCGACGCCGCGGTTGATACCATTTATTTCCATAGAGGGACGTATCTGGAAACGCTCCTCTTGCATGTGTCGCGCCATGAGTTATTCACGCGCGGGGTTCTCTTGGTGGTTTTTGTATCTTTAGGCTGGGTAATTTCGGGGATTATCGTTGAATTAGAGAATAAACGGGAAGAACTCCGCTGCCTGATCAATCAGTTGGAATCAGGCAACCAGCAAATGCGCGCTACCGAACAGCAGTTGAAAGCCGCGAATCAGCAGCTCAGGGCCGATGAACAGCAGCTCAAGGCCGGCAACCAGCAGTTAAGATCAAGCGAACAGCAGCTTAAAGCTTATTCCCAGCAATTATTATCCACTAACCAGCAGCTGAAAGCCTCTGAAGCCTCTCTGAGCCGTGAGATCGGCGAGCGGATCAAAGTTGAGGAGGCCCTTAAGGCAGAGCGCGACGGATTCATAGATATCTTCAGTTCGATGAAAGATGGTATCTTTATTACGAGCCAAGATAACCGGATAGTATTCGCTAATGCTATTATTGAGCAGGAGTTCGGCGATTGGCGGGGGCGCGTATGTTATGAATACTTAAATGAGGCAAAAACGGTTTGTCCGTGGTGCAAGAAGAACGATGTCTTCATGGGCAAGACCGTCAGATGGGAATGGAATTTTAAGAAGAACCGTAAGACGTATGAGTTGATCGATACGCCTTTAAAGGAGCGGGATGGGAGCCTGCTTAAGCTGGTAGTGTTTCGTGATATCACCGAGCATAAGAAAGCCCTGGAAGAGATCCGCGATCTCGCTAAGTTTCCTTCCGAGAACCCCTCTCCTGTTTTGAGGGTATCCCGGGATCAAACGGTGCTTTACGCGAATAAAGCGGGGGAACCGCTCTTAAAACAGTGGGAGGGCCGGATCGGACAGTGCTGCCTTCCTCAGCGATGGAAACAGGCGGTGGGAGATGTCCTTAAGAAGGGAACAACGATTAATCTGGAGGTTAAGTTAGAGAATAAAGATCTGCTATTTTCAATTATTCCCGTGAGGGATGCTTCCTACGTTAATATTTACGGGTTTAATGTCACTGAACTTAAATCCGCTGAAGAAAAGATAATACGTTCTCTTAAGGAAAAAGAGGTCCTTTTGAAAGAGGTGCATCATCGCGTGAAAAATAACCTGCAGATAATCTCCAGTCTTATTAATTTACAGTCCAAGAACATTAAAGATAGATCCGCGCGGATAATTTTCGATGAGAGCCATAAGCGCGTCCAATCCATGGCGATGCTTCATGAAAAGCTGTATAAAACCGATAATATCGCCCGTATAGATTTCAAAGAATATATCCAGGAACTGGTCGCTCATCTTTTTAATTTTTACTCGGTCAACACTGAGCTTGTCGGTTTTCAGGTTTCGGTCGACGCGCTCGACCTGTGCATTGACACGGCAATCCCTTGCGGCTTGATCGTCACTGAATTGGTTTCTAATTCCTTGATGCACGCGTTTAAAGGCGGCAGAAGAGGAAGGATCATGATAAGTTTAACCTGCAGAAGCGATAGAAAATATATTTTGATCATAGAAGACGACGGTATTGGCTTGCCTAAAGATATGGATCCGGAAAAAGTGGAGTCTTTGGGCCTTAGTTTAGTAACTTCTCTTATCGAGCAGTTACAGGGCAGTGTCGCTGTTTCCCGGGAGGCGGGAACGCGTTTTGAAATTACCTTTGATGAACAGGCGCTCGTGTAATGGTTATTGCTTCTTGCCTTGTATGTCCACCGATGACCGATAACCGATCGCCGTGAATATCCTTAATGCAGATACTTATTGTTGAAGATGAAAGAAAATTAGTCAATGTACTCAGGCGCGGGCTGCTCGAAGAGCATTACGCGGTTGATGCCGCTTTTGACGGGGAAGACGCGCTTGAAAAGCTTTCCGTTAATGAATATGATTGTGTTATCCTTGACCTCATGATCCCTAAGGTTGACGGTATGGCGGTATTGAGAAAGGTCCGTCAAACTAATACCGCTACTCCGGTTATCATCTTAACCGCGAAGACCAGCTCTGAAGATAAAGTGGAGGGGCTCGATCAAGGTGCCGATGACTATATCACGAAGCCTTTTTCTTTCTCGGAATTGACCGCGCGGATCCGCGCGTTATTGCGCCGGGGCAATAAATCAGACCCTCCGGTATTGTCGATCGATGATCTGACCTTAAATCCGGCGACCCGCATGGTTAAGCGCGGCAATGCGGCCATTATGCTCACGAGCCGGGAATTCGCGTTATTGGAGTATTTTCTGCGCAATCAAAATAAGGTTTTGACTGAAACCAATATTTTAGAACACGTTTGGGATTTTAATTACGACGGGCTCTCGAATGTTGTCGCGACGTATGTCAAATACCTGCGCAAAAAACTAAAGATCTCTCAGTCCTGCCGCGAGATCATCCATACCATGCGTGGAGCAGGGTATGTGTGTAAGTTATAGAACAACGAGCAAAGAATGTTCAATAAAGCCGTCTTTAAACTGACATTTTATTACTCCCTTTTCTTTTTCATTTTATTCTGGTCGTTTAGCGCGGGGCTCTACCTGTATTTGGAAAACTCTTTCCGGGGGGGATATGTTTCCCGGGTCCATGAGCGCTTCAGGCATGAAATTGACTCATCGGGCCGCCATGAGGTCACGCGCGAGTTTAGCGTTACTCAAAATAACTCGCTTTTGAATAAATCTATCCAGTTGACGCTGGAAAATTTCGGTAAAGGCCTTTTTCTGGTCAATGTCTGTTTATTATTCCTGATCCCGGCTGTATCTTGGATATTGGCGAAAAAGACATTATTGCCGCTGCAATCGAATTTGCAGAAGCAGAAGCGGTTCATCTCGGATGCTTCTCATGAGTTGCGCACGCCGCTTACGATAGCCTCTAATGAGATAGAAGTCGCTTTACAACAGGAACGCCCCGCGCCCTATTATAAAAAGACGCTTGCAGCCGTTAAGGAAGAGATTTCCCGCCTTTCAACGCTGGTTGCCAGCCTTTTATTGCTTGCTCAACACGAAAATACTTCCGCGAAAGTTTTTATGTCTGATGTCGAGGTCATCGACGTAATAAGCAAGGCGGTGGCGTCGTTACGCGTGAAGCTCCAGGAAAAGAAAATACGTTCCCAAATGAATTTTCCGGAAGATAATGTGGTGGTTAAGGGAAATGTAACCATGTTGGAGCAGCTTTTTGTGAACCTCATCGATAATGCGGTCAAGTTTTCTCATGAAGAGGCAACAATAACGGTTTCCATCGAAAAAAAAGCTCATCACGCGGAGATTTCCATTCAGGATGAAGGTATGGGAATAAAAAAAGAAGAGCAGGAAAAGATCTTCGACCGCTTTTACCGCGTGGATGCTTCCCGGACCCAAACGAAAGGCTATGGCTTGGGGCTGGCGATCGCGAAAACGATCGCGGAGGTCCATGGCGGGTCGATCGCCGTTTCTTCAAGCTTCGGAAAAGGCAGTAAATTCATCGTTATCCTTCCCTCATTATAAAATCATTCCATTTTCATCTTCTTCTCATCATGCGTGTGGTATATTTTGGATGTAAATCTTTACTCACCGCGTAATTGCGCCGCACCTTGCTTTATTGGAAAAGCAAGCGCGCGCGTACGGTGCAGGTGAAATCTATTCTGGATAAAGGAGGTTTCCATGAGTACCGGATTGACCGCAATAAATGAATTGGTTGCCCGCGAGAGCGCGTTTGTCAGTACTTTGATAGGAGAGATAAAAAAGGTCATTGTCGGCCAGGATTATTTGATCGAACGTTTACTCATCGGCTTGCTCGCCAACGGCCATATTTTGGTTGAAGGAGTCCCCGGCCTGGCAAAGACGCTTTCTATTAAAACCCTCTCACAGGCTATAAAAACTAAATTTCAAAGGCTCCAATTTACTCCTGACCTCCTGCCGGCCGACCTTATCGGCACGCTGGTATACAATCCGAAAGACGGCGGGTTTAGCGTAAAAAAAGGGCCCATATTTGCCAATATAATCTTAGCCGATGAAATCAACCGTTCTCCTGCTAAGGTCCAGAGCGCTTTGCTGGAAGCTATGCAGGAACGCCAGGTGACTATCGGTGAACATACCTTTCTTCTAGATGACCCTTTTCTGGTCATGGCAACGCAAAATCCCATAGAGCATGAAGGCACCTATCCGCTTCCGGAAGCACAGATCGACCGGTTCATGCTCAAAGTCAATATTACCTATCCTTCTATCGCGGATGAACACCAGATCTTAAAACGCATGAGTTTTACCGATAAGAAGATCGTCGTCAACCCGGTCATAGAGCCTGCGGATATTGTCAGGGCGCGCGGCGTGGTAGATGAGATCTATATGGATGAAAAGCTGGAAAAATATATCCTGGATATTGTCTTTGCCACGCGTGACCCAAAAAAATACCACTTGGATGATCTCACGAGCCTTATTCAGTATGGCGCGTCTCCCCGCGCCACTATTAATTTGACGCTGGCCGCCAAAGCCTACGCGTTTATAAAGGGGAGGGGGTATGTTACGCCTCAGGATGTCAAATCCATCGGCCCCGACTGTTTGCGCCATCGCGTGATCGTCAGTTATGAGGCTGAAGCTGAAGAAAAAACATCGGAAGATATTATCAAGAAAATATTCGATGAAGTGGAAGTCCCGTAAGAGAGAGAGGTTTGTGCCCCGATGATCCCTAAGGATGTCCTTAAAAAGATACGGCGTATCCAGATCACCACTTCGCGTATGGTCAGCGATGTTTTTGCCGGGCAATATCAAAGCACTTTTAAAGGTAAGGGCATGGAATTTGATGAGGTCAGGCAGTACCAGCCGGGAGACGAGATCCGTTCTATTGATTGGAATGTGACCGCGCGCATGAATCATCCCTACATAAAGAAGTTTGTCGAAGAGCGGGAATTAACGGTCATGATCCTTTTGGATATGTCGGCGTCCTGTTTCTTCGGGACGGTTAAGCAGCTTAAGGTCCAGTTGGCCGCGGAGATCTGTTCTCTCCTGGCTTTATCGGCCACCAGAAATAACGATAAGGTGGGGTTTATCGCTTTTACCGATAAGGTTGAGAAATTCATCCCTCCCCGTAAAGGGCCGCGCCATGTGCTGCGCGTGGTCAGGGAAGCACTGTATTTCAATCCCGGCGGTACAGGTACCGATATCAATGCCGCTTTAGAATTCCTGAATCGCGTTACTGCCCGGAAAACAGTTGCCTTTATAATCTCCGATTTTTATTCGCAGGAGTACAAGAGAATGCTGGCAGTCACGAACAAACGCCACGATTGTATCGCGGTCACGATCACCGATCCCCGGGAGATCGAATTGCCTGCTGTGGGCCTGATCACTTTGGAAGACCCTGAGAGTAAAAAAAGTTTTTTCGTTGATTCTTCCGATATCTCGGTGCGTCGGGATTATGCTGACGCCGCGCAAAAGCGGCTTCGCCAGCGCTTGATGCTCTTTCGGTCGGTCAACGTCGACTCCATCGATATCCGCACCGATATCCCGTATGGCATGAGTTTGTATAAGTTTTTCAGGGCCAGGGAAAGGAGGATGCGGTGAGAAATCTTGTTTTGAGCCTGGGGATAGGCGTCCTTATTATTACGCTCTTTTTCGGTGTTATTGTTGTATATGCTCAGGATAATAAGGTTGATAGCTCAGGGGTAACGCTTAAAGCAACGCTTGATAAGCGCCCGGTCACGATTGGGCAGAGGATACAATATACAGTTGCGCTTACCTGCGGCAAAGATGTGGCAGTTGAATTTCCCTCTGCGGCTCAAACGTTGGGTGATTTTACGGTAAAAGAAGCGGTCCTGAAAACTTCAGTTCGTTTTGGTAAAAAGAGATCTTTTTGCCGGTATACCCTGGAAGCATATACTACCGGTGAATTAACCATCCCTAAACTGGCCATTAAATATAAAGGAAAAGCGGATAAAGATTGGCGGGATATCTTGTCTGATGAACAGAAAGTCGAGGTTAAAAGCCTGTTGGCAGGAGCCAGTAATATGACTGATATCCGTGATATTAAGGGCCCGGTCATGGTATCTGCCCAAAAGAAGCTGCTTGCTTTGTTGGTCGCGGTCATTGTTTCCGGTCTTGCGGTTTTTTTATGGGGATTGAGAAGAAGAAAGAAATCAGCGCCTGTTGTTCAGATGCGTCTTGCTCATGAAATAGCCTTTGAACAGCTTGATGAGTTACGGCGCCGGGACCTTATCAGCCAGGGAAAGATCACAGAATATTTTGTCGCAGTCTCCGGGATCGTCCGCCATTACCTTGAAAACAGGTTTAACCTTAAGGCCCCGGAAATGACAACTGATGAGTTTTTGCTCCTTCTGCGCGACGGCTCGCTCCTGAAAACAGAGCATAAAACGCTCTTAAAGGAATTTCTGGTCGCCTGCGATCTGGTGAAGTTTGCCAAATACGCGCCTAATCCGCAGGAAATAGATATGACGTATCAATTCGCGCGTAATTTCGTCGAACAAACAAAGGCAGAGGCTTAAAATACCATGAATTTCGGTAACCCCGTTATATTGATCTTATTGCCTTTCGCTGTAATAGGCGTACTTTACGCGAGAAAGAAAGCTACTGCTTCAGGAGTACGTTTTTCTTCTCAAAACCTTATCAGCGGTTTACAGAATTCCTGGAAAGCCAGGCTGAGCGCCCAATTGATCTTTGTGCGGTTAGCGGCCGCCATTTTGATGATCGCCGCCCTCGCGCGGCCGCAGTCCCCGGTTTCCGACGCGAAGATCCAGTCTGAAGGAATTGATATTGTCCTGGCGATCGATTGCTCTACCAGCATGCTCGCGGAAGATTTTAAGATGGGAAACAAGAGGCAAAACAGGCTTGACGTGGTCAAAGAAGTGGTAAAAGAATTTATTGAAGGAAGGAGCAATGACCGTATCGGGATCGTCGCGTTTGCCGCGCGGGCATACACGGCCTGCCCCTTAACGCTCGATTACGGCTGGCTTTCTGAGAATTTAAAGCGGATAAAAACCGGTTTGATCGAAGACGGAACCGCCGTTGGTTCGGGGCTCGCTGCTTCTTTGAACCGCTTGAGGAATACCTCTGCGAAGAGCAAAGTGGTCATTCTTCTGACCGACGGCCGCAATAATACCGGCTCTATTGCCCCGCTTACCGCCGCTGAAGCGGCCAAAGCGCTTAAAATAAAGGTCTATACCATAGGTGCCGGCACAAAAGAGCTGGCTCCCTATCCGGTTAAGGATTTCTTTGGGAATAACAGCTATCAGATGATACGTATTGATATTGATGAAGATACTTTGGGAAAAATAGCCTCCGTTACTGACGGGAAATATTTCCGCGCGACTGATACTCAAAGCCTGCGGCGGATCTATAATGAGATCGACCGTTTAGAAAAGACGCCCCTTGAAGAAAAGGGGTATGTCGAGTATAACGAATTGTTCGCGGTTTTCCTGATCCCCGCGCTCGCGTTGATATTACTGGAGATATTTCTATCGAATACAGTATTACGAAAGGTACCTTAATATGAGATTCGCGCTTCAGTACGGTATATATTGTTTTTTAATAGTCGCGGCGTTAATTATATTCTATTGGTTGAGTTTAAAGAAGCAGAGGCAGCTCTTGGAACGCTTCGCCCAGGCGGGCCTTTTGCCCGAATTGTTGCGCGGGGTAAATGTGAAGAGAAAACGTTTAAAGATAATGATGCTGATCCTCGGCGTATCTTTGATCCTGGTTTCTCTTATGAGGCCGCAATGGGGGTTCCATTGGCAGGAAGTTAAAAGAAAAGGCGTTGATATCGTGATCGCCCTCGATACTTCTAAAAGCATGCTTACCCGGGATATTAAACCCAGCAGGCTTGTCCGTTCGAAATTGGCGATCGGTGATTTTATCAGGAATTTAAAAAGTGACCGGGTGGGGTTAGTGGCATTTGCGGGCAGTTCTTTTTTGGAGTGCCCGCTTACGATAGATTATGGAGGCTTTCTTTTGGCATTGGATAGCATTGATACCGAAACTATCCCTAAAGGCGGAACGTCACTGACGACCGCCGTGCGGGAAGCGATCAGGTGTTATAAGGGCGGTTCCGGGAAAGATAAGGCATTAATTATCATTACCGACGGTGAAGAATTAGAAAGCGAATCTTCGGTTTTGAAAGCCGCCCAAGAAGCGAAAAAAGAAGGTATAGTGATCTTTTGCGTGGGGATAGGCTCTCAGGATGGCGAGCTTATAGAGCTTACCGTAAATGGGAAAACTGAATTCTTGAAGGACCAGGAAGGTAATGTGGTCAAGTCGCGGTTAAATGAAGCGCTCCTGCAAAAAATAGCGCTTGCCACCGGGGGAAGCTATGTGCGCGCGTCGGCAACTGAATTCGGCCTGGATGCTTTGTACCGCCAGAAAATATCGAAATTGGAAAAGGTTGAATTCCAGGATAAATTGACTAAACGCTATGATGAGCGCTTTCAAATACCGCTCGCACTCTCACTCGCGCTTTTTTTATTGGAACCCTTGATTAGTGAAAAAAAATAAGGATAATAGTATGAGGCTGCAAAGGTCTTGCGTATTGTTGTTGATCGTCATGAGTTTTTCGTTCAGGCATATGGCATGCGCGGCAGAGAGTGAGCGGGCTGTCTCAAAAGCCAATGCTCTTTACCGGGACCATAAATATGATGAAGCCAAGCAATTGTATGAAAAGGCGTTATCTGATCGTCCGGGATCCGCGGGAATAAGTTATAATCTCGGCGCAGCGCAGTTTAAAACGGGAGATTATGAGGCAGCGGTGAGGTCTTTTGAAAAAGGGTTGGCTTCTGAAGACCGGACCCTTGAATTTAAATCGAATTATAATATTGCCAATAGTAAATTTAAGGCGGGGATGCTTAAAAAAGAAACGGACCCGGAAGCCGCTGTCCGGCTTTTAAATGAGTCGTTGGAGAATTATAAGCGGGCGATCGATCTGGACCCTCGTGATGAAGATGCTAAGATCAATTATGAGTTTGTTGACCGGGTATTAAAGGAACTTAAGAATAAACCGCAGGAAAATAAGCAGGAGCGGCAAAAACAAGGGGAAGCTAAAGAGGAAAAGGACAAAGGGGAGAGTAAGGAGCCCCAGGATGATAAACAGGAAGAGAAGCCCGCGGAAAATAAGCAGGAAACTCAAGAAGGACGCCAAGACGATAAGAAAGATGCCTCGGGAGCTCCCCGGGATGGTCCCGGAAGCCGGGAACAGCAAAAGAAAGAAAACGATGAGCAGCCTTCATCCGTTGATGAAAGGCAGGAGATGAAAGAGATGTCATCAAAAGAAGCGGCAATGCTCTTAGACGGGTATCGGCAGGAAGAGGATACCCGGGGGCTGTTAAAAGACCAGGATAGGATGTATCAGGAAGAAGTTACAAAGGATTGGTAATGAGAATGAATTCTTTCCGGGAAATAGCGTTCGCCCTTATCTGCGGGGTTTTATTATACCCGGCAGTTTCTTTTGCTAAAGATATCGCCTTTGAGGTCGGCCTTGACCGTTCAAAGATTTCTCTTGGCGAGCGCCTGCAATTGGAGCTTGGCTTTGAGGGGACTCAGGATATGCCTCCGCTTGACCTGCCGGAAGTTGAGGGGTTACAGATCCGTTATCTCGGGCCCTCAACCAGGATGTCTATCGTCAACTCCAAAGTGTCAAGTTCGATCACCCATATTTATTCGCTCCTGCCGCTAAAGGCGGGTAATTTTAAGATAGGTCCGCTTACGTTCGAGCATAATGGCGATACGTACCACGCGGGGGAAATAAATTTTGAAGTAGTCAAGGACGCGGTGAGCGCCAGCTCTGCGCCGAGGGACTCATCGCAGGTGTCCCCTGATGATATTTCCGACCGCGTCTTTTTGGTTATGAACGTGAAGAGCAATAAATTGTATTTGAACGAAATGACGCCGCTTTCCATTAAATTATATGTGAATCGCCTGGCGGTCCGCGATATTCAATACCCCGAGTTCAGCCATGAGGGATTTTCTATTCTACAGTTTGAAAAACCTAAGCAGTATGCGGAAGTCATCGGCGGGGTCAATTATGATGTTATTGAATTTACGGCTTTCATATTCGGGACGCGGCAGGGCGAATTCAGGTTGGGCCCGGCGTCGCTTAAATGCAATTTATTGGTCAGGCAACAGCAGCGTCAGAGGCTGCCGGGAGGATTCGAGGATCTCTTCAATTCTAATATGTTCGAAGATTTCTTCGGGGGGTATCAGAATTATCCTCTTGATCTGAAATCAGCGGATATACCCGTTACTGTCCGCGCGCTTCCCGATGAGCTTAAACCGCAGGATTTTACCGGGGCAGTCGGTGATTTCAATATGGAGGTGAGCGTCAGCCCTCAGGAGCTCAAAGCCGGCGACCCGGTGACGCTCAAGATCACTGTTTCCGGTAATGGGAATTTTAGCACCGTGAATATGCCTCACCGGGGGGCTCATCAAGGCTTTAAGGCGTATGAGCCGCAGGTTAAGCAGGAGGGCGCCAATAAGGTTTTTGAGCAGGTCTTGATACCTCTTGAAGAGTCGATTGGAGAGGTTCCTGCCGTAGATTTCAGCTTTTTTGACCCGGCCGCGGGGAAATACCGCGTGATCACCAAGGGGCCGTTCCCGATACGCGTAGAAAAGCCTGAAAGAGAAGAAAAAATCACTATTGTGAGTAATCAACATCCGCAGAGCCCGCTGGTATTCGAAGATGGGCCGCTGGGGCGCGATATAGTCTATATTAAAACTTTGCCGGGGGCATTCTTCAAGAAAGGCAGGTTCCTGTTCAACAATTCTCCCTTCTTGTTGATGCATCTGGCGTTCCTTCTTGTTTTTCTGTGTGTTTTTCTTTATGAGAAGCGAAAGCGTAAACTTAAAGATGACCCTCGGTTTGCCCGACGGCTTTGTGCGCCGAAGAAAGCGCGTGAATATTTGCTTAAGGCGCGCCAGTATTGTTCCAAAAACGACACGAAAATGTTTTATGATACGGTATTTCAATTGCTGCAGGAGTACCTTGGCGATAAGTTCCATCTGCCGTCACAGGGGATCACGATGAGCGTGGTTGATGAAGTCCTTAAGTCCAAAGGTGTGGATGAGGCTGCCTTGGATATGCTGCGGGGTATTTTTAAGGAATGTGATGCCGCGCGGTACTCACCGGGAGCTTTAGGCAAGGATGCGATGCTTGATACGCTCAGGAAGTTGGAAGAAATTTTAATGTTTTTTCAGAAAGATAAATCTTGAATTGAGGGGCGAAAATCTTTTATATGCCGACATTTCGCAGGGGGGAAGGTCTTATGTTTTTTAAGAGGATAGCCGCGTTCATATCCGTAATTGTTTTTTTATGCGTTGTAACTCCTGCCGCCATGTTCGCGCAAAGCGTTCCCGCGGCGGATGAGGAGAAGCTTTTCGCTCAGGCTAATGACTTCTATAGGGCGGGTAAATACAAGGAAGCCGCCGATATGTATGAGCAAATAGCCGGTAACGGATTCGTAAACGGTAATCTTTATTATAACCTGGGAAACAGCTATTTTAAAGAGGGTGAGATCGGTAAAGCTATTCTTAATTATGAGCGTGCCGGGCAATTTATGCCTTATGATAGCGATTTAAAAGAAAACCTTGATTATGCCCGGTCCCTGGTAAACGCAATTTCTCCTCAGTATTCAAATAACAGGTTATTGCGCCGGTTTTACTCATTAGCGGATAGGTTGAGCGTGGACGGGATAACTGTTTTTATGTCGATTTTGTTCGTTTGTATTTTTGTCCTGTTAGCCTGCAATATTTTCTCGCCGGTCATTAGGAAATATACTGTGTTTTTTCTGACGGCTTGCGTTATTGTTTTTTCCGCGGCGGCATTTTCGCTCTCATGGAAGATTAATTATTTGGCGAGGGGGGCGGTTGTTATTGCCAAAGATGCGCAGGCGCGTTTTGAGCCGTCGGATAATGCCACGGCTTATTTTATGTTGTCGCAGGGAAGCAGGATTGAAGTCATAGATGCTACTGCTCGCTGGTTTAAGATCAAACGTTCTGATCATAAAGTAGGCTGGGTAGATAAAACCGCAATTGAGTTGATACGTGAGTGATATTCGGTGGTCGATGATTGTTGTAAACAATGATCACCGACCCGGTCTTAAACCTGCTCGCCCTCCTGCGCAAATCGATACGTAAAACGCCGGTGTTGCTCCGGAGGGTTTTGAAATCCCTCGTTAAAATTATCGGATTTCACCCCGAGCTTCCCTGGTGTTCTAAATATCAGAAGCGAGGGGCGCGTAAAGGGAGAATGCTCACCCTCCTACGCACTTTAAATTCATTATTGAAACACTGACGGCGTGCTTCGGAGGGTTTCGCTAAACAAAGCTTATAGGTTTTAAGCTCTCCCTCGTTTAAACGCTTGAAAAAGTTAAAAAATTCTAAATGGGGAGCGGGTTAATTTTTCAACATTTTCTACGCAAACTTCGGGATGCTTCTTTTATGATCAAAACGCATAAAAGAAGCAAAAAGTCAATAAAAAGGAGAAATAGGATGTTTACGGTAATTTAAAATACAGGTAAGATAAATTCGTCAAATTGAGAGCGCAGAAGCGGTTATATTCGGTCTCAAAAAGGAGCATAGATATGAAAAAGGCTATATTTATTATTTTTGCGGTGCTTTTCTTAATAGCGGCTACTTTTGTCTTTGCCAGAAATTATATTTTGAAAAAAACTTTGCCGCTGGGAGTGAAAGGTATGATCGGCCTGGATTTACGGGTAAAAAGTATAGATATAGGATTGTTTAAGCCCCTTATTGAAGCCGAAGACCTGGAAATATTAAACCCCAAGGAATTTAGCGACCAGGTTATGGCTATTTTTCCTGAAATATTCGCAGAATATGACCTGGGTGCTTTCTTGAAAGGGAAGGTGCACTTGAAGGAATTGCGGCTTAATCTGCGGGAATTCCAGGTTGTGACTAATGAATCAGGACGCTTGAATCTTGATTCGTTAAAGGTTGTACAGCAAAAGATACAAAAATTAAGTTCTCAGGGTAATGCTCCGCCTCCGGAAATAAAAATAGACTTGTTGTATTTAAAGGTGGGCCGGGTTTTGTATAAGGATTACACCGGCTCAGGCCCCGTGAAAGTCAGTTACTATAATGTTAATATAGATGAACGTTTAGAGAATATAACCGATCCTTCAAGTTTAGTAAGTTTGGTCCTGGTGAAAGCGCTCTCTAAAACAGATATCGCTGATCTTGCGCGTTTTAATGTCGGGATACTGCAAAACGAGTTGAATAAAACCGCAGGTAATGCCGCGCAGGCGGCTCAAGGTGCGGTTCAGAAGGTCAAGGGATTAGGAACAACTGCTCAAGAAACAGTTGAAAAGACCGGTGAGAACCTGAAAAAGCTGTTTCAAACGAACTAATGTTCAAGTAAAAATAACTGTCGGTTTTTTACTTAAGCGGGGGATCGTTAAATAGACTCGTTTAGAAGGAAGGTGTGTTGGCATGGGTATAGCGCGTAAAATAAAAAAATTTGTCGTAAAAGTCTCCGGCCGTGGTAAAAAAAGTAATATCGCTGCGGGCGACAGGAAGGATTTGCCCAAAAGAACCGGCAAGAAACCGTTAAAAGCTAAAAAAAAATCGTTGTTAAATGAAAAGATCCAGGAAGAGTCGCTGAATATTCTTGAGACAAGCGTAGAGAAGGCAAAATTCTCGCATCCGCAGGTAGCGAAGATGGGGAGAGTGACGCCGCAAGAGCTTCCCGGGGGTTACGGGCGGGATAAGATCGTGTTGCAGCTGCGGGACCCGTGGTGGTTGTATT
>Ga0265297_10002820_pt1 | contig 33634 bp, 36 predicted proteins | sample Munlanlwell13791_FD_192502 | JGI IMG/M metagenome (GOLD analysis project Ga0265297, IMG submission 192502) | Leachate microbial communities from a municipal landfill in Southern Ontario, Canada - Leachate well 137-91 | ecosystem: Engineered > Solid waste > Landfill > Unclassified | place...
ATAAGACCCGGATTGATAAAGATGGAAAAGAAGGGGTTGTTCAGGTCCAGGAACAGGTGGTTAACCAGGTAGCTGAAAGAATCGTAGAAATTAACGGAACTGAAGGGCAAACTGAGTTTTTTCAAAAGGTGGAACATGTCTGGGCACCAGGAACTGGCCCAGGAGGAGGGGCAGGAGTCGTTATTGAAGGAGGAACGATGCAATTTGCTCCAGGAACTTCTGCTGGAGGGCCAGCAGGAAACGACATTAAAACGGTGGAGGTCAAAACTGGAGGAGGTTCAGATAATAGCAGCGGAACGACCGTACAGGGAGGTGGAGGTCAGAACGTTGTGGATCCAGGCACACCTTCGGGAGCCAATACAATCGATCCTGGAGGCGTAAATAATGATCCAGGTACATCCACAGAAGACAGCAAAACGTGGATTGCTCCATAAAAGCGTAGCCTCACAAAAGCCGTCATTTTAAGACTATAAGCCCCATAGTATTGCTTTTCTGGTTCTGGGGTGGTACACTACTCCTTGCATCGGCAGATTGAGACAAGAGATCTGCTTAAATTTGAGTTATTTATTAGTTTTAAAGGTAAGAGATACCCGAAATTTATTCATTAGTTATTTGTATCTTTTCTCCACTATATTATAAATATTTCCCTCATTTAAGCGGTTTTGTTGGTTTAATCTGACGCTACTTATATGTATAGAGGCTCACACAACTTTGGTCGTGGTCGCAATTCCTCCCGTTTCGGCGGTCGTGATAACCGTGGATTTGGAGGTAGACCAAGAGGTGGTGGAAGAGGTGGAGCTAGAAACATTAAATCCTTTGATCCCTCATTTGTTATTAATTCCCCCCAGGAAAGTGTCAACACTCCTGAATACGTAGTTACTCATGAATTTTCTGACTTTCCTATTAGTGAACAGCTTAAAAGGAATATTTTAGAAAAAGGGTACAAAGTTCCTGCCCCTATTCAGGATCAGGCAATTATCCCCGTTCTTGAAGGGAAAGACTTAATTGGAATTGCTAATACCGGAACAGGAAAAACTGCAGCTTTTTTAATCCCCTTAATAGATAAGGTCATTAAAAACCCAAGAGAACAGGTGCTAATAGTCACCCCTACTCGTGAATTGGCCGCACAGATCAAAGATGAATTTGTCTCTTTTGTTCCCCACTTAAGGATCTTTTGTGCCCTTTGTATTGGTGGAACAAATATGCGCAGACAAGTTCAAGATCTTAGACGTAACCCAAATTTTGTTATCGGTACTCCAGGGAGAATCCAAGACTTACTAAGATCAAGACATCTTAATCTCTCTTATTTTGGTTCCATTGTTCTGGATGAAGCAGATCATATGGTAGATATTGGTTTTATCAAGGATATCAGGTACATCATCTCTCTCCTTCCAAAAAGACGTCAGTCTCTATTTTTCTCAGCTACAATTGATGGGAAAGTCAAAGAAATCTTAAACAGTTTTGTTCAAAATCCAATAACAGTTTCTGTTAAAACCGGAGATACCGCTCAAAATATTCAGCAAAACACCATAAGGGTAGTTGATCAAAATAAAAAGATAGAACAGCTCCACGAACTTCTAATCCGTAAGGAGTTTGAAAAAGTACTGTTATTTGGTCGTACCAAACACGGCGTCCAAAAACTTTCTGAGGAGCTGGTTAAAAGAGGCTTTAAAGCAGAAGCTATTCATGGAAACAAAAAACAAAGCCAAAGAACCAGAATCTTGGATAAATTCAGAAGAAACCAAATTCAGATTCTTTTGGCCACTGATGTTGCCTCCAGAGGCCTAGATATTCCCAATGTTAGTCATGTCATCAATTACGACCTTCCCGAAACATATGAGGCATACATCCACAGAATCGGTAGAACCGGAAGAGCCGATAAAAAGGGAAATGCCTTAACATTCGTTGGCTAACCCTCAAAACCTGAACGAAAGAGAAAAGTGTTAAAATTCACAGAATGGAAGGGCGAAAATATCTTTTTTTACCGATACTTTTCATAAGCTTTCTCGTAACTATTTATCTGCTTGTCAACAAACAGGAAAGTGGTGTTTTAGAACTTGGGAAAGAAAACGAAGAGACTCCTGCTCCTACGCCTGTTATTACGTTAACCCCTACGCCTAGTATAGCCCCATCACCATCCCCAAGTCTTTCACCCACCCCTTCTTCTACTACTCCCACCATTTCTCACAAACCTTTACCTACCACCACTCCGGTTTCTTCCGAAGAGGTAAATGGATTCATCGAAAAATTCTCGGCCCAATACGGAGTAAATCCAAATGTCGTCAGATATGTAGCTATTTGTGAATCGGGATTTCGCTCCAATGCTGTGCAAGGAATTTATGTCGGTCTTTTTCAGTTTGGCCCAACCACCTGGAAAAATATCCGTCTGGAATTTGGCGAAGACATAAATCCTGACTTACGCCTTTCAGCCGAAGAGTCAACCCAAACTGCGGCCTATGCTATTTCAAAAGGTAAGGGTGGTATTTGGCCAAATTGCCTACCCTAGCTCCTATGTGCTACTATTTTCTTAGTGAGTACTAAAAAGACATTGTTGTTTTTCTTCGTCTTCTTTTTGATTGCTATTCCTTTCTATTGGTTTGTGGTTGCTTTCCCAATTAAGGAATTTAACAGTTTTTACGCTAATGCCTCCACAACCGTGGGAAACTTGATCAACCAAGTCTATCCCCAAGACCTGATAGTCGACATTATTAACGGAAAGGTGTCAATTAATAAAACTACCCCGTATTGCGTTACCCTTGAAAAGACCTCGAGAGTGGGAATTGTCTTTGATGAAAAGGCTAATCCTGCCAACCTCTTAAACAACGGCAGTAGTACTTATGCTACCTTATGTAACCCGGTTGCACTCATAGGCAGCACCTTCATCGTCTACCCTGACGGTGAGCAAGGTGCCAGTGGAGCCACGTATAAAATTCAACAAATCCCGACCGAGGTTACTTACCAAATAACCAGTGACAAAGTCCAAAAACTGGCCGAGAAATATGTACCAAAAGTTAGACAAGTTGCCAGGCAAGTGTACTTCACTCTCCCTTTTGTCCTTCCAATATTTCTTCTTCCCCTAATGCTGATGTGCAATCTGTGGTATGCCTTAATAGGCTGGATCATCTTCAAACTTACCGGAATGAATAAACAAATTACTTTTGGCCAAGCCTACAGTAAAACCTTTTTTGCCCTATTTGTCTGGACAGCTGTTGACCTCGTTCTTCTAAAATTTGCAATTGGAACTCTTATACACACAGGCCTTACCCTTTCCTTCCCACTGATAAACACTATCGCCGTTATTATTACCACCCTCCTCCTAGAGAGATATTACTTTGCCAAGAAAAGTGAAGTATCGACAGTTTCTCCAAAAAAGAAGTAACCCTAAGATTTTTCCCTTATCTCATCCTCAATTTGTACCAACCCTGGGTGGTATTTTCCAAAAACCTGTAATGGAATATGTAACCTGTGAATAAAACTAAAAGAATTATATCCAAGGCCAAAAGAACAGGCACTTCCGTTACTATCGTCACCAAGAAAGTAAGGGTCATGGTAATCCCAACAAACATCGTCACTAAAAGGTGAATGAGTCTTTCATGCTGGATTCTGGCTATCATTAGTTGATGATATTTCAAAACCTCTTTCCAGTTAGTCTCCTTGGAGTCACCTGACAAGATTTTCTTCACTTTCAGGCCATAGCTTTTGAACATTAATTTATAATAACATGTTGAAGAACCTGCTTAGGAGAAGTAGAATTTACCCCATTAATAACACTACGTGACAAAATTCCCATGAATATGGTATAATGCGTGTATACTATTAATGGTTAGTCATCCAATCTTATGGATAGCTGCCAGAAGTAGGCTTCAAGGAGCCCAGAGGGGCCCTTTTTTGTTGGTTTCTTCATACGAAAAACATAGAAAGAAGGGGGGTGATGCGTATGAGTAAATGCGAATTAAATTGTTCTGGGAGGTGTCCCAATCCGTGTTCTTATCACTACCTAGACGCTCACGAGTCCTCACAAGTTCAGGGTGGTAGAATCCTCTCAACAGGTACAGTAGTAACAAAAGAAGACATTGCCAATGCCCAAGTCAGAAAGGAGGCTATTGTCGCCTTGACGGCACAGGTCAAACATAACATATCTGGTAAACCACTTCCCCCCTTGGATAAAGAGGAAATATCTATCCCGATGGCTAAGGGGACTTTACATGGGTTCCAGTCTGACCACTTGAACCCACCTGAGATAATATCCAAACGAATAGAGGAGCTCAGGGAGCTTATGAACTTAGGGAGATTTTTCGAAAGGATAACAACAGGATTGCAGCGACCCAAAAAAAGGGTTGTCCTTTAGGCTAGATACCCTTGCAATCATATAGCCCACTGTATCCATCTACGCCCGTGCATGTGGACTGCACCCACTCAGTGATCTTTTCGTTGGCATTAAACATTCCCCCACCATAACCATTTTCACCACCCATTCCTTTCTCATTGCCACTCAGAAGGAAAAAACTAATCTCACTTCCTGAATAATAGCTTTAGACTCCACTAAAATTCATTAGCAAAAAGGACCTTGTTTTCTCAATCCCCATAGGGTATAAACAAGACTAGATATGGGAAAAGCCTTAGGTCTCTTCTTCTTTCTATTCCTTTTTGTCCTCCCTGTTACTATTATCGTTCTCTTTATCAAGTTTCTCTCCAAGAAAACCAAGCAGAGAAGAGCCTCCTCATGGAAAGGTAAACTTGTCAATAAAGATCATACCGAGTATGAGGACGACGACAGTTCAACCACTCAGGATCTATACACCCTATACTTCGAGACAGATAAGGGTGAAGAAATCAAATTAAATGTACTTAAGAATATTTATGACGAATTCAAAGTCGGTGATAAAGCCGAAAAAGAAACCGGACAGCTCAACCCCAAGAAAATACACTAGCCCCTCTTCCTAGTCTTTAAATAGATAAAACTGCCAACTATTACCAAAATGACTCCCCCCACAATTAGTGGAATAGCCGTCTTAGCTAAACGGCTAGAAAAAAACGAGGTTTTAATCACAGGAACCGGAGTTTGGGTAGATACAACCTCTGGAGTTGGGGTAGCACTCACAGCCTTGGTGGTTACAGTTTTTTCTGGTTTGATAGTAGCTACAGTAGAGGCAGTTACCTTGGAAATGGTGTTAGTTGTCAGGGCGGTAGCAGAAAGTTCACTTGAAAAAGCACCAGGCGTACAACCATTCCCCGCCCTAACTGCAAAATAATATTTTTTCCCTGCAGCCAAACTTCCAACAGTATAAGAGGTCGTCCCGTCTCCACCTACATTAGGATTACCGTAAATATAATTCCCTGGGGAAGTGCCATAAGAAACCAAATAATAAGTAACCGGATCTGCTGCTTCCTCCCACTTAAGGGTAATCTGGCTGGTAGATATTGCTGCTGCCGAAATTAACTTTGGTGCACTTCCGGGAGCCGTATCGTTACAAGTGGGAGAAAAAAAAGTAACCTCACCCATATTACCCAGGGTTACCCCCTGACTGTTGTCATAAATATCTAAGGTATATTTTCCAACCTTAGTAGAAGTAAAGGTAAACTCAGCTGTTCCAGAGGAGTTAAGGGTGGCAGTTGAGGGAGTAACTGAAAGGGTGTAACTACTAGCAAAAGTGATGCTGACTGTTTCTCCAGACAAATAATTACCGTAAGCATCCTTTAAAACCACCGTCATTTTAGCCTGAGTAACACCATCGGCCGGCGCTTGGTTTGATCCTGAAGTTGTTGCTGAAAGGGATGAACTATTTTTATCGGGAGCGTTAGCTGCCAAGCATTCCGAGGGACTAATAAAACAAAAAACAATCCCTACTACCAATAAAGACAAAAAGGCAGCTAGTTTTTTCACTAATTCATTATGCCATTTTTTCATATCTTTTTTCCCACCAAGGACCACTCGATTTTTTACCTGAAGAAATTCTACTAGCGGCAACTGAAAAAGGACTTAAATATGAGAAGTTCTCTAACTACTTACTGACCTTAAGAATTATGATTTCTTGCCAGTATTCATAACCACGCTTCATTTGTTTTTTGAGTTTTGCGCTTCCCATTAAATAATCTACCCACTTTTCGTTGTTCAAAATATTATTAACCTTAAGGGGAACCTCAAGTCTGTCCATAATTTCAACATTGGGTGGTGTTGAAGTAGGAAAAACAAAATCCCAACTAAGGCTAGAAATATTTGTAACTAGAATCCCGTTATCTGTTAGGAAATCTTTTGCATTATGGACCATGTATTTCAAAAGCTCCACACCTTCATAGGGATTATCTTCAATACTTCCAGGACGAGGAACATATGGGGGATTCGCAACAACTAAGTCATATTTCCCATCCTTTAATTTATCAATCCCGTTTCCTAGATAGTATCCAGCACGCGGATCATTAATATTATCTTGAGCACTTCTTATGGCCGCAGGGTTTATATCATTGACTAAAATATGGTCTAGTTTTGGAAATTTCTTTAAAGCGTATTTACTCAAAAAGCCCGAGCCACAACCTATCTCTATCGCTCTTTTGAAATTATTCTCCTTCTGAGCAATTTGGTTAAGAGCTTTTGCAAAAAGAATGGTGTCGATCGAAGGACACCACACCCCGACATGACGCGAGTCCCAAATTGTAGAAACACCATCATACTCAATAATTCTTGGTCGACTACCAAAGAGGGCATGAAGAGTTTCGCGCATTGTAGGGGGTAGTTTCCCTATTTCATAATTATTAGTAAGAAGAACGGGATTTTTAAAACGGTAGACGAATTGCTCTTCGGTATCAGGAAAAGTCCAAACACGCTCCCCATTAACTCTATCCTTACCCATTATACCCGCCAGCTCCTGTCCATTGGCATAAACGTCTTCGTACTTGAGTTTTTTATCAAGGCGTATAATCATATAGCTACGAGAATTAAATATATCTTAACACAAGATTCCCGAGGAGAGGAGATAAATAAGCTCATCCTTTCCCAATATCCCGAGTTTGTTGATGAAAAAAATCCAGACCTCATTGTGGTAACCGGAGGAGATGGGGCAATGCTTCATGCCATTCAAGACCAAATGGATCTTGGTGTACCTTTTTTTGGTCTAGCAAAAGGAACCCTAAATTTCTCAATGAACGAGGTAGATAACCCGAAAAAATTTCTTGACGATCTTGCTCATGACAGGTCGAAACTAGATAACCTAACGACCACTGCAATAAAAGTCTCCTTAAAAGAAGAGGACAAAACCACATTTTTTGGACAAGCAGTCAATGAAGTTTTGTTGGGAACTACAGTCATGGGATATCATCATTTCATGATCACCTCTGAAGACAAATCCTTTGACGATTTTGAAATAAAAGGTTCCGGTATCTGTATCTCCACTGATTTTGGAACTACTGGATATAATTTCAACCTGGGAAGCCCCATGCTCCCATTGGCCTGTAGTTTATGGATCGTTTCTGGTGTTGTCTGTAACAGATTTTTAGAGGATATTTTAAAGATCCAAAAAATTGAAATTAAAAATATTTCTACTAGCGGACCAATTAAAGTTTTCCTCGATGGGGTTGAAAAAGAACAACAACTCCAGAAGGATCAAAGTTTAATTTTGGAAAAAGGGGACAACGTCACCATTGCTTTTTTAAACAGCGAAGACTTTGTCAGAAGACGAATCGAGCTCTCCTCAAGATATCGAAAATAATTTCTCTCCCTGAAATTGCATCATTACCTTAAAAGATATACATTTAAATTAATGTCAACCTCCTCTACCAGCTCAAAAAAAGCCACTGAGCCACCTCTGGTAGAAGTTAAAGTCACCAACCCCATTACCTATATCAAAGCCTGGTGGAAAAAGGTTATCAACAACGAAGGAGTAGATTTTGAGTTTCATATTCGCCCCCTAACAGCGATTACTATCGCCATTGTTATAGCCACTATTGGTTTTGGTGTAGGAAGGTTTGTTCTCCCGGAGGGAATCGATATTCCCTTCTTCGAGTATTCTGACCCCACCTCTTCCCCGACTCCTACTACAGAAACCACCTGGAAGGAGACCGCCTTCACAGGAACACTAAGGCATAGTTCTGAAACGGGTAAGCACTATCTGGTAACCACTTCATCAGAAGCCATTACTCTTGAGGTTCCAGAAAACATGGATCTTAAAGATTTTGTGGGGAAGCGTATTTTCGTAACAGGTAAATACAATAAAACATCGCGCATTCTAATTATTGCAGATGCAAAAGACACAGAAGTTCTTTCAAAAACCCCTCTTCCTCTACCGACCTACTCACCAACCCCAACCCCTACTGCCTCGCCGACCAGCACGCCAACCGAAACACCAACCCCAACGGCAACAGAGGCAAATTAGAAAAGGCTATTTAATGGTACAATATGACCAATGAACAAAACCTTTTTGATTATCCTGGTATTTGTTGCCATCTCCGCCGTCATCGTCTTCTTCTCCATGTCTAAAGGTAAATCATTCGTCTCCACAGAAGAAGACCAACAACAAACTGCCACCCCGTCCTCTCTTCCGGGAAGTGTCAGCCAAAAGTCTTCCGATGAACAAAGTGTCCCTCTTCCTCAGCAAGAAGATGTCATAAGAACATTTTTTAATCTTATTGATGAAGGCCAAGCTTCAGAGGCAGTTGGCATGCTAACCACCAAAGCCACAGCTGATGACGGCCAGAAACAAGCATGGGGAGTAGAATTTAATGCTTTTGAAAGCGTTAAGGTTATAAGTATCTCCCCCTCATCAGAGAATTTGTATAAAGTCGTCATTAATACTGTTATGAAACCAGAGTCCGCTAATGCAGTCATACCCTACTATGGATTTTATAATGGAGAAAATACTCGCTGGGTCGGGCTAGAAAAGGAAGGCGGCCTCTGGAAAATAACTGGCCTTGCCACAGGTCCATGAGAACTAAGAAAATTACCATTCTTCATTCCAACGATATCCACGGGGACTTCTTGAGCGAAATCAAAGAGGGTAAAGGTAAACTACTGGGAGGTCTTGCCCTTCTTTCTGGGTATATAAACAAAGTCCGCGAAGAAGAAGAAAATGTTTTATACGTTGTCTCTGGAGACATGGTTCAGGGATCCTTAATAGATGCCGAATACAAGGGCATTTCCACTATGGAGATTATGAACTATCTTTCCCCGGATGTGGCTGCATTAGGCAACCATGAATTTGATTATGGTCTCCCCCACCTTTTATTTTTGGAGAAAATGGCTAACTTTCCCATTGTTAATGCCAACCTGTATATTAAAAATTATCATAAACGCCTAATGCGTCCGCACCACATAATTTCAAAGGCGGGTTTAGATATTCTCTTCACTGGAATAATTACGGAAAAGGTGATGGATACTTTGAAACTTGATCCTCTCATAGGTAGTTTTGTAACTCTTGAGGAGGCCAGTCAAGAAGTCGGAAAAATCTGTGATGCTTATAAAAGAGACGACATCGATTTAACTATTCTTTTGACCCATATCGGTTATGAATCAGATATTGCTCTGGCCAAACTCCTTAATCCCCAATGGGGGGTTGACGTAATAATTGGCGGACATAGTCATACCTTCTTAGAAGAACCCACTAAGGAAAATAATGTTCTCATCGTTCAGGCAGGCAACGGAACTGATCAGATAGGTAGATTCGATTTAACTATCGACGACGATACTAACTCCATTGTTGATTATCAGTGGAAACTTTTACCTATAGATGACAAGCTCTGCAAACCTGACCATAAACTTGAGCAATTTATAGACTCATTTAAATCAGATGTAGATAAAAAATACTCAGTCGTAGTAACTCACTTCCAAAAAGAGCTTACTCACCCAAAAAGAGAGGAAGAAACTACTTTGGGAGACCTGGTGTCCGATATTTTTGCGGAAAGCACGCAGACAGACGTGATGTTGGTTGGAAGCGGATCAATAAGAGTAAACACCCTCGGACCTGTAGTTTCCTTAAAAGACTTATTGGCTTGTTTTCCGTATGATGATTCTCTGGTAAGACACACAATAACTGGTAAACAACTAAAAACAATCTTTAACCACATCATGCGCCCCGAAAACCGTGACGGCGAAGGTGAGTGTTACCAGATAAACTCAGGCGTTTATGTTACATATTTCGAAAAGGACAAAAGACTTTCCAGTCTCTTGATAAACGGAAAGCCTGTAGAAGATGAATCTACCTATACTGTCTGTATGCAGGGGTATCATTTCAAGAATTCTGAAGCCTACCTTAATTTAACTAAAGAGGAACTAGAAGCTTCTGGAAAATCCAAAACTGTGACCACCTCGGCCCAAGAGGTTTTGAAAGAATATTTGATGTCCCATCAAAACCTCAGCCGAGAGATAGAGGGAAGACTCAACTTCAAGTAACCCCCCTTGGAAGAGTTATTGGGTCGGTCCACCTTGGCCAACCGTGCCCAACTCAATACTAGTTGCATTCACTGTACCATCCGAAGCGCCTGTTCCAATAACGTTGACCTTTTCTCCAATCTTCAACTCCTCTTTTGTAGACTGTGCCATTTTGTAAATAGCTGTAGAACCACTCAACATCACAATACTACTTGAACCGTCTGTCGACTTAATGGTGATTGAACTATCGTCAACCGCGGTTATTTCACCAAACACTGGACGATTAGATCCTCCACCCATATTTCCACCTGGCGCTGTTCCGTTTTTACCCTGGGTTGTACCAGTTGTGCCCCCGGGTCCACCCTGACCCATCCGGGTTGTAGGAAATCCTAAAGAGGTTTTACCCTGTTGGTACTTCATACCCCCAAAGAAACCAGCTCCAGCAGCTATTAAAGCTACGACTACCACGGTCATGACGGTTTTATCTTTTGATATTTTATCCACACTTATCACCTCCTCACAATGAAAAATTGTAATTTTTCTGGCTTAAAAAAGACTGAAAAAGCAAGTTTATTCATACCGCAAAGCCTCTATGGGCTGGAGATTTGAAGCTCTGCGGGCAGGATACCACCCAAAGATAATTCCAATACCAGCGGAAACTATAAACGCCAGCAATATTGAACTAAGTGATACAACAAAAGAAGAACTAGTAACCTTGGCAATTATATACGAGGCAACAATACCTACCACAATCCCGATGACTCCCCCAGTAAAGGTTAAAATTATCGACTCCGTCAAAAACTGTGTAATAATAATTTTCTTCTTTGCTCCTAGGGCCTTTCTGAGACCTATCTCACGAGTTCTTTCGGTAACAGTTACTAACATAATATTCATTATCCCAATTCCTCCCACCAAAAGAGAGATTGCCGCAATTCCAGCCAGAAGGGTTGTGAATGTTCCTGTGGTTGAAGAGGCCATATTTAAAATGTCTTGTTGTGACATGATGGAAAAATCGGCATTAGCCACTCCGGTAATCCCATGGCGCGATAGTAAAAAATAGCCAACCTCGTCTTGAGCAGCCACCATCACATCAGCACTTTTTGCCTCCAAAGCAATAGAAGTTAGGCTTGTAGCTCCGAATATCTGTTTCATGGCGGTCGTTAACGGAACATAGATAATATCATCCTGGTTCATGAATCCTGTTCCACCTTTAGTAACAGTTACCCCCACAACCGTTAGGGCCTGCGTTCCTACCCTAATGGTTTTTCCTATTGGACTGGCCCCCTCACCAAATAAATTCTCTACTGTAGTCGGTCCTATCACAGCTACCCTGGTCATATTCTGAACATCATTTTCAGTAATAAAGCTTCCATAATCGATTTCTACTTTGTGGACCTCTGCATATACCGGAGTTACCCCAACCACCTGGGTATTAGAATTAGATGATCCGGTAATAATTTGTTTTCTCCCGGAGTATTCAGGAGAAACATTGGCAATTGTAGTAATCTCACCTGAAGTTTCAATCGCTTCCGCATCATCCAGAGTGAGGGTGGTTTTACTTCCAGCCGCACCCATAACCCCACCTGACTTGGAGGCCCCAGGCTGGACAGTTATTAAATTCGCTCCCAAAGATTGTATTCGTTCCTGTACAGCTTTCTGGCTTGCCTGGCCGAGAGAAACAAGGGCAATAACACTTCCTATACCAATAACAATCCCTAAAACGGCTAGACCAGTTCTAGTTTTATTAAGAGTTAAAGTTCCTAAGCCTTCTTTAAATATTTCTACGTAATCCATATTATTTTCTTATCAGCTTTTGTCTGTGTGATGTGCTGTCGCTAGATATCTTTCCATCTTTGATATGAATTATTCTTTTGGCGTGTTCAGCAATATCCGGTTCGTGAGTTATCATCACAATAGTGTGTCCTTTTCTATTCAGCTCCTGAAAAATATCCATGATTTCTTCTGCTTGAACTGAGGCAATATTCCCTGTCGGTTCATCCGCCAAAATCATTGCCGGATTCATCGAAAGAGCACGGGCAATAGCTACTCTTTGCTGTTGCCCTCCGGAAAGCTGATTGGAAGTGTGTTTCATCCTATCCGCCAGGCCAACCAGAGTTAAATATTTCTCAGCAAGGGCTAACCTCTCCTCCTTCGGGATACCGCCATAAGCCATGGGGAGCATAACATTACGAAGGGCTGTTGTTCTTGGAAGAAGATTGTAAGCCTGAAAAATAAAGCCAATCTTCTGGTTTCTAATATCGGCTAATTCATCATCGCCCAAGTTCTCAACATTTTTCCCATCCAAAATATATGTTCCACTGGTTGCTTTGTCCAGTGCTCCCAGAATATGCATTAGGGTAGATTTTCCAGATCCCGAAGGACCCATGATGGCTACAAATTCACCTTCGTTTATTTGAAAAGAAACATCGGAGAGAGCAACTGTTTCAACTACATCAGTCTTATAAATCTTGGTTAAGTGACTCGTTTGAATTATGGGTTTTACAGACATACATTTTATTGTTTATTTATCTAGGTCCAGTCATTACCCCTCTCACTTCTCCCCCTGGTCCTCCACCACCAGTGACACTACTAAATACAGAGGTTGCTGAGGATGAAGAAGCAGTTGTTTTTGTTTTGGTTGATGATCCGGTAACTACCAAATCCCCTTCATTCACACCTGAGGAAATTGCAGATTGTGTTCCATTAGTCCCTACTACCTCTACACTGACGGCAACAGGCTTCCCATCCTTCAAGATAAGAACAGTCGATCCAGCATCAGTTGTAGTAACTGCTGATGAAGAAATCAAAATGGTGTCCGGAATAGTATTAACAATAATATTGGCAGTAACGGCCATGTTTTGATAAATATTGGTCAGGTCACTATCAAATTCAATCACTGCAGGATAGGTAGTTACCCCCGAACTAACCGAACCGCTGGTATTTATTAAAAGAACAGTTCCTGCAAAAGTTAGGTCGGAAAAAGCATCCATAGTAATAGTTACTTTCTGTCCAGCTTTAACTTTAGTAGCATCCACTTCTGAGAGACTAACTGTTGCCTGAAAATGTCCTACTTCATCAGTAACCGTACCCACCTGTTCAAAAGTTGTAGTACTACTACTTGAACTTCCAGATGACTCAATAACTAGGCCTGGCGCAATGCTTAAGCTATTTACTATTCCGGCGGTTGGGGCTGTAATTGTTGAAGAGATTTGTTGATAGGTATACCAGGCACTTGAGACAGAAATTTCAGCTTGTTTTACTGCAGATTCCTGATTAATGTAATCTGCTTCAGCAGCTAACCAAGCGGCGTTTTCCTGAATATATGTCGGGTCAGTAGCGTCCAAGTCCCTAGCTACCGCACCGTTAATAAAAGCCTGATTTGCCTTAAACTCAGCTGCTTGGAGAGTGTAATACTTGGTCTTAGCCGAAGATAACTGATTCTTAGCTGAAAGATAACTTGAGTAGGCAGACGCCTGCCTCTGAAGGGAATCCTGATCCAGCTCCATATAAGCTATCTTCTGACCTGCAGTTACCTTGTCCCCAACTTTTACATAAACTTCCTTCACAACTCCAGTTGCACTGGTAGTAATAGTATTGTTGCTACCAACTGAAATTGACCCTGAAGTGGCTACTGTGGTCACTAGATTCCCTTTCTCGGCTGCAGTGGTTGTGTAGGTTACTTTATTATTATTCTTACTAACTAAAAATGCGGAAAGTCCAATCACAGCTACTAGTAAAACCAGTATACCGATTTCCCTCTTTTTACTTGCGGAGATCCAGGAAAAGATTTTTTTTGTCTTAACAACGATCCTACTCACCAATGATGGTTTTGTAGTATCTGGAACAATAAAAGTATCCTGTCCTTTTTTTATATTTTTTGATACGGTTCTCGACATAATTAATAATTTAGCTTCTTAGTCTGAAAGAAAGCTGAAAAATTCGAGAGACTTCTATGAATTTAGAGGCAACTTGACGGCAAAAATAGACCCTTCTCCAATTTTACTTGTAACTTTAATCTCCCCGCCGGAGGATTCTACAATAGCCTTAGCTATTGAAAGTCCCAAGCCGTAACCATCAACCTTCTCTTTATTTCTTGAAGAATCTGCCCTGTAAAACCTATTGAAAATAAAGGGAATATCCGAGGACCTTATTCCAATTCCATGATCCTTAACTTCAATAATAACATTCTTCTGCACTTTGGCTATTTTTAAGCCGACCTCTCCTCCCCTGTGACTATACTTAATAGCATTATCCAAAAGAATTGTTATTAGTTCTGATAAGGACATTTCGTTACCAACAATATAAACACTTTCCAGCCTTGTTTTTATTTTCACTTCCTTCCCCTCCGCGACCCTTCCGAGACTATCAACTACTTTTTGAGCCAACTCCTTGACATTCAAACGCGAGGTCTTAGCACCGCCATCAGAACTTTGATAGCGAGTTAGGGCCAAAAGATAATTGGAAAGTCTCTGCATCTTATCTGCCTCTTCAAGGTTACTCACAAGAAGCTTCTTAGCCTCCTGTATGGTGATTTTTTTATCCTTCAAGGCAACCTCTATTTCGGTCTTTAAAGCAGTAAGTGGGGTACGTAGTTCGTGGGAAGCGTCTGAAATAAATCTTTTTTGATCTTCGACCATTTCCTCAATCGGCTTTAGGGTCTTACCAGCCAAAAAGTAACCCCCAATCCCTGAAAGAGCCATGACTGAAACATTCAAAAGAAAAAGGTTAAGAATAGTTCTTTCTTTTGCCTCCTCAAAGATTTTAGTATCTATCGCGTTCATGGTGTACTCTGGAGTAATGATTACAGCCTCTCCAGGTACCTCCAAAACGGCCCCTGGCGCAAGAACATTCCTGTCCCTAAAACCTCTTCTAAATTCCATGACAAAATTTCTATAAACTAATACGCTAAATATCAAAAGAATAAAAGCAATTATTCCCAGATAATAGGTGGTTAGTTTAATTCGCGCATTCCAAAAAATGCTGGTGTGGAAATTACCTATCTTTTTTGAAGCAAGTGTAAACATGGGTTATTTGCTTTCAATTCTATATCCGAATCCCCTTACGGTGTGAATTAATTGTGGTTCTTCAGGATACGGGCTATCAACTTTTTTTCTAAGGTAACCAACAAAAACTTCGACTGTGTTGGGTAAAATATCATCATCATAACTCCAAACATTGGAGATAATGGAATCTTTACTTAAGATTTTACCTGGATGGCGCATTAAATATTCCAAAAGGGCAAATTCTTTTTTGGACAAATCAATCTTCCTACCTGATCTTTCAATTTCATAGCGGACAGTATCAAGAGTTAATGGCCCTACCTTGAGTTTTGCTCCCAAAGCTTTTTTAGGGCGCCTGGCAATGGCCCTAACCCTTGCCAAAAGCTCAGCAAAAGCAAAAGGCTTTACTAAATAATCATCAGCACCCTGGTTTAAACCCTCGACTTTATCGGACAATTCTCCCCTTGCAGTTAAAATTAAAATCGGCGTATTATTTCCTTCCTCACGAAGTTTATTGCAGATGGTCATTCCATCCATACCAGGAAGCATTAAATCAAGAACAATTACGTCATATTCCTCTGAAGAGGCTAGGTCATAGCCATCGGTGCCATCATAAACAACATCACAGGCAAAACCTTCCAGTTCGAAGCCCTTTTTAATGGAGTTGGCGATCTTGTGCTCATCCTCAACGATTAGGATTCTCATGCCCAGATATTATACACCCAAGCTTAAAAATAGCTGAGAATACAACACCGCGAACCAAAATATAAACAGTTTGCTTTTATAGTAAACCCATAATATACTACCGATGTAGTTTTACACGATCAATAAACCTTACTAAATCTAAACACGAAAGGAGTGGTTGTATGTGCAATCTTTTCAAAAGACACGAGCCGGGCGAGGAAGAATACTCAACCAGCGTTTTTACTGGATATTTGCCGGAATTACGAGGGTCCAAATACCTCAAAATCAACGAATTCGGGCAAGTAATCGAACATGGTCGTACTGTTTGGGGGAAAAAAGGAGAAGTATTCTTAGTTGAACTACCTTTCATTCACCCAGAGGCCTACAAAAGTGGTGTCGAGTGGGGCCAAAAAGGATTCATCTTAGAATACAAAATTGGAGAAGAGGTAAGCCTCAAAGTGGAAGTAAAGTTAACAATCTGTTTTGTAAGCAGTGAATGGGATTGGCAGGAACTCTACGATAAAGTTATCAGGAGAGGATACTCCCACATTTACGACTGGATCGCTGCAGAGTTTGAAAAAGTTGCTCTTAATGATAAAGAGGTATGCCAAGCTTTTATCAACTACGCGGAGCATGACCGCCCGACTCTATTTATCGAAGAATTGGGAAAAGCGCTTAAGAAAATCCCATTCTCAGGGAAGCCGTTACGTAACATTTCAAAAATTGAAGCCCAAGCTGAGCTAAATACTGTAACACTAACTTCCCAGGCAGAGTACAACGGCACCGATATTCACTAAAAATTTAACAGACACCGAGACAGGGGGTTGTTTACACCACTAAATAACCCCTTTTTTACTAATGTTCAGCCGCCATTGCCTCTTCTTTGGTTTTATGGATCGTCCCATCCGGATGATTGGGTGGAGAGTAAATAGTATAGAGCTTCAACTCTTCGGTTTGGGACACGTTAATAATATTGTGCCAAGTTCCGGCTGGAACAATTGCCACATCCCCGTTCTTGATCACACGTTCCTCCGCTCCGTTTTCAAGAACAAACTTAGCCTCACCCTGCTCAACTCTAAAGAATTGATCAACTGTATCATGCTTCTCATTACTGATCTCCTCACCAATCTTCAAACACATCACAACCAGCTGCGCATGGGAACCGGTAAAGAGAACTTGTCTAAAAAATCCGTTTTCCAGTGTTAGTTTTTCTATGTTTCCAAAATATCCTGCCATTATTGTCACCCCCTTACTTTTTCCTTTTAAAAATTCTTCTTATTATTAAATCAATTAGAGATTCTGGCTTGGACCTCCCATAAACGGGATCGCTCCAAACGGAAAGTATTAACCATTCACGTCTTTCGTTCTGCTTAGCAACAACTTCAATCTTGGTATTCCCGTAGGTTCTATAATAGACCCATGTTCCATCTGATTTTCCTTTTCTTGATTGTTCCGGATTTCTCCATGTGGCCCACGCATCCCCCTGCCTTACCCCCCTCTGTCTCATGCGGTCTATAGCATGGTTAGTCCAGATAACTCCGCCAAAGTTTTTATCCATTATTTAACTAATTTTCCGGTTTCTAAGTCTTTAGTTAACTCCAAAACCAAAACTGCAACCGATTCTTTAATGATTAGAGCAACATCCTGTTGTATTTTATCCTTCAAAAATTCCAAAAGCTTCTCATCACCGGGAGACTTATGGAACATTTTCAAGAATTCTTTATGGTCCTCTTGTGGAAGATGCTCCAGTACACAACCGAAGACTCTGTGGTGAACGATCTCATCAACCACGCCCCATAATTCAATCGCCTCTTCTTTCGTTGAGGACACTTTTTTGATAGAACTATTGATCGGGTCAAGTTCTAACAGATTATCGAAAAATAGTTTTGACATGTTTATTACGAACTCAGTGTAATATTCTCAGGCAAGGTAATTTTATTATAATTAACTGGCCCCAAAGGCACCTTATTCTCTGAGTCATCAACAAAAAAAACCAAAACCATCCCCTTCTTATATCTTGACCCACCAAGGTAATCCATCACTTCGGGAGAACCTCCAAATTGCTTTCCAGTCCAGGCGGCAGGACCAGAATCGGCGATAGCCGCCACCACAGCATTCCCATTATCAGTATTAACAATCAAAACCTTACGATACTTATACCAATCACGAAGATAGGGCTGACGGGCGTTCCAATCAGGAAGATATAGAGTCTGAACAACGGCGTACCATTTCTCAGTCTCAACTAGGTTTTGACTCAAAAGTGATTGCGAAGAAGCGAAATAACCCCAAGCTCCAAGCCCAGGGGCGATACCTTCATCTAATACTTCCCCTATTCCATGATTTGCCAGAGTGTCCCCTGGATAACGACGTAAATGTTGCTCGGCACCAATATACCCATAGGTAGTATTCAAATGCTCCCCTCCAAGATTAGCTTTAGCCTTAACCCCAACTATTTGAGAAAATATCTGCTCTACTGCTTTTTCTTCCTCGACGGTTAGGGTTCTGGGCTTGTCTGGCAGAACCTCAGATAAACTATCGAGAAGCAACTTTTGGAGAGAGCTAACTGACAAATTCCCGCCTACAAGTTTAACTTTGTCAATTATTTCTGTAACTACAGGCAGTTTGCTCACCCCAGTTGGAAGAGATAGTACCAAACTACCGGTCAAGGCACCCGCTGATAATACCTTAGAAGAATGTTCCCTCAATTTCCCGAAGTCGACACCTTTTTCCTTAAAAAACTTTACGACATGGGGATACTTTTTAGTAAAGGTATCTTTCTCCTCTAGCTGCTTTAGTTTGAGCTTGTTACGAAGATACTCATAATCGGATCGGTCACGATCAATGTTTTCGTATGTCCTGGCAGGATATTTGGGCATATATTTTTATATTACTTCGTTTAGTCGAGTCAAAGTTTCTTCCTTCCCCAGTATTATTATCGAATCATTAATAGGTGGAGTAAAGCGCGAACCAGCTAAGGCAACTCTCAAATCCATAAAAAAATCCCCAGTTTTATATCCTTTCTCTTTAACTACCGAGATGAGGGCCTCATTAAGAATGCCTAAATTCCAACTGTTCAAATTATCAATTACCTGACTAGCATCTGATAAATGCTCTTTGTGCTTTTCACCCAAAAGTTGTTTATCAACTTTGGGAACCTCAAAGAAAAATCCGGCCAAAGTGTTAATATCTGAAAGTTTTTTTATTCTCTCTTTAAGAAGAACAGCTATCGCTAGCTGTTTTTCTTTGTCCATACCTTGATACTTAGGATTCTGGTCCTCAAACTTACGAACTAATTCCTCATCCGAGAGTTTCCTAATATATTCCCCATTAAACCAATCTAATTTATCGCGATTAAAAACCGGGTTAGCTTTTTGAAAACCCTTGGGGTCAAAAGCTTCAACAAATTCACTCAGGGAAAAAAGTTCACGGTTATCTTTGGGTGCCCAACCCAAAAGCATGACACAATTAAGTATGGCTTCCGGTAAATACCCCTCTTTAATCAAGGCCTCACACGAAACCGAACCTTTTCTTTTGGAAAGCTTACCTCCTTCGGGATCAAGAATATCAGTCATATGCCCAATATGTGGAACTTCGTATCCTAAGTATTTATAGACCAATAGGTGTATTGGGGTAGAAGGCATCCAGTCATGGCCCCTAAGAACATGGGTGATATTCATGGCGTGGTCATCAACTACTACCGCCAAGTGGTAAGTAGGAAAGCCATCACTCTTAAGAAGAGTCGCATCAACCACTGTCGAAGTTTCCCAAGTTACTTCTTTATCTAAAACAAAATCTTTAAAGGAAATCTTCTGACCATCCTCGACTTTTAATTTAATGGCTCCTCCCGTCAGACCCTTATCACGACAGGGATCACGCAGTTCTTTAGAATATCCATCGGCCTTAGCATTTTTCGCCTCACACTGACAGTAAAAAGCGTGGCCGTCAGCCACCAGTTTTTTCGCTGCCTGTTGGTATACTCCCTCCTTCTTCCTCTCTGACTGGATATAAAACTCATCCCAACTAAAACCAAAGCTTTTAAGAGTTACCTGCAGAGCTTGAGTTGCCCCAGGGATAAATCTCTTCTGATCAGTGTCCTCGATTCTTAAAATAAATTTTCCGCAATCGTGTTTAGCCAAGGCGTAAGGGTAGACTGCCGACCTTAAACCACCAATATGTAAGTAACCTGTTGGAGACGGGGCAAAACGGGTTCTAATCATGATTGAATTGTACCAGCTATAAACGATATACTCAAAGCAGATAATCTGCCTATGACCCAACTCACCCGTATCGCCATCGTCACTAGAAAAGCAATCCGTTATGGCATTTATGGAATCATCGGCATAATAATCGCCAGAAGCATTATTTTAACTGGTGTAAAAATCTACAAACACTTCTTCCCAGAACCACCCCCACCTCCAACAGTTGCCTATGGGAAGCTTCCCTCGCTTCCCTTCCCGACACAGGAAACTCTCAGTGGCTATACTTTTTCCTTAGAAACAGCCACGGGAGAATTACCAACCTTCTCCGAATCGGTTAATGTATATTTCATGCCTAAACCATCATCACAATTAATGTCCCTTGATGAGGCCAAAGTCAAAGCGGAAGACTTAGGTTTTGATCCTAGCGGGGCTGAAGTAACCGAGACTATTTATTCTTTTAAAGGTGAAGAATTCCCGGCTGAACTTAAAATAAGCACCGTCACCGGAGTTTTTTCCATAAGCTACAGCCTAACTGAAGACCCTTCACCTCTTGAAAAAAGACCACCGGCCTCAGAGGTGGCTGCTGCGAGAGCCCGTTCTTTCATGTCGACGGCAAAAATTCTCCCTAAGGATTTGACCGGTTCTACAGTTCCTGAACCTGTAAAGTTGGAAAACCAAAAGATTGTCGGCGCGGCTTCTTTGTCAGACGCTAACTTTGTCAAAGTTCACTTCTTCAGAAAAAACTATGGCGACTATCCTTCATTAACTTCCGAACCGAACAAAGCTAACGTCTGGTTTATCGTTAGCGGAGAATCACAAAGGGAAAAACAAATAATCGCAGCTGAGTATCATTATTTTTCGGTTGATGAGTCGGAGTCGTCAACTTACCCCATTAAAACCGCCCAAGAGGCCTGGAACGAGTTTCAACAAGGGAAAGCATATATTGCAAGCCTTGGAGCGAACAGCAGTGGCAGTAACATTGTTATCAGAAAAATCTACCTTGCCTACTATGATTCCGGTGTGGTCATGGATTTTTACCAACCAATTATTGTTCTTGAGGGAGATAAAGATTTCGTCGCCTATATTCCAGCGGTTACTGCGGAGTATTACGGGGAATAATTAATCTTCAGGGTATTTTACTTCCTGCCATTCATAATTTCTGTAAATCCAATTAATTATTTCTTTTGTTTCTCCAAACCTGTCTTGGCTCCCCAAAAGGGCAATCATTATCTTCCTGCCATCTCTGTCAAGGTAAGTAACTAAATTTTCCCTAGCGTTTTCTGTCCATCCGGTTTTTACCCCCAATACACCGTTTTCTCCTAAGAGTTTATTGGTGGAGACAAGTTTGTGAGTAATCTTTCCGTCAATACTGGCAATCACTCCCTCTTTTTGTTTGACAGTAGCTGCAAAGGAAGGATTCTGCATAGCAATTTCCGCCACCAAGATAAGATCTTTAGCCGTGCTTATTTGGTTTGCCCCATCGAAACCAACGGGATTGTCAAAATGAGTATTATTCAGGGATAATTGAGCAGCTTTTTGATTCATGGCAGCGATGAAACTCTCCCTCCCCCCAGGATAATTGGCGGCCAGAGTTTCGGCCGCATCATTAGCCGAAGCCACTAGCAGTCCCTGAATGAGATTCCCTGCTGAAATTTTTTCTCCCACCATAAGACCCATTTTCTGCCCCTCTACAAAATTCTTGCCAACTATCAAAACGTCATCCATTTTATAGGCCTCCATCGCCACCAAGGCTGTTACTATTTTTGTTGTTGAAGCAGGAAGAAGTTTCAAATCAGGGTTTTTTTCATAAAGCGGTACCCTGGAGTTTAAGTCCAAAGCCAAAACAGCTTGCGCCGAGATAATAGGAAAGGGTTCGCTCCCCTCTTTTAAGACAGGGTTTGGAATAAAACTCCTGGCCGTTGGTGCCTCAGACATTTTATCTTTAACACCCATTACAAATCCCCTAACCTCAACTGGCCCATTTGATAGAGCAAGACAACAAGAAACAATATAAACAAACGTAACTAAAGATAAATACAGGAGTTTAGAATTGTCCGGAAAGATTTTATTATTTTTTTTCTTGGCCATAGGATTTAAATATCAGGAACGTGAGAATTATTTTTTAGCTACGGAGGGAAGTCGCACATCAACTCTCTCCATATCCCGAGGAAAAAGTGAGGCCTCACGAATGTTTCCCAGTCCTAATATCTGCATTGTTAACCTTTCTAGGCCAAAAGAAAATCCCCCCTCTGGAGGCATGCCGTATTTGAAGGCTTGAAGATACATTTCAAAATTCTTAGGATTCATTCCTCTCTCCTTTATCGCCTCAACTAATTGCCCATAATCATTTATTCTCTGGCTTCCACTCAAAATCTCTACTCCTCTAAAAATCAGGTCGTAACTCAATGAAAATTCTGGATCTTTAGGGTCGGCCATTGAATAAAAGGCCCTCTTCTTGGTGGGGTAATGAGTGATAGTTACTAAATCCGAGTCATACTTCTCAAGAGCCCATTTACTGATTTCACGCTCATCCTCCGGGCCTAAATCTTTTTCATTAGTATGATCCACACCTGTTCTTTCAAGAATAATTTTCTGGGCTTCCCTCATCTTAAGCCTTGGGGTTTCCTTACCAAAACTTATTTCTTCAACTCCATAATCCCTTAAAATCTCTCCGCATGCTTTATTCACAGAGTCGATGGTCTCCTTACCCACATACTCCAAATAATCCAAAAGGGTGTCAAAGTCAACAAACCCAAACTCACAATCAAGTTGGGTTGACTCTGCCAAGTGCCTGGTAGTAATTGACGGCTCTGCACGATAGGCATGAGAAATAGTAAATACTCTTTCAAAAGCTGGGACTAGCATTTGTTTGTAAAGTTGAGGACTCTGGGTCATAAAGGCCGGACGCCCGTAGTAATCCACTTTAAAAACTTCTGCTCCGCCTTCAGTAGCAGACGCAGAAATTGTAGGTACAAAAATTTCTGTACAGGAAAGGTCTTGAGATGCTTTTCTAAACCCCTCCATAACAGCTTCTTGAACCTTAAATATTTCTTTAACTTTTGGATGCCTTAAAGTCAGGGTGCGATAGTCCAAGAGTGTGGGCAACTGAAGCTCAAGGCTTTTAACATTCATGTCGAAGGGAAGTTCATGAGCCTTGGATAAAATTTCTATCTTTTTAGCCTCTATTTCCACTTTTCCAGTAGCTAGATTGGGGTTTACCAGTTTTTCCGGTCTTTCCTTAACCATCCCAGTAATTGACAAAACATCCTGCTGTCGAAGGGCTCCTGGTAGAACTTCTGGAGAAACCACAACCTGAATAACACCCGACCTGTCTAAAAGATCTAGGAAGGTAATTTTTCCATGATCACGAACAACACTCACCCAACCATAGAGGACAACTTCTTCACCAACTTTTTTAACGCTATCCAGGACTAAAGTTCTTCCTTCATCTTTTAACATATAGGTCTACTGGCTATTTTAATTTGATTTCGAGCCCTTTACAAGGATTAGGAAAGGTTATGAAATTCCATGAGCTTTCTTAATTTCCCTGCGCGCGATTGTTGTCACTGCAAAATCAAGCCAATCCCTGGACGGTTTTTGAGAATTCTTGTTTTTGATCACCTCAACTACATCCCCACTTCTAAGAAGATAACTTAGAGGCACCATTCGACCGTTAACTTTTACCGCCTTGATGTAATTTCCCAAACTGGTGTGAACGGCATAGGCAAAATCGACCGGGGTTGCTCCAACTGGTAAATCGTAGACATCGCCGCTTGGACTGAAGACAAAATTACGGTGGCTTAAAGCGTCAAAAGTAATAGCTTTCATAAACTCTTTGGAATCTTTAATTTCTTTTTGCCAATCAGCCAGTTGCCTAACCCAAGACATTTTCTCTTGAGGAACCATTATTTCTCCCTTTTCCAAGGCCTCGCCGCTTGCCCCATGGGATTTGGCTTCTCCATAAGCCCAATGAGCAGCAATTCCATATTCGGCTTCCTCATGCATTTTTTTGGTCCTGATCTGAATTTCAACTATTCTTCCCGATGGCCCAAAAACTTTAGTATGTATTGAACGATAGCTATTAGGTTTAGGTTGAGCAATAAAGTCTGACATACCGACGTGAGGCACAGGTTTATAAAGACTATGGACAATTCCCAAAGCGGTATAACACTCAGAGACTTTATCAACAATGATCCTCATGGCCACAATGTCGTGGATTTTGGAAAAATCCCAATCAATTTCCGATCTCTCCAACTTCTTCCAAAGGGAGTAAAGATGTTTCTCCCTGGTACTCACCAGTGCTTTAATGTTTTCCTCAGCAAGTGAAGTTAAAACACTTCTCTTCATCTTTTCCAAGTCATCCTCAGTTTTCTTGTAGTAGGCTCTTGAGAGACCAACAACTTTTTTGTATTCCTGTTCATAAAGGTAGGGAAAAGCCAAATCCTCCAATTCTACTTTTACCTGCCCCATCCCCAATCTTTCCGCAAGGGGGGCAAAAACCTCTAAAGTTTCCTGGGCTATTCTTTTTCGTTTATCCGGTGGCAAAAAGGAAAGGGTCCTCATGTTATGCAACCTATCGGCCAGTTTAATAAGAACTACCCTTAGATCTTTAGCCATCGAAAGGAACATCTTACGCAGATTTTCTACGAACTCCTGGTCAGCGCTTCCCCTTAGCTTGATATTGGAAATCTTACTCACCCCATCAACTATCGTGGATACTTCCCCACCAAAAAGTGAAGTTATTTCCAAAGGAGGTACTCCAGCGTCCTCAACTAAGTCATGCAAAAGGCCTGCAATAATTGAAGACTCATCCAAGCTCCACTCAGCTAGAATTAATGATGTTTCAACCGGATGGATAAAATAGGGATCACCCGAAAGCCTCTTCTGACTCCCATGTTTTTGTTCTGAAAACTCCCAGGCTTTTTTTATCTTATCAAAGTCATAGACCAAAGGCTTTTCCTCCAGAGTAGCGACTAATAAATTATACTTCTGCTCGAAATTAGTTGTAATTTTTGACATAGCCAATTATAGCCAGCCTAACGACCCAAACGAAGGTCTTTTAATTTTAATTCCAAACTAACACTTCCATTCCACGCATTCTCTTCTAAATTATATGCAACATCAATCTTTTTTTCTGGCCCTAAGTCAGAAAACGCTTCCGCCATCCCGAAACCAACAGCCCAAAAGGAGGCCCCTTTATCTTTCAGCTTCAACTTAAGATGATCTTTCTCTTTCCCAACTATCCTTGAATCAATAACCTCCACGTTTCGAGTCATAAAAACTGGCTGTGGATTACCAATACCGAAAGGCTCACCTTCCTTTAATGTTTCATGTAACTTAGGCGTCAGCTGATCAAAATCAAGTTCCATATCGATCTTAAGTTTTTTGGAAAGCATATCATCACTCACCATTTCGGCGGAATATAAAAGCATTTTTTGGGTGAAATCTTCAATTCTCTCCGTTAATATTGAAAAGCCTGCGGCCATGGGGTGGCCCCCACCTGCCTCCAATATATCGTCAAAATGTCTTATGGCCTCAATGATATTAAATCCTGAAATAGATCTCGCAGAAGCTTTAGAAATCTTTTCTCCCCTCGAGATAACAATCGCCGGCAAGTAGAACTCTTCCACCAATTTTCCAGCCGCAAGACCAATAACTCCTTCATGGTAACTTGCATTAGAAATAATAATTATTTTCTGCTTCTTTTCTACGGCGAAGGACTTTCTGGCAGTAACCAAGACCTCCTCAACAATTTTTTGGCGAAGTTGATTAACTTTACCCAATTTATTTGCCAATTCTACGGCCTTTTGTCTACTCGTAGTACACAGCATACGTAGGGAGTCAATTCCGTGTTCGATTCTCCCCATAGCATTGATACGCGGAGCGATAATATAGTTCACCTCATAAGTACCAATCGTGTTTGGATCTATTCTTGAACCACGATATATTTCCAAAAGGCCTGGCCTTTTAGTTCTCCTTAACTCACCTAGCCCAGATTTTGCAAACGAGCGATTAAACCCAGTTAGGGGCATTTGATCAGCGATCGTCCCTATTCCTGAAAGACCGATGGCTTCTTGGATATTGAACTTAAGACTACTGATTTTAAATTTCTTCAGGATTTCTCTGGCGAAAATCCAGGCAACAGCCGCCCCACAAATTCTGTCGGTATAAATAATTGCATGGGCTTTAGGAAGAGTGGCTTCTTTCTGATGATGATCGGAGATGATTACATCCACACCTAGCTTATTAACTGCTTCTATTTCTTTACTGGCAACAATTCCGTTATCGACAGTAATTACTAGTTTAAACTTATCATCAGCCTCTTTTAGCTTACCTACGCTCTCAACATTAATGCCATAGCCCTCAGAAAACCTTTCCGGAATATATGGGAGGACGTCAAAACCCAGGGAGTAGAGACATTCCCAGACAATGGCTGTAGCACAAATTCCATCGGCGTCATAATCGCCGTAAATGAATATTTTTTCTTTGTTCTTTTTTGCCTTTTTAAGACGAAGGATAGCTTTCTCTACACTCTTGGGACTGATTCCTAATTCTTTTAACTTAATCTTTGCAGGTGCTGCCGGGTTAAAAAATTCCTTTCTTCCAGTCTTGGTGGTTATTCCCCTATTGGCAAGAAGGGTTTTTATAATTTGCTGTTCGTCTCTAGCTTTATCCTTCGCCAGTATTTCCCATCTTCTCTCTCCAACCTTGCTCTTCATATGTGAAGTATAACTCATCATTTTATTATTTGAATTGACTCTATGTATTCAATCTTGACCGTGTTCCAGTATAATGTGTTCATGGAGACAGTTAAAATAGACACCCCAAAAGAAGTTCACACAATTATCGATAAATTTGAGAATAAAAAGTACGAGATATATATTGTTGGCGGGGCGGTAAGGGATGTTCTCATGGGAAAGTTGACATACGATTGGGACTTCACCACCAACGCCACCCCGGAAGAGATTTTAAAACTCTTCCCCGACGGCTTCTACGATAATCTCTTTGGAACAGTAGGAATCGCGGCAGCCGAAGAAGGAGCGAGGCCATACGAGATAACCACCTTTAGGACCGAACAGGGCTATTCTGACAACCGAAGACCGGATAGTGTTACCTGGGGAAAATCCCTAGAGGAAGATATGAAAAGGCGGGACTTTACCATTAACGCCATGGCCCTAAAAAGACAAGAGGCTTCGTCATTCACCTTAATTGACCATTATGGAGGACAAAAAGATCTCAAAGCCAAACTAATCAGAGCAGTAGGTGACCCCAATGAAAGGTTTTCCGAAGATGCCCTGCGTATGATCAGGGCCGTCAGGATTGCCTCAGAAATTGGTTTCACTATTGAAGACGATACTCTAGACGCCATCAAAGCTAATAGCGCCCTTATTAATAAAATTGCTAAAGAGAGAGTCCGTGAGGAACTCTATAAAATTCTTAAGTCCCCCTATCCCTACGAAGGCATGCTTATCTTTAGAAATGTTGGCCTAATGGAGGAGATCCTCCCAGAGTTGGAAAAGTGTTTTGGAGTCGAACAAAAATCCCCAGGAAGACACCATATTTACGATGTCGGCACGCATTCCTTGATGTCTTTAAAATTCTGTAAATCCACTGATCCTATTGTTCGTTTTGCGGCTCTCATTCACGATATCGGCAAACCCTCAACTTATAAAAAGACTACCTCCGGAATAATTACTTTTTACAATCATGAAATGGCTAGTGCAAAAATCGCCGAAAGAATCGCCGACAGATTAAGATTTTCTAGCCAAGATAAAGAAAAACTGATAACCCTGGTTCGGTGGCATCAATTTACGGTTGATGAACGGCAAACTGATTCTGCTCTAAGAAGATTTGTCAGAAATGTGGGAGTAGACAATATTCCTGACATGCTAGACCTGAGAGTTGGTGATAGATTAGGAGGAGGGGCCAGAGAAACTAGTTGGCGCCTAGAAGAATTTAAAAAAAGAATTGTTGAGGTTCAGAAAGAACCCTTTGCTATAAAAGACCTTAAGGTTAATGGAAAAGACGTCATGGAAATCCTTAAGATAAAACCAGGACCAAGGGTTGGAGAAGTATTACAAAAAATATTTGATAAGGTGGAAGCGAAGGAAATCCCAAACGAAAAAGAAGTTCTACTCGAGGAAATTAAAAACCTTACTTCTTGAATCTCTTCTCAAGGTTATCCCAAGTTACTAAGATAGGAACAGCCACAAAAGGAGACGAATAGGTTCCCGAAACAGTACCCACTAGAAGAGCTACAGCAAACCACTTAATAGTTGATCCTCCAAGAAGGGCTAAGGCAACCAACATAAAGATAATTGTAAAGGAATTGTTTAAAGACCTTACCATGGTCTCCGTCAGAGCTTTATTAGCCAGTGTAGTTAAGTCTCCTCCCACTTTTCGTTGAGACTCACGAATCCTGTCATAGACAACAATGGTGTCATGAACTGAAAAAGAAAGAATGGTTAACATCGCTGTCACGAATAAGAAATCAATCTCTGCTCCAAAGAAATGACCAAAAATAGCAAAGGCCCCCGAAAGAACCACTGAATCATGAAGCATAGCTAAAACAGCCGATGCCCCAAATTTAATACTCTTGAACTGGTAGGCAACCCACAAAAGAATCAGGCCTGCCGAGACAAGGAGAGCAGTGATTGTTTTTTTAACTAATTCTGGGCCTATTGATGGCCCAACGTTCTCAAACCTCAGCTCTTCAAAACTATCCGGATATTTTTCTTGAAGGGTAGAGGTAATTTTTGTTTTATCCGCCTCAGTAATGGGTGGAAAACGGAAAAGATAATTCCCCTCGCTGGTTGTCTGGACTGAGGCAACACTAACATTACCGCTTTCTATTGTTTTAGTCAGATCCTCAGTAGAGACGCTATTTTTAAACCTGTATTCAATTATCGAACCACCTGTAAAGTCAACCCCCACTTTCAGGCCCCAGGCAATAAGGCCATAAACACCACAGGCGATCGCAATAAATGAAATTGCAAAATAGACTAACCTGTAACGCATCCAGTTCATAATTTTATTTGTTTGTTGCTACATTCTGTCTAACAAAGACTCTCAGTAAATTTCTTGAAACTACCACTCCCGTAAACAAGCTTATACCTATTCCCAAAGCCAAGGTGATGGCAAAGCCCCTAACCGGACCTGAGGTATGCAGAAAACTCCAATCAAAAGGATTAGCCAAAATAAAGGCCGTTACCAAAGTTGCAATATTAGCATCACGAATTGAGTCCCAAGCTCTTCCGAAAGAAATCTCCAAGGCATCCGCAAAAGCGTGTTTGTCACGCTCTTCTTTGAACCTTTCGAAAATTAATATATTGGAGTCCACAGCCATACCAACCGAGAGCAAAAACCCAGCAATCCCGGGAAGGGTTAAGGTAACGGGGATTAATTTATAAAGAGCTAAGGTTAGGATACCAAATATTACCAAGGCCGCGTCAGCTACCAATCCTAATTTACCATAGGAAAGGAGCATAAATAGAAGAACCATGGCAAGACCAACTACCCCTGCTCTGATACTTTTAGTAACTGATTCAGCTCCCAAGGTTGCCCCAACAGTTCTTTGTTCAACCAATTTCACCGGAACAGGAAGCGCTCCAGCATTTAATTGAATGCTTAAGTTTTTGGCCTCCTCTAAAGTAAAATTTCCTGAAATCTCAGCCTTTCCCCCAGTTATTTTTTCTTTTACAACCGGAGCTGAAACAATCTGATCGTCGAGAATAATCGGTAGAGCCTTGTCAATATTTTTTGCTGTCAACTCTTCAAACTTTGAAGCCCCCTCACCACTAAACTCGAGGCTGACTGAAGGCTTGCCTGATGTGCTATCAAACGTTACATCCGCACTTTTAAGATCGGCCCCGGTAAGGTTGGTTGGTTTTAGGGTTTCATTTTCCTCTTCAGTCACTATCTCAGCAAAGGTCAGTTGGGCTGTTTTCCCAATGATGTTCACGGCTTCCTGGGTATCTTTAACCCCTGGAAGCTCCACAATAACCCTTTCTTTCCCGCCATAGGTGGAGGTTTGAACATTGGGTTCTGAAACTCCAAAAAGATTAACCCTTTTTTCAATGACGTCACGCACCCCATCAATTGCTGTAGCTTTCTTCTCCTGGGGAATATTGGTTAAGTCCGCTTCGAAAATAAGATGGCTCCCTCCCGCCAAATCTAAACCCAAAACCAGGTCAAGCTTTTTCTCAATATCGATCTTTCCACTTTTTATAACCAGGTCAGGTCTGGTAAGCACTTTATCGATATTAATATTACCCAGCTTAAACTTTAGGGGAATTGTTTTTGGAAAACTAATCACCAAGGCTACTGCAGTCAAAAGAAAAATAAGAATAACTTTTTTAGTAGCAGATCGCATAGGCTCTTAGTTAACTAGATCCTCCTCGTCACCAATAATCATCACTCTGCTACTGGCAAGAATACCCAAAAGGAAAGGGTCGCGACGCTTCTTTCTGAAATCAAATTCTTCCCTACTCATAACAGTGTAGTTAATCTCGGTTGCTCTTTTAGATTCCTCAAGACGCACCAGGGTAGCTAGTTCCGGAAGAACCACCTCACCCACAACTAAAATATCAATGTCATCCTCTCTCTTTCTTTTTAGTCTTCTGACGAATCTTCCTGAGAACATAACAAAAGAAACGTTGCCAATCTTTCTTTTATTTTCAACTATCTGCAAACCCAAACCAGTGGTCTTAGCGACTATAGAAAGGATATCTCCATAAAGGGGATAATCGTTCCTTAACCAGTAGTAAATTCTGTTACCCCTGGGCTCTTTTTTAACAATTCCTTCTTTCTCAAACTTTTCCAAACAAATCCTGACGGCATTGATCTCTTCTTTGACTTCGCGCACAATTCCCCTGACATGATACATTTCTGTCACATCAGAGAAGAAAAGCTCTAGAAGTTTCACTCGCACTTTTGAGGTAACGATATCACCAATATTGGCCATTTTACTTTTGGGGCAGAAAAAACTTAATAACTAACGTCGGTTCCGATTGCAACAATCTCAATCCAAATCTGACCGCCTTTGACAAAGGAAATTTCCTTACCCTTACTATCTTTAAAGACAATCATACTAGTTCTATCTTCTTTCTCCCAAGTTCCTTCGACTGTCGTACCGTTCTGGAAGATAAGGGCGTCTCCGTTTCCAATTGTGGTATACAGGGAATGCTTGTTTCTGTCAACTGACTCTCTTTCTTTAGTGAAGAGAATAACTACGTTCTTAGCAGTCAGTTGGACATCTCCTTCTAGATCTTTGTGAGCCGAGCCGCCATTATACCTAGCGTAATCATTATTTGAGGGATTATATTTCCAAGTAACATCGTAGTCCGACTTATTGCTCCAAAAACCGAAAGAGATTTCCTTAACTGTCTGCGACTCTGATTTTCCATCAGCAAACTTCCAAGGCGTGAAGTCGCTATCCCAACTTACTCCTTTTTCATCCTTAGCACCAAAACCTCTTTCAGCCGCTTCACTATAAGCAGCATCAAGGGAAGCCATCATGGTGTGCTCAGTAGCCACTTCATGATCCAATCTTTCATAGTTTCTCCAAAAAATCGGGAAACCTGAATCATAGGTCGTATCAAAATCGTTCCCGCCAGGAACTCTCCATCCTAAGGTTTCCAAAAGCTCAAGGGCTCTAGCTTCTTTAGTAGTATCCCCACTACCTGCATAATCATTGGCCCCTCCAACGTGCATGAATATCGGATTCTTACCATAACCGGCAGCCCAATCAACAAAATAAACCCTAGCACTTCTTACCGGAGCTATTTGAACCTCTTCGGCCGCAGCACCGCAGTAGAACACTGACATAAACCTAGTTATTCCACCCTCGGCCACTGTTTCGTAAATAACATCTGCCTTGGACAAACCTGACTGGGGGCGAGCATCTGCATGATTCTCAATCATGGCAACAATCGGTCTTCTCTCTTCCCAAATAGCCTTCTCGGCTTTAGTAAACATGTTTCCATTAAGAGGACACATTTCAGTTTTTGGAAGATCAAGGTTAATTTTGGATCTTGTTCCTTCTAATCCTCCCGAAGTGGCTACAGAAATTGACGAACCACCAAGATAAGAAAAAATAGCTAAGGAGGCTCCCGAACTTAGAAAATATAGCCCCACCAAGCTAATAATAACCATAAACTTCTTTGATGATAAAAACGCTTTCATACTACTATTCATATTATTTTGTTTTGACAGCTTTGTCTAAGGCTTTTTCTTCCTCCTTAGATAATTCGTAATCACTTTTCAGCCCTTTAATCGGCTTCAGATAAAGTCTGGTTCTCTCTCTGGTGTGTAAACCTGTGAGGACGAAACCATTATTCTTTGCATCCATCAGAGCCAAAGAAAAACTATGATCCCCTCCAGTTTCATTAAAAGGATTGAACCTCACCAATCCCACCCGTTGAATATGTGCCAGATCACTTTCTATAACTTCGGACAACCTTGTATCCAATTCTTTTATCCCTTTCTCGTTGCCCTCTTCTTTCTTATAGATCTTTTCAAGTACTTTAAGTAAGGTTGTGCCTTCTGCATCCTTTAAGACCTTATTTATACGGTGTATAAACCAATACAACACTAATGTTAAAACTAAAAGCCATACAATGACAACCAGCAAAATGACCATATTGGAATCCATAATTTAGGCTTCTAGTTCAAAATGACTTTGCGAGTAATATTTTTAGACACTTACTCGTCTTCCAAGCCTCACTTTTGACCCAATCATTTTTACATCTTGATTATTTACTGTCAAGATAGGCTTTTGACTACCCTTGCCTTTTAGCAAAAACTCTGTTATACCCAAAATATTCTTACTTGAAAAATGGCAAAAAGGAGAACGAAGAAAGAAAAAATAAAAGCAAAGCATTCATTTGGATACCAGTGGTCAGCGGACAAATCCGGAAGCTACACTGAACCTGTCAATAGGCAATTTGTTAAGGCTCCAAAAAACAAATCAGCTGTGCTCGAAAATTCAAAAAGTGCCAATCTATTGGATAAAGATGGCAACCTAGGCATAATCAAAAAGAATATGCTTAAAAGCCTAATCATCTCCAGCCTCATTCTGAGCTTAGAGCTAGTGCTATACTTAGCCTGGCAAAGATAATTAGCAGTTTTAAAGTCTTTGAAAGTTTACTGCCTTGAAAGGAGGTGAGTTTATAATGATGTATTGTGTAAAGTGCCGCGCAAAGAGAGAAGGAAAAGACGCACAAGAAGTTACCATGAAGAATGGTAAGAAGGCAACAAAAGCCGTTTGTGAAGTTTGCGGTACAACTATGTTCAAAATCGGAGGCAAATAGTCTTTATTTTGAACCAACGCAAAGAGGAGTCCCGGATAGCGGGCCCTTTTTGCATGATAGAAGGGTATAAATACTCCAATAACC